>Ga0265342_10002329_pt1 | contig 16506 bp, 17 predicted proteins | sample 4CB327metaG_FD_203125 | JGI IMG/M metagenome (GOLD analysis project Ga0265342, IMG submission 203125) | Rhizosphere microbial communities from Carex aquatilis grown in University of Washington, Seatle, WA, United States - 4-CB3-27 metaG | ecosystem: Host-associated > Plants > Roots >...
TCCTGAGCCCGTCGAAGGAAATGTCATCCTGAGCCCGTCGAAGGACAGAAACGTGTCATCCTGAGCCATGTCATCCTGAGCCATGTCATCCTGAGCCTGTCGAAGGACGAAAGGCTTACCAGTGGCCTCCGCTTTGGCCCCCGTCTACGTGAGAAATCTCTCCGGTTACGTATGGAGCGTTCTCCAGATACATCACGGCGGAGACGACGTCCTGAATCTCTCCTATTCGCCCGAGCGGAATTTGCGATTCGGATCCGGCATACGATGCCTCCGGATGCGTCCTGATGAGTGTCGGCGAGACCGCATTCACCCGGATGCCGCGCGACGCATATTCGATCGCAAGCGCCTTTGTCACCGAGTTCAAGCCGCCCTTAGCTAGTGACGCCAACGCCGCCGGAACCCCGTTGACGGGCTGCTCGGCTACGGTCGCGGTTATGTTGACCACGTGCCCCCGGCCTTGCCTCCCCATCCGCTCCAGCGCGCGCTGCGTGATGTGGAAAAAGCCGCCGAGGTTCGTCGAGAGCATCAACTCATAGTCGGCGATCGTATACTGCGTAAATGGCTTCGAAATGTAGGCGCCCACGTTATTGACGAGCGTGTCGAGCCGCCCAAACCGGTCAACGCCCTCGCTCATAATGAGGTCGGCGGTCTCGGGCTTGCTGATGTCGCCGGCGATGGTTACGATGTTCGGGTCCGTGCTCTGCTCGATCGAGAGTGCGACGGCGACGACCCTAAAGCCGGCTTCGCGGTATGCGGCCACGAGGCCCGCGCCAATACCGTGCGAAGCACCGGTAATTATCGCAACCTTTTCATCGCTCATCTAACCGTACGGGAGATCCGTGCTCCGTCCGCGCGGGCACAATAAACTCTACCGTACCCTCGTACCTTGTGCGGCGCGGGCGCGAAACCGTTGAGGAAACCGAGACGTTGATGCATAAACAAGGATTGTACGCCGGATTAAAATAGGGCCGCGATTATCCCTGGCCGTGCCCGCGCTCGATGATCTCGAGCGCTTCGGCGGCATACCGTCTGCGCCGCGAACCGCCCTCCGAAGCTTGGAGGAACTCGACCTCGACTTGTGAGTCGGGGTGCACCGCGGTAACAATGGCCTCTTCGTCCTCGCCGCGAACGACGACGTGGTCACCAACGCGAATCATGCCAAGCTCCTCCCTCTCTGACGCTCTATCGAATCTTAGCGTAGATGCGTCGGCTATACCTGCAAACCATTGGAAGAACCGTAAGCGCGAGCTGGTGCCGCCTCGCCGCTCCGGCGTTCGTGTTTGTCACTTGCCGCCGAGCCTCTGGCGAAGGAAGTTTCCGATCAGATCCAACGATTGATCGGCTGCGGAAAGCTTTCCGACGTTGGATTGGAACACGTGCGCCATGCCTTCCCACGCGTGAACCGCAGCTTCGACGCTCGCCTCTCCCGCTCGCTCGGCGTAGCGTCGCGAATCATCGAGGAGTATTTCGTCCGTCCCCGCATGCAGTTGAACGGGCGGCAAGCCGCTCAGATAGCCGTACAGCGGTGACGCATACGGAGCTCGCGGGTCTTGTCCGTCCAAGTATTGCTCTGCCGCGCGTGTCAACGCCTCGACCGTCAGGAATGGATCGGCGTCCGCTCGATCCTTGAGACTCGAGCCTGTCAGGGCGAGGTCCGCCCACGGGGACATGGCCGCGCCGGCGCATGGACCAAGGCCCCCGTCCGCGAGAGCTTCGGCGTGCGCGATCGAAAGCAGGACGAGAGCTAGCCCACCTCCGGCGGAGTCTCCGACGATCGCGATTGCCGATGTTCCATGTTCGGTCAGTCCCCGATATACCGCTTTTGCGTCCTCGACAGGCGCAGGAAACCGATGCTCCGGAGCTAGGCGGTAGTCGGGAACGAACGCCGCTGCGCCGCCGCGGGAGGCGATGTGCCCGGCGAGATGTCGAAAAGCCTGCGCCGTCCCAGCGACATACGCACCGCCGTGAAAGTAGAGGATAACGGCACCCTTCCGCGCGTCCTGGGGCCGGCACCACACGCCCGGCACGCCGCCGACGGCGCCCGTCTCATACGTCACTCCCGCCGCATCGGGCGTCTGTTCCAGGACCTCGTCGAGAGGCGCTCGGTCGATGTGGCCTTTGCCGGGCGCAGACGCGGTCCTGATTGCATCCATGACGTTGCCGTCCGCGGCAGCGAGCGGGTGGCGTACTTCCGTCATGCCCGGGTCGGTTCTTTCGCCATCGTCGGATAGTCCGTGTAACCGTGCTCGTCGCCGCCGTAGAACGCCTTCGGATCTGGTTCGTTGAGCGGTTGGTTCCGTTTCAATCGTTCGACAAGATCGGGATTTGCCAAGGCAAATTTTCCGACACTGGCAACGTCGGCCAAGCCGGTGTTGACATCGATTGCGATGTCGGCCCTCGGCCGATCCGGGCGGTTGACGAATACGCTGGTCGGCCACGCGCTCCTAAACCACGTCATGAGTTCTTCGTCGCCGGAATGCACGACATGAAGATAGGCGAGGTTCGCCGCTGCGAGGCCCGGTATCAGGGTCTTGTAGAGCGTCGTCGTATCGCCTTCGACGATATCGTTGAACGGATTGCCGGGCGAAATATGAATGCCGGTGCGCGCCGGCCCGATTTCTGCTGCTACGGCGGCGGCAACCTCCGTCGCGAATCGTACGCGGTTGTCGAACGACCCGCCGTACGCGTCGGCACGCCGATTTGCGTTCTCCGACAGAAACTGATGGATCAGATAACCGTTGGCGGCGTGAATCTCGACGCCGTCGGCACCGGCTTTGATGCAACATGCCGCGGCGTGCCGAAAGTCGCGGATCGTCGCGCCGATCTCGTCGAGCTCCAGCGCATGCGGTTCGGGCATGTCTTGCATTCCTTGGGCGGTGAACATCTTTCCGGCGGCGCGAACGGCCGAAGGCGCTACCGATGTCCCACCGCGCGGCAAATTCGCCGGATGCGCGACTCGACCGACGTGCATGAGCTGGATGAAGATGCGGCCTTCCGCTTCGTGGACTGCATCCGTCACGAGGCGCCAGCCGGCAATCTGCTCGTCCGTGTAAATGCCGGGTGTCAGGAGGTATCCTTGCCCGACGTCGGACGGCTGCGTTCCCTCGCTGATGATGAGACCACAGGTGGCGCGCTGGGCGTAGTACGTCGCGTTAAGACGCGTCGGTACGCCCTCCGGAGTCGAGCGATCGCGCGTCATTGGCGCCATCGCTAAGCGGTTTGGAAGCGTTAGCGCTCCGACCCTGACGGGCTCCCACAGTTTGTCCATCAAACGAATTCGGTTAGGTATTGCGGGGCGAGCTCTTTGGCTTTCGCTCGCTGCGCTGCGACTTCGGAGTCGCTTAGCGTCGGCACGGGTGACGTACGGCTCGGGACGGGCGTCCCGACGGCAAGAAAAAAAGCGTCCTGGCCGGCCGGCGCGCAGGTACACATGACGTGCGCCGTCTTGTCCGAGTAGTTATGGATAAAGTGCGGAGCGTTGGCCGGTACGTTTGCCGTCTCCCCCGCTCGCACGGTCACCTTTTTTCCTCGGAACGTCACAACGCATTCACCCTCAAGCACGCTGAACGTCTCCTCGAAATCGTGACGGTGCGGCGGAGGGCCGCCGCCGGGCGGGATCTGCATGTCAATGAGACAGAATTTGCCGGCGGTGTCTTCACCCGTCAATAGCATCGTGTAGATGTCGCCAGCGAGCGCGACATGCTTCAACTTCGCGTCTTCATCAGGGCCGGCTAGCGTCAGATTCCGGCTGAGATCGTCGGGTGGAATCGTTGAGACGGGCGCAGGAGCGGTGCTTAGGGTGTCGGTCATCGTCTTACTTCTTTCCTAGGATGTTAGCGGTGTTGGTCGTCATGGCCAGGACTTGACGCACGACTTCGTCCGGGCGTTCTTCGGGAATAAAGTGTCCGCACTCGACGATCGAACCGCCGGTCACGTTTTCGGCGACCATCTCGACCATCTCGCGTACGTGGGCGCCCTGAGCTTGCTCTCCACCCAACGCCACGACTGGTACGCGAACCTTGTTGCTAACCAGCGGCGCCGTCTGTTCCATGGTAGTGAACGCCGCTCGATAAACGCCCATGGAGCCGAGGACGCCTTCGCGTCCGGTGAATGTGCGCAGGTACTCGTTTACGGTCGCGGGGTCGATCGCGTTGCGCTTGGCGGTTGCTCGATCGTAGAACCAGGTGAGGAACGCGCGCTCGTTGCCGACGATAAGCCGCTCGGAAACGTCCGGAGCGAGCGGCAGGATCCACCACCACATCGAGCCCTGCTTCATGCCTTCGGGCGTGTAGGAGATTATTTTCGACAGCACTTCGGCGAGCATCACGGGCACCTCCATATAGAGAAGCCCGGCGACCTCATCCGGGTGGTCGGCGGCCCAGAGAAGGGCCGGTGGCGCGCCCATGTCGTGCGCGACCAACGTAATGGGTCGTCCGGCCCCAAAACCGATCTGACGAACGAGCGCGCGGAATTCCTCGGCGAGCGCGCGGGCATCGTACCCCTGTGCGCCTTGCGGCTTGTCCGAGTCTCCGTAGCCTCGCATGTCCGGAACGAGTACGGCCAGACCCGCTTTCGCCAAAGCGGGCATTACCTTGTGCCAAACATATCTCGTGCCGAGGAATCCGTGCCAGAGGAGGACCGGTCGGCCGCTGGGATCCCCACCCAGCCAATAGCGAAGGCGCACCCCACCGACGATTGCGGTTTCGTCGCTGAACCCGGCAACGAGGGGAGCTATGTGCGTGACGGTCACCTTCTAAGCCGTCATAGTGAAGCACTTGAACTGGGGGTCATGGGGCTCACGCTCTTCCGATGCGGCGACAACCTGAACGAAGCGTCGGAACGTCACCGCCTATAAAGCATACCCCTTGGAGGCGCAGTGCAAACCATGCGCTAAATGCATAGTACTTCTGCCCGGTATGCCCAGCCCGCCCGCAGCGGCACCAAGAGGTTGTTAGGAGGACGCGCATGCAAACAGCCCGCACAGCATACAAACGGTTTGGAACGACCAGTCTCGACGTCTCGCGCATCTGCTTCGGCACGTGGCAAGCGGGCGGCGAGTGGGGCGCGGTGGACGAGGCCGGGATCGTCGGTGCGATTCGCGCCGCGCGTGAAGACGGCGTAAATTTCTTCGATACCGCGCAAGCGTATGGTTTCGGAGCCTCCGAACGTCTTCTCGGCAGGGCGCTCGCCGAAGACATTCGTAGCCGCCGAGACGAGATCGTCATCGCGACCAAAGGCGGCTTGCGCAAGGACGCCGAGCGCCTCGTCCGCGATGCGAGCCCGGCCTGGCTTCGAGCCGGCGTCGAGTCCAGCCTAAAGGCGCTCGGGACTGACTACATCGATCTCTATCAGGTTCACTGGCCCGACCCCGCAACGCCGATCCACGAGACGGCGGCGGCGCTGGACGCGCTCGTTCGCGAGGGAAAGATTCGATTTGTTGGCGCGTCAAACTTCAACGTCGCGCAGATGGCAGAGTTCGGCAAGACGCGCAGACTCGACTCTCTCCAGCCGCCGTACCATCTCTTCCGGCGCGACGTCGAACGCGAGATCTTGCCGTACTGCAAGGCGCAAGGCATCGGTGTTCTGGTCTACGGTCCGCTCGCCCACGGGCTGCTCTCCGGTACGATGAGCGAAGCGACGACGTTCGCTTCGGACGATTGGCGCAGCAAGAACCCCGACTTCCGGGGCGAGCGATTCGCCAAGAGCCTCGCCCTCGTCGGCGCTCTCAAGGACTTTGCGGCCAAGCGCGGTATCAGCGTCGCACAGCTTGCGATTTCCTGGACCCTCGCCAACCCGGCGGTGGACGTCGCAATCGTCGGCGTGCGCAATCCGAAACACGTCGGCGAGCTCGCAGCCGCCTCGCGCATCGCGCTCACGCCAGAGGACCTTCGCGAGATCGACGCGATTCTAGCTGCATCCGTCCCGGTTGGCGGACCGTCCCCCGAAGGGATGTGATCGAGATGACGTTCGCTCAAACTATTGCGGTCCTTGGCAACGGCACGATGGGGTCGGCGTTTGCGCGTAGGCTGCTCGGTGCGGGAATGCGAGTAAAAGCTTGGGACCTGTTCCCCGCGGCGTCCGCTCGACTTGCGGATGCAGGTGCCCAGGTTGCAGCGACGCCGGAGGAAGCCGTCCGCGACGCGGGCGTTGTGCTTACGAGCGTCCCGGCGATTGCTTCGATCGAGGAAACGATGCCGCGAGCTTTAGCGGCAATGGCGCGCGGTGCCGTCTGGTTGCAAATGAGCACCATCGGCGTCGAGGGAACCGAGCGCGCCATCGCGCTCGCAAAGGAGCACCGGCCCGACGTCGTATTCGTCGACGCGCCGGTCTCTGGGTCTAAGGTGCCTGCGGAGCAAGGGAAGTTGCTGATTCTTGCTTCGGGGCCCGCTGCGACGCTCGACGCACTGGCACCGGTCTTCTCGGTACTCGGGCAGAAGACGATGCGGTGGGAGCGCGCGGGAAGTGGCTCGCGTATGAAGCTGGTCCTCAACACGTGGCTCGCCGTGCTTGGCGAAGGCATCGCCGAGACGGCCGTGCTTGCGAAGGCGCTCGAGGTTCCGCTCGGGGACGTGGAGGCGTGCCTTGCGTCCACTGCGCTCAATGCGCCGTGGGCGCTCAACAAGCTAGAGAAGATCGAACGCGGCGCGTTCGATCCCGAGTTCTCACTCGCCTTAGCGACGAAGGATCTTCACCTGGCCCTGGACGGTGCAAACCGCGCGAACCAACGGCTACCGATGGCGCAATCGATCGCGACCCAATGGGATAGCGCTCTGCAAGCCGGTTTTGGCGATCGCGACATCGTCGGCGCTTACTTGGCGCTCACGGCCGGAAGCCCGCCTTGAGCTCGGAAGAATCCCTCATACGAATCAGATGGGGCAGGTAGCGGAACCGACCTTCACGTTAGTAACCTGCCGCCCTGGGGTTACGGGGAACGGTTTCCCGTCACCCGTAGATTTCACGCATCCGTATGCGAGCAAATACGCCATAACGGCAGCGTAATCGGAAGTCGGGAGCGACCCGGGGGCGGTGAGCGGCATCTGCTTGGTGACGACCGCATAGATTTGCCCGACGTTGAGGTTCGAATGCGCGAATGCAGCGCCCGCGAGTGCCGGCGCCGAAATACCCTGCAGTTTAGTTCCGTGACACGACAGGCATTCCGTCTTATAAACTGCGGCGCCGGCTTTCACTTGCGTTGCAGTGTACGGAACGCTGCCCGTCGGCGTCGAGGCAACGCTAGTGCCGCTTTCCGTCCTCGATTTGGTAGCGGCTACCGAGGGCTGACCCGCGCTGTCGTTCATCGCCGTTTGCGTCACATTGAGGGCATACGCGACGACCCGAGCACCGTGCGACTTTGGAAGGTTCGGCGTCTGTTGGTTGCCGGCTTCGCCAGCTTCCACGACGAGATATTCGGCGCCGTCGACGCTATAGGCGGAAATGGGTGCGACGATCGACGAGCCGGTATCGTCGTGCCAAAGCTCGCGGCCGGTTTTGGTTTCGAACGCATAGACGCGGCCGCGCGCGTCGGTCGTAAACATCAGGCCGTTGTTCGTGACGAGCACGCCGCCTTGTGCCGAATATGGCAGCCGTTTGACCCACGCCGTCTGACCGGTCGAGACGTTAATGGCCGTGACCACGCCGGTGGCGCTCTGCCGTTTTGGCAGCGCTCCCGCCGTGTACGGCTGGCCCGGGATGTAAGGAACCGTGCCCGTGTACGTAATTTTCCATACGGCGCACTCTTGCGTGCTCGGAATCACGAAGTAGTTCGTCGCCGCGTCGTACGAGCCGCCGTTCCACTCGATGCCGCCGCCGTGATTAGGGCAGGCAAACGTTCCCGCGACGGTCGGTATGGTCGTGAAGATGCCCTGTTGATTGCTGACGGCCAGACGGCTGACGAGCTTGCCGGTCGTGCGATCCAAAATGACGAAATCGCCGGCTTTGTCGCCGACGGCTAAGAGCCGGCGGTCCGCTCCGAAAACCTTGCCGGTGAAGAGCACCGGAGGCATCGACGGATCGTTGTCGTGTACGTCGTTAGGAGAGACTTTATAGTACCACTTGAGCTTCGGGCTCTGCCCCGAGATATCGAGCGCCACTACGCTATCGGCGTAGAGATTCTTACCTTCGCGCCCGTAGGTGGTCAGGTTTGGGCCGGGGTTGCCGGGAGCAGCGTAGAGCGTGTCGGTGTCTTGATCGATCGACAAGCCGGCCCACACCGCTGCGCCACCGTGTACCCAAGAATCTCCCGGCCAAGTATTGTGCCCCGGCTGGCCCGGTTGCGCGACGGTATGCCAGTCCCACAGGCGCGAGCCGTCGTTCGCGCTGAACGCGCTAACCAGTCCGCTTCCGCCGAGGTCGCCGCCGGACGTTCCAACGATGACTTTGTCCTTGTAGACATATGCCGCGGTCGAGTACCAGGTATTCGTTGTGTCGTGACATGCCGGCACGTTGAATACCTGCGATCCAGTCGTCGCCCTGATCGCGATCAGTCGGCAGTCTTGCGTAACGATGTAGAGGTTCCCATTCGAGAACCCAACGCCGCGATTGACGGCGTATTGGAGTTCGTACGCGGGGTTGTAGCCGAAGGCCCATTTGAGAGCTCCGCTCTTTCCGTCGAGCGCGAGCACGTTGTCGTGCGAAGTCGAAACGTAGACGGTACCGTTCAAAACGATGGGCGAAGCCTCTTCCTCGCCATCGTCCTTGACCGCGGTGACCCAGGCCTTCTTTAGCGAGCCAACATTCGAGGGATCTATTTGCGTCAGAGTCGTAAAGCGATTTCCCGCATACGTCTTTCCCGGAATGAGCCAATCCGCCCCGTCGGAAGCAGCTTGGAGTAAGGGCGCCGGCGTTTCGGGAGCGGTTCCGCCGCGTCCACCGGAGCACGCGGCTACGAGGACCAGAGCGAGGACGGGTGCAAGGCGTCGGTGCATCTTGTGGCCTCCGAAGGGCTTACATTTTGAACCCAGGATAACGCTTTAAGCCGAGCCTGTCATCCGGAGCCTACCCCGTGTCATCCTGAGCCTACCCCGTGTCATCCTGAGCCTACCCCGTGTCATCCTGAGCCTACCCCGTGTCATCCTGAGCCTACCCCGTGTCATCCTGAGCTTGTCGAAGGACCCGAAACAAACGCCTGCCGACATGGTAGAGCTGACGGAGAGAAGCGAAATGACGCGTTTGCGGGCCAGAGTAACCGGTGCGGTCTACCTCCTCTATTTCCTGGCGGTGATAGGTGCGGAGTCTTTGATCGGCCGCGTTCCGATTGCCTACAGCGATGCCGCCAACCTTGGCGCGAACGTGCTCTACGTGGTCGTCACCATTCTTCTCTACGACATATTCAAGGTGGTGAACCGCAACCTCGCCGTATTCGCCGTCGTGATGAGCGTCGCGGGATGCGTGGTTCAGTCGCTGAGCCTCGTTCACCTAACCCCACCGCACAGCTCGCTGCCGATTTTCGGGTGCTTCAACCTCACAATCGGGTACCTCATTCTAAGATCGACGTTTCTGCCCCGCGTTCTGGGAGCGCTGATGGCCTTGTCGGGTTTGGCCTGGCTGACCGTGCTGTCAGCGGAGCTCGTGCGACATATCGGCACGTACGTCGAGATCGTCGGCATCGTTGCCGAGGCGTGCTTGATGCTGTGGCTGCTTCTGATGGGCCTCAACGTCCAGCGTTGGAACGAACAGGCGACGACGGCATCGAGGTAATCCTTATGTTTTGGCAAGCATGGGTCTATCTCGGCGTCTCGTTCACGGCGGGGCTAACGCTCATCGCATACCTACGGTACACCGATCCGGCGCTTCTCAAGCGCCGCTTGCGCGGTCCGGGCGCCGAACAGGAGACGAGCCAGAAACTGATACAACTGGCGGCAGCGATTGTCGTTACGGGAACGATCGTTCTTGCTTCACTCGATCGGCGCTTTGAGTGGTCACACGCTCCGCTCTCCGCGACTCCCGTCGGGTTCGCCCTCCTGGTCGCCTCGTATCTCGTCATCTTTCTAGCATTTCGGGCCAACACGTTCGCCGGCGCAAACATCGGCGTGGAGCCTGGCCAGCATGTCGTCTCGACGGGCCCGTACGCAGTCGTCCGCCATCCGTACTACGCCGGCCTGTTGCTCTCGGTTCTCGCGACTCCGCTGGCGCTGGGATCGTGGTGGGGGCTGCTGCTGCTCGTTCCAATGGCGTTCGTCCTAGCTGCGCGGGTCCAGTATGAGGAGCGTTTCCTCACGCAGAACTTGCCGGGCTACGAGGAGTACTGCCGGAGGGTTCGATATCGGCTCGTGCCGTGGGCGTGGTAGGCTTCGGCGCGCTTGCCGCCAAGAGAACGCCGCCGCGGGGTAGAACCTATCTAGCTTAGGCTGGACTAGAGGAGATGGTATGTACTGGAGCTGGAACGTAGCGGTTTCGGCCGCGCTCGTTGTCGCCGGCGTGCCCGCAGGCGGAAGCGCGCAGACCGCATCCTTGTCACTGCTCGCGCGGGCGACGAATCCCAATCCGACGCTCAATTCCTACACGGCCACCGCGCAACTATCGGCGACCTTGCACGCCGTCATCTCGATCCACAAGAGTTACGGCGGTACCGTGTACTACTTGCGTCCGAACCGCAAGATCGAGTTTCAAGGCGTCACCGGCGCGCTGAGCCGCTTTAAAGACCTGGCTACGACGACGCAGACCTACGAGCAGCTGATGCAGCAGTACGCGGTCACGCCGCTGAGCGACGACGGGACAGTATCAACCTACTCGCTCGCGCCCAAGAAGACCGGTGGACGCGTGAAAGACATCGTCGTTACGATCGGCGATACGTCCGCCATGCTTCGCACGGCTGCGTGGGACTACACGAACGGCGGCAAACTTACGGTCGCCCAAACATACGCGACCGTCGGCAGCTACCGGCTGCCCTCCCAGGCAACGATTGCGGCGCGGTTCCCCGGCTACAGTGTAGACGGGACGCTGACGTTCTCGAACTACCAGCCCAATGCTACGGTCTCGCCATCGGTATTCACGACGCCGCCGGCCGAATAGCGAAGAACGCACCGGAACGGGCTCGTCCCTCGGATGCGACGACGAGAACTTTTCCCACGTTTTGACCGGACGCGATGCGGGCGTAACCTTCGGCGGCGCGCTCGAGCGGCAGCACGCAGTCGATCACGGGTGCGATCGCGCCGTCCTCGTAGAGCGCGAGTAACGCTTGCATCTCGGCGAATAGCAGATCGGCGCGTCCGAAGAGATGCCCCACGTTGACGCCGAGAACGCCGCGGTTCTCATTCATCAATCGGAGGGGCGAAAAGCGCGGCACGCGCGCGAGCTGGCCGAGGATGCGGAACGGGTTAAAGCGGTTCCCCTGCAGGTTTGCGAAGCCGTAGTTGACGATTCGGCCTCCCGCGCGAAGCAGCAGGTAACCTTTGAGCGTATCTCGGCCTCCCAACGAATCGAGCACCACATCAACGCCTTGGCCTTCGGTGAGACGCCGAACTTCGGCCGCGTAGTCGACGGCGTGGTAGTCGATTGGGTGCGTGCATCCGCTGTCGCGCAGAAATTGATGCTTTCGGGCCGAGGCCGTGCCGAACGTGGTGACGCCGGCTACGGTTCGGCATAGTTGAAGCACGGCCGTTCCGACGCCGCCCGCTGCCATGTGCACGAGCACCGATTCCCCGGCACGAAGATTCGCGGCAAAGAATAAGAGATGGTAGGCGGTGAGGTACGTAACCGGCAGCGCTGCGGCCGCCTCGAAACTCATTGTCGCGGGGATCGGAAGCGCGAACTGCGATGGAACGCAACAAAATTGCGCGTGCGCGCCGAAGTGCGTCATCGCGACGACGCGCTCGCCGATGCGCGAAGCGTCGACGCCTTCGCCCACTGCGTTGATTTCACCGGCGGCTTCGTATCCGAGGATTGCGGGAAGCTTTGGAGCGTCGGGGTAGAGCCCCTGGCTCGCCATGAGTTCTGCGAAATTGAGGCCGAACATCCGCACGGCGATGCGCACTTCGCCGGATTTTGGCCGAGGTTCGGACGTTTCGCGAACCTCCCAAGTGCCGCGCTTAACTAGCCAGAGCGCTTTCATCATACTCCGATAGTATACCCATCTTGCGGGCGATAGGTCCCCGAGGTTCAAAAGAAGTTTACAGACTCTGCTTTGCCCAGGGCGCAGACTTGATCTCGATCTCGTCGTATCGCCGCACCCTATATATCGCGGTCGAGACGGCCCAACTCGCTACGAACACGCCGACGATAATAAAGCCGAGGGTTCCAAAGTTGTCGCTCAGCGCTTTGACTGCGTCCCAGGCTCCTCCGCGCAATCGTAGCTGATCGGCGACGACGGCAGCCGCCTCGATCCCGCCCACTATCAGAGCGACCAGGACCGATACGAGCGTAACGACCATGTTGTAGTACAGCTTTCGCATCGGTTTGACGAACGCCCAACCGTAAGCACCGAGCATGAGAATGCCGTCGGCGGTGTCAATCAACGACATTCCCGCAGTGAACAGCAGCGGAAAGATGAGGATATCGTAGACCGGGAGTCCCTTACCGGCTTCGACCGCTGCTATTCCGAGCAGCCCAACTTCGGTCGCGGTGTCAAACCCAAGCCCAAAGAGAACTCCGATCGGATACATCTTCCAACTGCTGTTGACGAGCTTGAGGAGCGGCCTGAAAAATCGCCCGATCAGACCACGCTGGTCGAGCAGTTCTTCCACGCCCTGATGATCGTAGGTTTCGCCGAGCCGTGCGCGGCGAAATGCACGGCAAATATCAATAAGGACCAGAACGTTGATCGCGGCAACCAACAGCAGGAAGGAGGCCGAAACGGACGTTCCGACGAGCTCGCCGACTCGCTGCAGCGCCGGAAGCTGGCCGCGTACGACTGCGGCGGCGAAAGCGATCGCCACCGAGAGCGCGACCACGACGCTGGAGTGTCCGAGCGAGAAAAAGAAGCCGACGCCGACTGGCCGCTTGCCGTCCTGCATGAGCTTTCGGGTGACGTTGTCAATCGCGGAGATGTGATCGGCGTCAACGGCATGGCGCAAGCCGAACGTATATGCAAGCAGCGCCGTTCCAAGCAGGATCGGCCGTGAGGAAAAGGCCCAGAACGCCAGGACCCAAGCCGCGCAGTTGAGCCCGATGAGGAAACAGCCGAGCGCGAAAATCTTATTGCGGACGCGCAGGAATGCATCCTCTAGACTGCGCCGGAGCATCATTTCGCGTCGATCTCTGAAAGAAGCCGGCGTGCATCCTCGGCATAGAAGGGATGGAATCGAGCGTTCGACGCGAGCGCCGCCGCGAGCCTTCGGCGCGCTTCCCCCTGGTGGCCCGTATGCCAGGCGATGACGCCGGCGTGATACTCAAGCTCGGGATCGGCTGTGCCGTAGCGGGCCGCACGTTCGGCGTAGCCCCGCGCCTGGTTCCAGCGGTTCATCGCCGCCAAGACCCACGCCATCGTATCGTCCGCGTAAATCTCGTCGCCGCGCTTGCCTATGTCGGAGCGTGCCGCGGCCAGCGCGTCGCCCAGATGCTCCCGGTGCTCGGCATAGTACATCGCGAGCAGCCGGTCGTTGATACCCTGCACGTTGAAAAGGCGCTGTTCGGCGCGAATGAGCGCGTCGGTGCGGCGGGCGTCGCCTTCGTCGCCGAGGGCGCGCTGCGCGTCGGCTTCGTACCCCAACGCCTGCGGCAACGGATAGAGATCCGCACTGCGTGTGGCCGCGTCGAGCGCGCGTTGCCACTGCCCCCGAGCGCGATAAAACTTGGCTTGAAAGAGAAGCGCCATAGCGTTATCTGGAAAAATACGCAGCGCTTCATCGAACTGGGCGCCGGCCGTTCCATCGTCGCCGGCTTCGAACGCAAGCTGGGCCTCGCGCACGTGATACCACGAACGCGTGTACGCCGGCACCGTAATCATCCGGTCTACGATGCCGGCGGCTTGCGCCATCGCGACGCGCGCTCCGGCGAGATCGCCGCAGAGTTCGTCGTAACGGGCGCGAATGGAGAGCCACGTCGGGTTCGGGTCGGGCTGCACCGGATGGGCGAGAATGCGCGCGGCTTGCGCGTAACGCCCGAGCTCCATCAGAACGGAGGCGGTCTGCGCGCGAGCGTCGTCGTCGAACGGGGCGGCCTCGACCGACGCCCGATCGGCCGCCAACGCCGCGGAGAAGCGATGCAAGGCGGTGTCGCCCGAGGCGATCACGCCTAGCGCCTGAACGTTCCCCTGCGGCTGCAGGCGCAGCGACCGGTTCGCGACGGCAAGCGCGCGGGTGACGTCGTTGAGGTCGCCGGTCTCGCGGAATCGCTGCAGATACTCGCTGCCGAGCATGCGCTGCGCGATCTGGTCGCCGGGATCGCGCCGCACTTGCACTTCGTAGAACGCGACGATCCGGTCGCGCTGGAGATAATCGGTGGAGACGGGGGCGGCCGGCACGCCGGAGGCCTGCGCTTGACGCGAAGCGTACCACGGCCATGCCGCCCCCGCGACGATCGCAACGGTGCAGGCAACGATCGCCCCACGCGCTCGCACGTTTAGAGCGGCGCCTGGACGTACGGGAACGTCGTCGTGTTGGACTTATCGTAGGCGACGTTGTCGGTGGTAAGACAGGGCGCTTCCTTGTGGTCGTCGGGGATCAAGCCCAGTGCCGAAAGCGTGTTCCCAAAGAGCGCGCCCAAGGAGATGTCAACGATGTCGTCGTCGAGCGCGCGGCCTCCGAACTTGCTGCCGGTTGCGCCGCCCGTCTCGTAGCCCAGGTACGAAGCCGTCGTGACGTCTTGGGAGAGGTCGGCCTTCATCACGTTGGGATAGAGCACCGCCGCGAGCGTGTCCGCAGTCTTCGCGCTGCGGAACATCCGCGAGAACGATGTAATCTGCCCCTGGATGACGGGGTCGTTATACGGCTCGGAGCGGTTCGTCTTGTTGTGGCTCTCGAAGGCCTCGAAGACTTCCTTGACGGCCGGCCGGGAGAGCAGTTCGATCTGCTTGTACACGGTGGCTCCGGGCGGCGCCGAAGGGTTGGTGTTTGGGTTGAATCCAGTCGAGTTCGTGCTGCTGCAGCCGCCGGCGACGGCGCCGGCGAGGGCCAGGGCAACGAGCCCGATTGTATAGCGTGATGTCATGTGCGAGTTCTCCTTATTCCGATTGGCCGTCGGGCGTAGCGGTAGTGGCCCAGAGGCCGACGACGCCGGGCGATCCGCCCGCGGGTGCGAGCATCTTCTTGGGCATTTCGATGACGATCGAGATCACGTCGTAAGGGATTAGCAGATCGTGCGGCTTTGCGATCGCGCAGCCGTTCGAGCCGGCGGTGCCGTAATCTACGCCGTTGAGAACGATCTTCTGCGACGCCGACGCGAAGCGGAACGACGTGGCGGTAGGCGGCGGCGGATTGGGATGGTTCGCGTAGTTACGGTCGGGGATGATCTTGAAGAACTGGGCCAGGTCGAAAAAGAACGGGTCGCGCCGCGGACCGACGAACACCTTGATGCCGTTCCGTAGCGAGGCGACTTTTCCAAAGGCGAAGGTTCCCGTCTTGGCGACCGTCGTGTTCGCCGTTCCCACTTCGTTGGGCTTGGCGGGCCCGTACAGCGTGACGTTCTGGGCCGTTCCCGTGCCGTCGGCGGTGAACTGTATGACGGTGTTCTCGGTGAACGAACCGGACGCGACACCGCTCGTGGCTACCTTGAACTGATAGAGGACGTTGGGATCGAGCGCGATGCCGGCGGTCATGCCGGCGGGAATGAGCGGCCGAACGTCCATTACCAGCGCGACCTTCTGTGCGTCGTGCGGATCGGGGAAAGCGAAAACGTCGGTGATGTCCGCCAACGGGTTGGCGACGACGGTCGGCGAGTCTTGATGGTCGGATCCACGAGCCGCTTTAACGCCGTAGAGCGAGACGGTGAATGCGAGCAGAAAAACGGCCGCCATCATGGCAATAGATCGGAGCAGTTTCATAGGACCTCCTTAGTGGCCAGAGTGCGGCTTGTGGACCGCATAGAGAGAAGGAGCGGGAAGAACGCAGCGGCGAGGACGCAGAACAACGTGAACGCGATCGTCGCAGGGCCGGGGATGGGAATGCCGCGCTCGGCGAGGCCTTGCGCGAGCATGGCCGCGCCGATGATGGAAATGACGCCGGCCGTAACGAACGGAGCGATGCGCGCGAGGCGCGCGAAGCCGGATCGCCGCTGGAGCCAAGCCGCGCCGTGCACGACGGCCATGCCCAGCCCAGTGAGAATGGCGGCCAGGCCCAGGCTAAAGACGACGATGAGAAAGAGGCCGTAGCCGATCCGGTGCAAGTGCAATGCGGTGAGCAGCACGACGATCGCTGCGGGGCACGGCGCGATGCCTCCGCTCATGGCGGCGACGACGGCGCTTGGAAAGTGCAGCGGTCCCGATCCGGGAATCGCGTGCGAGTGCCCGTCGCCGCCGTCGTGATGGTGGTGATGAGCGTGTTCGTGCGCCGCTCGGGCGACCGCAACCGAGAGGGCGCGCGCGCCGATTACCGCCACCGCCGCGCCGGAAATCAGCGTTATCCACGTGAAGAG
>Ga0265342_10002332_pt1 | contig 16491 bp, 14 predicted proteins | sample 4CB327metaG_FD_203125 | JGI IMG/M metagenome (GOLD analysis project Ga0265342, IMG submission 203125) | Rhizosphere microbial communities from Carex aquatilis grown in University of Washington, Seatle, WA, United States - 4-CB3-27 metaG | ecosystem: Host-associated > Plants > Roots >...
GCTTGGCAGCCACCGCTTCGGCCTGGATCCCGATCTCTCGCAGCAGGCCGGTCGCCACGTTCTCGAAACCGACGAAGAACAAATTGGCGCAGGCGCCGCCGCCCTCCCAATCGCGCGGGTGGCCGTCATCGGCGAGCACGCCGGGGACGTCGATGAATTCGGCGAGCGCCGGGCGATAGCCGGTGGCCATGACGACGGCGTGATACGCGCCCTCGGTGGAGTCGGCAAAGACCGCCCCCGCGGGAACGAAGTGGACGACGGCCGGCTTGACCGTGATGGAGCCCTTCTTGATGGCGGCGATCGTCCCGATGTCGATGAGCGGGATGCGCCGGCGCAACATGATCGCCGACAAGGGTCCGAGCTCCGGCCGCCCGAGCCCCACGCGCTCGAGATCGCCGAACGCCAGACGAGAGATCAATCGCCCCAGGCGATCCCCGAGCGCGATCGGCGCGTGGCGCATGCGGATGCTCGTCACCTGCGTCGGCAGGCCGAGAAAATCCCGCGGCACGACGTTGATGGGGTTGCGCACCGCCAGCGTGGTCTTCGCGCCGGACTCGGCGAGCTCGAGCGCAATCTCCGCGCCGGTGTTTCCAGCGCCGACGACCAGCACGGATTTGCCCACGAAAGGCTCGGCGTTGCGGTAGCTCGCGGCGTGCATCAACTGGCCTCGAAACTGCTCCGCGCCCGGTGGACGATCCGGATTGGGGACGCGGTTGTACCCGGTGGCCACCACCACGGCGCGCGCTCGACGGACCGCCCGCTGGCTCTCGACGACGAAGTCACCGTCGGCGACGGACACGCGGCGGACGAGCTCATTGAAGCGCGGCTCGATCGCCGATCGCGCGGCGTACGCCTCCAGATAGGTCACCATGTCCCGGGCCGACGGATAACGGGGCACTTTCTCGTCGAAGCGCAACCCGGGAAGATGCGAATGCCCCTTGACCGTGTGCAGGTGAAGGCGCTCATAGCGAGCGCGCCAGGAGCCGCCGACGACGGTCCCGGCATCGAGCACGACCGCGTCGACGCCCCGCCGCTTGAGGCAGGCAGCCGTCGCCAGGCCCGCCGGCCCGGCGCCGATGATCAGCGCCGGAACCGGCGCGTCATCCCCGCTCGACATGACGCGGGATCATAGCGGACTTCCGCGCACCGATCCCCTCCGAGCGGTCGCGGGAAGATCAGTTCATGATCTTGCTCAGCTCCGTGGTGAGCCCTCCCTGGCCGCCAAAGAACAGGATCCGCCCGTCGGACAGTGGCGTGACCGTGTGGTGCGCACGGGCCTGGCGCAGGGGCTCGGTCGTGGCGCTGAAGAGACCGGTGGTGGGATCGAACAGGTCCACGCTGGCGGTGTCCGGTCCCGTGAACCCGATGTAGCCGCCCGCCACCAGCACTTTGCCGCCCGCGAGCGACGTCAGCGCCGCGCCGTGCGCGATGCGCGCGACGCTCATGCTGCCGACGCGCGTGAAGCGACCGGTCGCGGGATCGAACACCTCGGCGGCCGACGTCGGCGTCTGGCCCGACGTGAACCCTCCGGTGAAGAGCACCTGACCGCTCGCGAGCGGCGTCGCCACGTGGCTCTGCCGGTTGACCACCAGCCACGTCGACGAGGTGCTCGACGACGACAGCGCCGGCATCGTGAACGTTCCGGTGGCCGGGTCGAAGATCTCGACGGTGTGGGTGATGGCGCCCATACCGCCGTTGACGTTCACCTGAGCGTTGCTCCAGCCACCGGTGATGAGCACCTTGTCGTGCCCGCCGATGCTGACCAGCGTGGCGGTGTGCGCGTAGCGATCGAAGACCATCGAACCGGTGGCCGCGAAGCTGTCGGTCGCCGGATCGTAGAGCTCGGCCGCGCTCGTGCCGCCCAGGCCGCCGCCGGTGGTGGAGGCGAGGCCTCCGGCGATCAGCACCTTGTTGATCGACGGGATGTACGTGGCCGTGTGCTGGTAGCGCCCAGTCACCGGCGCGCCCGCGGTGGCGCGGAACGCAGCCGGAATCACCGTCAGGAAGCATCTGCGCCCGAGCGGGGGCGGGCAATTGAACCCGAGCTGCGCCGGCGTGAACACCTCGGCCGTGCCGATGGGCAACGCCGCGCTCTGGCCGCCCACCATCAGAACCGCGCCGCCCGGCAGCGGGGTTGCCGTGTGCATGAAGCGCGCGGTGGTCATGCTCGGTCCTGCGGACAGCGCGTTCGCCGACGGAGAAAAGAACATCGTCGCCGCCGTCCCCACGAAGGCGCCGCCGGTGTCGCCGCCCGCAACCAGCACCGACGGAATCTGAAGGATCCCGGTCACGGGCGTGGCCGTGTGGTTCTCGAGCGTCGACGCCAGCAACGCGGCCGTCGGTGTGGCGAACAGCGGATCGAAGATCTCCGACGAGGTCAACACCGCGAACGACGGCGAATAGTGCAGCCCGCCGGTCACGAACACGTCGCCGTTCGGCAGCAGCGTCGCCATGTGATAGAGGCGCCCCGACGACATCGACGCCTTCACCGAGAACGTCCCCGTCGCGGCGCCCAGCACCTCGACCGAGGTCGTCCCGACCTGCGCCGCGTCCTCGCCGCCCGCGACCAGGATGTCGCCGTTCGGCAGCAGCGTGGCCGTGTGCGAGTCGCGCGCGTCGTTCAGCGACGCTCCGGCCGAGAACCACGCCCCGCCAAAGACGTCGGTCTGCTTGACCTCGCCGCTGGGGCCGAATCCGCCGATCAGGTACACGCTGCCTCCGCGCGCCGTCGCCGTGTGATACGCGCGCGCGGACAGCATCGCGTGCCCCGCGCTGAACGTCTTGCTGGCCGGCGAGAACTGCTCCGTCGAGGCGGTGGCGCTGAACGTCGAATCCTGCCCGCCCGCCACCAGCACGTTGCCGTTTGGCAGCAATGTCGCGGTGTGCGCGGTGCGCGCCGTTCCCAGGCTGCCGACGGCCGTCCAGTTGCCGCTGGGATTCGAGGTGGTGGGCGGCGCGTAGATCTCGGCGCTGGCGAGCAGCGTCCCGCCGGCCTGGCCGCCGGTCACCAGCACCGTCCCGTTCGCGAGCAGCGTCGCGGTGTGCAGGAATCGCCCCGTCACCATCGTCCCTGCCGACGTGAACGTCCCGGCCACCGGGTCGTAGAGCTCCGCCTGCGCGATCCCGCCCGACGCACCGTTGAGCGCGCCGCCGGCGATCAGGATCCGTCCGTCGGACAGCGTGGTCGCCGTGTGGAAGTAGCGGGCCTGCGCCATCGAGTTGGCCCACACGCCTGTGCCCGTGGCGGGATCGTAGATCTCGGCGGTGTTGGTGCTGTTGACGGAGGTGCCGCCCGCGACCAGCACCTTGCCCGCGTTCGGCCCCGAGGTGAGCAGCGTGGCCGTGCCCGCCGCGCGCGCCTGGCCCAGGCTCGCCGTCGGTGACCAGTCGGACGTCCAGCCCGAGAACGTGGTCGGAGGCGTCTGCGCCTGCACGCCCCTGACAGACCCGAACAGCCCCACCAGGACCGCGATTGCCGACATGCGCGCGTGCTTCATCGTTACGCCCCTCCTGGATCCGAGGAACGGGCGTGAGAAGAACTATTCCCCGCTGAAGCGAGCTTCGCGTGATGATGAGCCCGCGGGTGCTCGAGGCGCTGCGGGCATTACTGGTGTGCGTTCCGGCCAAGCGGTCCTCGGCTCTTCCCGGGACGTCAGAAGCAACCTGACCCGCACCTTACGCGCGAGCACACGTTGCGGCACAGTTTCGCGACGCACCTGCTCGAGACCGGCGCCGACGTGCGGGCCGTCCAGTTGCTGCTCGGCTGGCGCGGAGTACCGTTCAACAGATGCGCAAGGACGGCATCGACTTCCTCGTCATGTTCAAGAGGCTCGACGACCCCCCAAGGGATGGGGCGGCATAAGAGCGCTGAACCCGACGGGCCTGCGGCCCGCGGGTTGACTCCACGATCGTTGAGTCGCTCGTCAGAGGATTGGCCGCCGACAACGGGATCGGCTAAACAGGAACCATGGTCGACACGACATCGCGGGCCACGACCGCCGGCGAAAGCTGCCCGCACTTCGACGGCGCCGTCCACCAGCCATTCGGGGATCGCTGCCAGGAGTGCGGGTCGAACTTCAACCTGCGCGTCTGCACCGCCTGCGGGCACGTGGGCTGCTGCGAGTCCCAGCAGGCTCACAACACGGAGCACGCGCGGGCGACCGGCCACCCGATCATCAAGTCCCTGCCCCTCGGGCCCGGTCACTTCACCTGGTGCTACACCTGCGCCCGGTATATTTGAAGTTGGGGGCTAAGGTGGCGAACGTCACGATTGTGCGTTTCAGCGAAAGTGTCTTCCCTCGCGTCGTCCTCGAGCACCTCTCCATTCGCGCGTGCTCCGGCGATTCACGCGCGTCACACGGGCGGTTTGCACCGCGCACTTAGCTTCGCCGCGGCGGCTTCGAGCGAGACGACGCTCTGGCTGCCGTCGGGTCCAGTGCCTCGTTCAGCGCCGGCTGCTTGATCGTATCGCGACGGCGATGCACAAATCCCTTGGCCCAGGCGTAGTGCCTGGGCCGAAGGACCGGGTTGCCCGGATAGGCCGTTTGTGGACCCTACCGGCGATCGTCTTATTAGCCGCGCGCATGAATGGTCGCGCCGGCGAGCTCTTCGTCGAGGACCTGCGCCGGTACGTGTCGGGCGGCGGTTGCTCAATGTCGTCGACAAGCGCGCGGGATATTGAGCTGCGAACCTGCTAACAGATCGGGACCATGACAACACCGCGTTGGAAGCACGACGGCGTGCGCGTCGTCCCGTCGAACGAGCTCGACGGCAACACGCCTCAGACACCGGGCATGGAGCGCGCGGCGGCGATCACCTTCGCCAAGGTCGGGGCCAGCAAACTCTGGGCGGGAACAGTGCACATACACCCGGGCGCCAAGACCGGCGCACATCACCACGGTGAGATCGAGAGCGTGATCTATGTCGTCCGGGGACGGGCGCGCATGCGCTGGGGCGACGCGCTCCAGTTCACGGCGGAGGCGGGCCCTGGCGACTTCATCTACGTCCCGCCGTTCGTCCCGCACCAGGAGATCAACGCCAGCGGCGACGAGCGGCTCGAATGCGTCCTCGTCCGGAGCGGCCAGGACCCGATCGTGGTCAACCTCGACATCCCGACGGTCGACCCGCCTGATGAGGTGCGTTGGGTCGACCCCGGGCATCCAGAGCGATGAGCTCCCCTCCCCCTCCGCGCTCCAAATTCGTGGTCGGCGACCGAAATGGCGCCGACCGAGAGTCGTCAGCGCGTCGCCCGCCGCAGTCATGCCGCGCGCCTTTGCAGCGCCCCCGCGACGACGTTCTCGATGATGCGCAGGCCGACGTCGTCGCCGATCGTCAGCAGGGACTCGGGGTGGAATCGCACGCCGGCGAGCGGGAGGAGTGCGTGCTCGACCGCCATCGGGATGCCGTCGTCGCTCTCCGCGGTGACGGCCAGCTCGGGCGGCAGCGTCTCCCGGCGCGCGAATAGGGAGTGGTGCGCTCACGCGACGCCGTCACGGCTTAGACCGCCGCGCCCGAAAGGCCGACGGTGATCGGCTCGGGCAAGAGCTGCGCGAGGCGAGCGCGCTCGTCGGGCAGAGGCTGCATGCCCTCTATGTATCAGATTTGCGGTACGACCCCATGAGGCGAGAGACTGACTCAATGAACCGCTCGTCCTCGCTCGACGGCAAGTTCGAGGGATCGATCCCGAAGATCTACGAGACTTATCTGGTGCCGATGCTCTTCGAGCCCTACGCGGCCGACATCGTCAACCGGGTGCGGGCGCGGCCTCCTTCGCGCATCCTCGAGATTGCCGCCGGGACCGGCGTGGTCACGCGGGCGCTGGCCGCATCGACGCCCGCGGACACCTCGATCGTGGCGACCGATCTCAACCAGGCGATGCTCGACCGGGCGTCAGCGGCCGGCACCTCGCGCGCCATTGTATGGCGTCAGGCGGACGCGATGCAGCTGCCGTTCCCCGATGGCTCATTCGACGCGGTCGTGTGCCAGTTCGGCGTCATGTTCGTTCCCGACAAGGCCAGGGCGTTCGCGGAGGCTCGCCGCGTGCTCGCGCGCGGAGGCGTCTTCGTCTTCAATGTGTGGGACCGACTGGCGGAGAATGACTTCGCGAACACGGTGACGCAGGCGATGGAATCGGTCTTCCCCACCGATCCGCCTCGCTTCATGGAGCGAACGCCGCACGGCTACCACGACAAGCGCAGGATCGAGCGAGATCTCGCGAGCGCCGGATTCGCGGCCTCTCCCGACATCACAACGGTGGACGCGCGCAGTCGAGCCGCGTCCGCACGCATTCCGGCGATCGCGTTCTGTCAGGGAACCCCGCTGCGAAACGAGATCGAGGCGCGCGACCCTTCGCGGCTGGCGGAAGCGACGGACGTCGCCGATGCCGCGATCGCCAGCCGGTTCGGCCGAGGCGCGATCGGAGGCAGGATGCGCGCGCACGTGATCATCGTCGATGCGTGACGACTACGCGTGGACAAACTGCTGGCCGCCGTCGACGTCGTAGGTCGCGCCCGTGAGCGCGGTATTGATCATGACGTGGACGGCCAGCGCGGCGACGTCGGCGGGACCGACCACGCGCCGGATCGGAAGCGTCGCGCGCAAGTGATCGCGGCGGTTGTCGAGCTCCGTGCCCAGCAGCGACGCCGACAGCGGCGTGTCGACGAAGCCGGCGGCGATCAGGTTGACACGAATCGGAGCCAGCTCGAGGGCGAGGCTCGCGGTGAGCGCGGGGAGCGCCGCGGTCACCGTCGACGCGAGCGCGAGGCCGATCGCGGGGCGGCGGGCTCCGGTGCCGCCCATGAACAGGAGTGTGCCTCCCGATCTGACCTTGTTTGCGGCGTGACGCGCGACCATGATCGCCAGCAATAGATGCTCGTCGAGCGCGCCGCTAATCTGCGCGAGGTCCATGTCGCCCAGGCGTCCGTAGGTCGGGCGCCCCGCCGTGACCATCACGTGATCGATCGGCGCCGGCAGGTCACGGAAGAACCGCTCGAGCGCGGCAGCATCCATGGCGTCGAAGGCAGCGCTGGTCAGCGCGCCGAGCTCGGCGGCGGCGCGCCGGAGCGGCTCGGGCTTTCGCCCAGCGAGGATCAAGTTGGCGCCCTCGGCACGTGCCCGACGCGCTGTCTCGAGTCCGATGCCGGCGCTGCCGCCGATCACGACCACGGTTTGACCGAGCAATTCTGGTTCGCGCTGCGTGGGGCCGGCGTTCGTCATCGTTTCAATCCTCCACGACGGTGCGCTACTAGTTGACTTGCAATGTCGGGCCACGCAAGAGACGAGCGCATCTGGGCTCTCGAATCAGGGCTGGGCCGTCGGTCGGTGGGCACGGCGATCAGCGGTGCACCCGATGGCGCACCTGGCGCCGAGCACGCACCATGGTTGCGCGAACAATCAGGAGATGAGGCGGTGATCTACGTTCTGGCAATCATCATCGGCGTCGTCGCGGGTCTGCGATCCATGCTCGCACCCGCGGTCGTGAGCTGGGGGGTGCGGCTCGGCGCCCTGCAGGTGACGGGCACCTGGCTGGTTTTCTTGGGCAAACTCTGGGTGGTCTGGCTGTTCACGGTGCTCGCGGTCGGCGAGCTGATCGTCGACCAGCTTCCGACCACGCCGGCACGCACGATGCCCGTGCCCTTCACTGCCCGGCTGGCGAGCGGCGCGCTGACGGGAGCCGCGATCGGCGCGGACCGCGGAAACTGGGTCGCGGGCGCGGGCGCGGGCGCGGTGGGCGCGGCGATCGGAACGCTGGCCGGCCGCGCGGCGCGGGCGCGGCTGGCGGCCGCCTTCGGACGCGACCGACCGGCGGCCTTCATCGAGGACGCCGTCGCCATCGTGGTCGCTCTGGCCGCGGCCCTTGTCTAGATCTAGATCGATGAACCACTTCGACGCCATCATCATCGGAGCGGGCCAGGCCGGTCCGCCGCTGGCCGGCCGGTTGACCAGCGCGGGCATGACCGTCGCGCTCGTCGAGCGGCACTACTTTGGTGGCACCTGCGTGAACACCGGTTGCATACCGACCAAGACCATGGTCGCCAGCGCCTACGCCGCACACCTGGCACGCCGGGCCGCGGACTTTGGCGTGCTCACCGGGCCGGTCAGCGTCGACATCCACCGCGTGCGCGCGCGCGCCGACGGCGTGGTTCGCGAATCGCGCGAGGGCGTCGAGCGCTGGTTGCGCGCGATGCCTGGCTGCGCCGTGATCCGCGGCCACGCGCGTTTCGAGGCGCCCAACGTCGTCCGCGTGGGCGACGACCAGCTGAGCGCGCCGCGCATCTTCATCAACGTGGGCGGGCGCGCCTCCACGCCTCCGTTGCCGGGCGTCGATCGCGTACCGCACTTGAACAACAGCTCGTTGCTCGCGCTCGATCGATTGCCGGCGCACCTGGTGGTCGTCGGCGGCAGCTACGTCGGGCTGGAGTTCGCGCAGATGTACCGGCGGTTCGGCGCCCAGGTGACGGTCGTCGAGCGCCAGCCGCGGCTGATCGCCACAGAGGACGATGAGATCTCGCAAGCGATCCGCGAGATCATCGAGGCCGAAGGCATCGGCGTGCGGACGTCGGCCGAGTGCATCGGCCTCGCGCCTCACAACACCGGTGCCGCGGTGTCACTCGAGTGCGCCGACGGTCCGCCCGAAATCATCGGCTCCGACGTGCTGCTGGCCGTCGGCCGCCGCCCGAACACCGATGATCTGAGCCTGGAGCGCGCGGGCGTGGCGACGGACGAGCGCGGATACGTCCGGGTCGACGACAGCCTGGCGACGACGGTGTCCGGCATCTGGGCGCTGGGCGAGTGCAACGGCCACGGCGCGTTCACTCACACGGCGTACAACGACTTCGAGATCGCCGCCGCCAACCTGCTGGACGGTGAACATCGCCGGGTGAGCGATCGGATCCTCGGCTACGGGTTGTTCATCGACCCGCCGCTCGGGCGCGTGGGCCTGACCGAGCGTCAGGCGCGTACGCGCCAGCGACCGCTGCTGATCGGCACGCGTCCGATGACGCGCGTGAACCGCGCCGTCGAGAAAGGCGAAACGCAGGGCTTGATGAAGATCGTCGCCGACGCCGAGACCCGGCAGATCCTGGGCGCCGCCATCCTGGGCCCGGGCGGCGACGAGGCGATCCACGGAATTCTCGACGCAATGAACGCGCGCGTGCCCTACACCCAACTCGAGTGGGCGGTGCCGATCCACCCGACGGTATCGGAGCTGATCCCGACGGTGCTGCGGGACATGCAACCCGCGCAAACTCGCGGGCCCTGATCGTCGGCGACATCGCGGTCCCGCCTGACGTGGAACCTCGCGACCGTCTGGTGACCGGGAACCCGTCACGCTAGCCTAATAGCCCTACGCTCTTACGATTCGTCACATTTCGGCGTCGGATCACCCTTCGACGCAGAAAACGTGACGAATCGTGTAAGCCCTACGCCAGCCCGAGAGCGCGCGCGAGCAGAAACAACCCCGCTCCGATGACGACGGCGGCGCTGGCACGCGCGATGCGCTCGCCGGCCGGCGCGAGGCGCTCGACGGTGACGGCCGCGGTCACCGCCGCCATCGTGCGCAGGTCCATGACCCCGACGACCAGCAGGATCGCCATCAGACCCGCGCAGCAATAGCTGCAGTGCAGGCCGAGCCGCACGCCGTGCCGCCAGGCGGTGCCGGCGCCGGTGGGCAGCGTGAGTCCGCGCCCGGGTGCCTCGCGGCAGCAGGCGAGATGACGAACCTTCCACGCGGTGAGCTGGAGGCAGCCCGCCAGCACGACCACCACACCGACCGCGAGCGGGACGGCGCGCGCGATCGCCGGCTTCCGCATCTCGATCGCGGCGAGCGCGACGCCCATCGGATAGGCAGCCACCCCGGACAGCGTCCAGACGAAGAAGTAGCCTGCGCCGACCAGGGTGGTCAGCCAACCGACGCGCGTCGCGCCGCTCCTGGCGAGGGAGACCGCTCGCCGATAGCGCCGCAGCATCGGGATCAACGACGGCAGCATCATCGCCACCATCATCACGGTCCACATGCCCAGGAACGACGCCGCGGCGCCGAGCCACGTCTGCCCGGGCATGCGCATCCACGCCATCGACATCGCCCACCCGCCGGGCATCGGCATGTCGGTCATCGCCGACGCCGACATCGACGCGCACCAGGCGATCGTTGCCGCTGCGCTGACGGCGAAGAGCAGCGACGAGATGGCCCAGAAGGCCGCCTCGCCCGTGCGCCGCGAAGAGCTACGCCGTGCCGCCGCCGACGTCGCGGCGGCAGCACAACAATCGCCCATCGGCTCAGCGCTTGCCGTACTCGTCATGGCGGCGCCACCAGATCCCCTCCTCGTTGCGCCCCTTGGGCGCGCGATCGAGCCATTGATACATGCCCCACAATCCGTCGAGCCCGCGCGCGTACGCGGAGTAGGTATGGTAAACGACGCCGTCCTCGAGCGCGAACGCGCTCACGCCAGGCAACTCTCGCAAGAACGTCGGCCAGTCGACACCGGCGCCAGCGGCGATCCCGCCCGGCCCCGGATCGCCGGCCTTCAGCGCTGGCCGCTCCTTCTCGGAGCGGAAGTTGTACTCGCCCCCGCCCTCCCGCTGCCGCTCCTCGGTCATGCCGGCCTGGAAGTCGTAGTTGAACTCGGTTCCGAACGACGACGCCCACGGGAAGCGCCAACCCATCCGCTTCTTGAACGCCTGCAGCTTCGCCAGCGGCGCGCGCGACACCGCCATCAGCGTGACGTCGTGGTTCGCGAGGTGCACCACGGAGCCATCGAAGCCATCCGCGATCGACGAGCACGACGGGCACCCCGCGGTGAAGTCCGGCCCGAACATGAAGTGGTAGACGAGCAGCTGCGAGCGCCCCTGGAAGAGATCGGACAGCGACACGTTCCCCGCGTCGGTCTCGAATCGATAGACGTTGTCGACGCGCACCCACGGCAGCGCCTGCCGCCGCTCCGCCAGCTCGTCGCTCTTCCGCGTGAGCTCCTTTTCCGCCTCGAGCAGCGCGAGCCGAGCCGCCCGCCATTCTTCCCGGGTTCCTTTGATGTGCCTCTCCGTGTCGGTTGCCATGATGTGCCTCCTGAAATTTTCTCTTGCTGACGACCGTGCTGACGACACTGGAGATACCGCTTGCCGACGCCGGGCGGGAGTAACAAAGGCGGCGGGGTTAGGATCGCGCCATGGATTCCTCGATCATCGCGGCTGGGCGCGCGCTGCGCGCGGGGGATCCGCTGGGCGCGCTCAAGCGCGTCGCGCTGCGCGACGACCCGGCGGCGCTGGCGCTGCGCGGGATCGCGATGGCCCAGCTCGGCGATCTCGGGCGCGCGCGGCAATTGCTCCGACGGGCGGCGCGCAGCTTCGGGCCGCGCGAAGCGGTGGAGCGCGCGCGCTGCTTGACCGCCGAGGCCGAGGTCGCGCTGGCCGCGCGCGATCTCGCCTGGCCGTCGCGCGCGCTCGCCGAGGCCCTGCGCGCGTTCGACGCGCACGGCGATCGCGAGAATGCGGCCCATGCGCGGCTGCTCCAGATCCGCCGGCTCTTGCTGCTGGGACGCATCGACGAGGCGAATGGGGCCTGCGCCGCGCTCGAGCTCGACCCCGCGTCACCGCGCCTCACGGCGGTCGCCGCGCTGGTCGCGTTCGAGATCGCGCTTCGCCGCGGCCGCGCCGAGCCGGCAACAGAAGCGCTCGCCCGCGCGCGCGCGGCGGCGGCGGACGCGGGCATCAGCGCGCTGTGCGCCGAAGTCGAGCACGCCGCGCAGGCGCTGATCCTTCCAGCCGCGCGCCTGCTCGCCGCCGGAGAGTCGCGATCGCTCACGCTGGCCGAGGTCGAAGCGGTGCTCGCCTCACCCGACCTGATCGTCGACGGCTGCCGGCGAGCGGCCCGCCGCGGCCCGCGGTTCGTGCCGCTCGCGCGGCGGCCGGTGCTGTTCGCGCTGCTGCACGGTCTGGCGCAAGCGTGGCCGGGTGAGGCGGCGCGGGATGATCTGATCGCGCGCGCGTTCGGCGCGCGGCGCACGAACGCCTCGCATCGCGCGCGCCTGCGCGTCGAGATGGGCCGCCTGCGCCACGAGCTGCGTCCGCTGGCCGAGATCCGCGCGACGGCGGGCGGCTTCACGCTGGCGGCGCGCGGCGAGGTCGATGTCGACGTCCGGTTGCTCGCGCCCCCGATCGAAAGCCCCGACGCCGCCGTGCTGGCGCTGCTGGCCGACGGCGAGGCGTGGTCGACGTCGGCGCTGGCGCTGGCGCTCGGAGCCAGCCAGCGGACCGCGCAGCGCGCGCTGGCCGCGCTCGAGGAGGCCGGCCAGGTGCGCGCGCTCGGCCACGGGCGCTCGCGACGCTGGCTGTCGGCGCCCATCGCCGGATTCGCGACGACCTTGTTACTCCCGGGTACGGACGGATTGGGGTAGAGACAAAGCAGAGGAACGAGCGATGGGCAAAGAGACGGGCAAGGACGACGACATCGATCAACCGGCCGAGATCGTGCGCGAGTACGGGCCCTATCCCGGCGCGGCCAGCGTGGGCGGGGTCAGCTTCGACGGCAGCCTGGTTTGGTTCGCGGGCGGCGAGCAGCTACGGGCGTTCGAGCCGGCGACCGGCAAGGACGTCCGCGCGCTCGACGTCGCCTGCGACGCCGGCACGGCGTTCGACGGCCGGCACCTGTTCCAGATCGCCGCCGATCGCATCCTCAAGATCGATCCCGCGACCGGCGCGATCGTCTCGTCGATCCCGGCGCCCGGTGGCGGGCGCGACTCGGGGCTGGCCTGGGCCGAGGGCTCGTTGTGGGTCGGCCAGTATCGCGACCGCAAGATCCATCAGATCGACCCCAGCACGGGCGCCATCCTGCGCACGATCGCGTCGAACCGGTTCGTCACCGGCGTGACCTGGGTCGACGGCGAGCTCTGGCACGGCACCTGGGAAGGCGATGACGCCGACATCCGCCAGGTCGACCCGAAGACCGGCGAAGTGCTCACCCGATTGACCATGCCCGAGGGCGTGGGCGTGAGTGGCCTGGAGTCGGACCAGCGCGACCTCTTCTACGCCGGCGGCGGAGGCAGCGGCCGCATCCGGGCCGTGCGCAAGCCGCGGCGGAAGTGAGCGGGGTTCCTCATGACCAACGAAGCAAGGCCGACGACGACGCCCGCTCACCGGGTCATCAACGTCGAAGGCGGCTCGCCGATCCGAGCCTGGACCATCGGCGTTCCGTTCGAGGCGGACGCCCAGGCCCAGCTGGAGCGCATCGCGCGCCTGCCCTTCATTCACCACCACGTCGCGGCGATGCCGGATGTTCATCTGGGCAAGGGCGCGACGGTGGGGAGCGTGATCGCGACGAAGCGCGCGATCATTCCGGCGGCCGTGGGCGTGGATATTGGCTGCGGCATGATGGCGGTGCGGACCAGCCTCCGCGCCTCGGCGCTCCCGGACGATCTGCGGGCGATCCGCTCCGCGATCGAAAGGGCCGTGCCGCATGGCCGCACCGACAACGGCGGGCGCAACGATCGTGGCGCGTGGCGCGACCCGCCGCCCGCGAACGTCGAGCGATGGGACGCGCTGCGGGTCGGGTACGACCGCATCATCGCGAAGCACCCCAAGCTCGATCGCGGGTCGCACGTCACGCACCTCGGCACGCTCGGGACCGGCAACCACTTCATCGAGGTCTGCCTCGACGAGGAGGAGCACGTCTGGCTCGTGCTGCACAGCGGATCGCGCGGCGTGGGCAACCGCATCGGCAGCTACTTCATCGAGCTGGCGAAGGAGGACATGCGCCGCTGGTTCGTCAACCTGCCCGACGTGGATCTCGCGTACCTGCCCGAGGGCACGGAGCACTTCGACGAATACGTCGAGGCCGTGCACTGGGCGCAGGAGTACGCCCGCATCAACCGCGAGCTCATGATGTCGGCGTTGATCGAGGGCGTGCGCGCGAGCGGGAACTTGCCCGCGTTCGAGGCGCGCCTGGAAGCGGTGAACTGCCACCACAACTACGTGGCGCGCGAGAACCACTACGGCGAGGACGTGCTCGTGACCCGCAAGGGCGCGGTGCGTGCGCGCCGCGGCGATCTCGGGATCGTTCCCGGCAGCATGGGCGCCCGGTCGTACATCGTGCGCGGTCTCGGCAACGAGGCCAGCTTCTCGAGCTGCAGCCACGGCGCGGGCCGCGCGATGTCGCGCACCGAGGCGCGGCGCAGATTCACCGTCGCCGACCACGCCGCGGCGACGGCCGGGATCGAGTGCCGCAAGGACGCCGACGTGCTCGACGAAACGCCGATGGCCTACAAGTCGATCGACAAGGTGATGGAGGCGCAGCGCGATCTGGTCGAGGTGGTGCACACGCTCCGGCAGGTCGTTTGCGTCAAGGGTTGAGCGCTTGCGTCGAAGTCACGGCGGCGTCCAGGGAACGGGAGGGAGCGTCACGACTCGGCAGATCCGCCGTTCGTGGGCGCTGCGTGCGCTGTGCGCTGCGGCTTCGATCACTGCGGGCGCGCCCGCGGCCCGCGCCGAGGTGCGCCCGTATCGAGAGAAGGACTACGCGGCCGAACACTACGAAGCGGAGCTGGCGCCCGACACCAAGACACGTTCGTTGCGCGGCAATGTCATCATCCGCGTCGCGAGCCGCGTCGCCAACCTGACCGTCGTCTCTCTGGACGCCGACGGCATTCTGATCGACAAGGCGACCGACGGCGACCGCGACCTGCGCGTCGACCTCGAGCCCGGCCTCGCTCGAATTCGGTTGGCCCGACCCGCGCGCCGCGGAGAGCGGCGCACGCTTCGCGTCTGGTACCACGCCGAGCCCAAGCGCGGCATGTGGTTCCTGGCGAACGGCTGGTGGTACACGGGCTTCCACACCGAGGCGTGGTTGCCTTGTGACGCCTCGCCCGGCGATCGCGCGACGTTCACGATTCACTGGACGGTGCCGGCGGCGGCGGGGCTGGTCGGCACGGGGGTCGAGACGGATCGCACGCCGCTGGCCGGCGGGATGGAGCGCCGCACGATTCGGCTGACGGAACCCTACCCCGCCTATCTGGTCGGAGCCGTCGCCGGTCCCCTGCGGACCGTCTGCACGAGGCAGGGAACGATCGATTTTTGCGCGTCGCTCGATCGCGGCGCGACGGTCGATCCTCGGCCGGCGCTGGAGGCGGCGAAGGCGGCGGTCGATCCTCTCGCGCGCTGGGCCGGCCTTCCGTTTCCGAGGCAGCGTTACGACCAGGTGTTCCTTCCAACTCGCGTTTCCGGCCAGGAACTGGTGGGAATGGCCCTGCTCGGCGAGAGCTACCTGCGAGAGCTGGTTCGAGATCCGCGCGAAGATTGGCTGCTGGTTCACGAGCTCATTCATTCCTGGTGGGGGAACCGCGTGACCTGCCGCTCGTGGAATGACTTCTGGTTGAACGAAGGGTTGACGACATTCCTGCAAGCAGCGCTGAAGGAGGTGACAGGGGCGCGCGCCGACTACGAGGAAGAGATCGCGAACGCCCGCCGCCGCTACGACGAAGCGCGCCACTCGCACAAGGACCGCGCGCTGTCGTTCGACGGCTGGACGACGCCGCCCGAGGCGAGCGGACCTGTCACCTACAGCAAAGGCGCGCTCGTGTTCGAGTTGCTGCGGCGCAGTCTGGGAGAGCAGGCGTTCTGGACGGGGCTTCGCAACTACACGCAGGCGGGGTTGAAGGCCGGCGTGACCAGCCGCGATCTCGAGCAAGCGATGGAGACGGCGAGCGGTCGAGATTTGAGGCCGCTCTTCGAATCATGGGTTTACGGCGCCGAGCCGCCGGAGCTGGTGGCGACTCACCGCGTGGAGGGCGACGACATCGTCATCGAGATTGAGCAAGAGCAGGCACGCCCCGTCGATATACCGCTGTCAATCGCCGTCGAGACGTCGGAGCGCCGCGAGCGCCGCACGGTGGTCCTGCGCGGCCGACGCGAGGTGGTGAGAGTGCCTCGCCGTGGAGCAGAGCTGCGGTCGGTCCGCATCGACGACGCGGCGATGTTGCCGGTCCGGATCGCCCACGATCGTCCCATCGACATGCTCCTGTTCCAGATCGCGCATGAGCCCGACGTGGTGGGTCGGTTCGAAGCGCTCGAGGCGTTGAAGGCCGCGTGCGGCCTTCCCGACGACAAAGATCGCTGCCGCAACCTGGTCGCGGCCCTCACCGGCGCCGAAAGTCGCGAGCCGTCCCGACTGGTCCGCCGCGAATTGCGCGCGGTCTCACGCTACTGGATCGTCGCGAAATAGGCCGCGATGTTCTTCGCCACCGCGGTGTTGCCGGCGGTGGTCAGGTGCGGGCCGCCGCCGCTGAAGGCCGCGCAGTTGGGCGCCTCGAACTTGGGCGCGACGAAGACGAAGTTCGGGAACTGCGTCGCGGCGGCGGCGAGCGCGCCGTCGAGCTCGGGCGGGATCACGATGGTCTCGCCCGCGGCAGGAGCCGTCGGGCAGAGCATGTTGTTGGCGCCACGAATGACCGTCATCAAATCGATGCGCTTCAGGCCCGGATACTTCGATATCAGCGTATTGATCGC
>Ga0265342_10002339_pt1 | contig 16462 bp, 15 predicted proteins | sample 4CB327metaG_FD_203125 | JGI IMG/M metagenome (GOLD analysis project Ga0265342, IMG submission 203125) | Rhizosphere microbial communities from Carex aquatilis grown in University of Washington, Seatle, WA, United States - 4-CB3-27 metaG | ecosystem: Host-associated > Plants > Roots >...
GCATCTCGAGCAACCGCAGGTGTCGAACCGGATACGGCAGCGCAGACTGCCGGCCGGTCTAAAAAATCATCCACGGAGGGGAGGGAAATCACATGTCTACGCAGCCGCAGGACGCCAATCTGCGCCGGGTCATTCTGTCGAGTCTGATCGGCGCCACGATCGAGTGGTACGATTTCTTTCTGTACGGGGTCGTCGCCGGGATCGTCTTCAACAAGCTGTATTTTCCGACCAGCGATCCGCTGATATCGACGTTGCTTGCTTATACGACGTTCGCGGTCGGTTTCGTGACCCGCCCTTTGGGGGGCGTCATTTTCGGGCATTTTGGCGACAAGATCGGCCGCAAGAGCGTGCTGGTGATCACGCTCATGATCATGGGTGTGGCCACTTTTCTGATCGGGCTGATTCCCACTTACGAGCAAATCGGCGTGTGGGCGCCGATCCTGCTGCTCGTCATGCGCATTTTCCAGGGCATCGGGCTGGGCGGCGAATGGGGCGGCGCGGTGCTGATGGCATTCGAATACGCGCCCGAGAACAAGCGCGGACTGTACGCGAGCATTCCGCAGATCGGACTGGCGATAGGGTTGTGCCTGGCTTCGGGGTTTGTCGCGTTGCTGTCGCAACTGCCCGAGGCGCAGTTCATGGCCTGGGGCTGGCGCGTCGCATTCCTCGTGAGCGTCGTGCTGGTCGCCGTGGGCCTGTATATCCGGTTGCGCATCCTGGAGACGCCAGAATTCATCCGCGTTAAAGAAGCGGGACAGGAAGCGAAGGTGCCGTTCGTCGACATGATCCGCCAGTATCCGAAAAACGTCCTGCTCGGGATGGGGGCGCGCTACATCGACGGCGTGTTTTTCAATGTGCTCGCGGTGTTCTCGATCGGCTACCTCGCCAACACGATGAAAATTCCGCGCCAGACGGCGCTGTTCGGCGTCACGCTGGCGGCGTTGACGATGATCGTGACGATCCCGCTGTTCGGCATGCTGTCCGATCGCATCGGCCGGCGCAAAGTCTACGCGGTCGGCTCGCTCGTCACCGCATCATCGATCTACTGGCTGTTCTCGATCGCGGCCCCGGGTGTGGACACGACCACGCTATGGCTGTCGATGGTGATTCCGTTCGGAATTTTCTACGCGGCCGTCTATGGGCCCGAGGCCGCATTGTTTTCGGAACTGTTCGATCCGCGCGTGCGCTATACCGGCATTTCATTCGTGTATCAGTTCTCCGGCATATTCGCGAGCGGCATCACGCCCATCATCGCGACCGCCCTGCTCGCCAAGGGCAACGGCGAGCCGTGGTTGATATGCGCTTACGTCGTGTTCGCGGGCGTGGTGAGCGCGGTATGCGCGATGGCCGCGCGGCCGGTGGTACCGCAGAAGCTGACGTAGCACCTCATTGGTTGATTCGGGGGTAAAGTTCGGCGAGAGATGTACCGGATCGACTAAATGAAGACGTACGATTACATCATCGTCGGCGCGGGCTCGGCGGGCTGCGTGCTGGCCAACCGCCTGAGCGCGAACGGCCGTTATTCGGTACTGCTGCTCGAAGCGGGACCGCGCGACAACTATCTGTGGATCCACCTGCCGATCGGGTATGCGAAGACGATGTTTCATCCCGTCTACAACTGGGGCTTTCATACCGAGCCCGAGCCCGCGATGAACAACCGCCAGATCTACTGGCCGCGCGGACGCGGACTAGGCGGCTCGAGCTCGATCAACGGCTTGATTTACGTGCGCGGGCAGCCGCAGGACTACGATCGCTGGGCGGCGCTCGGCAACGCCGGTTGGGGCTGGAACGACGTATTGCCGTACTTCATCAAATGCGAAGGCAATTCGCGCGGCGCGAGTGCTTATCACGGCGGCGACGGACCGCTCGCGTGTTCCGACATACGCGAGCGGCATCCGCTGATGGACGCGATCATCGACGGCGCCGGCGAGCTGGGCGTGCCGCGCAACGACGACTTCAACGGCGCGCAGCAGGAGGGCGCCGGTTATTACCAGTTGTTCACGCGCAACGGCTGGCGCTGCTCGACCGCGGTCGGTTATCTGAAGCCGGCCCGCAAGCGCGCCAATTTGCGGGTAGAGACCGAAGCGCACGCGACCTCGCTCGTCATGAGCGGCGCGCGCGCTACCGGCGTGCGCTACCGCCAGCACGGTATCGACCACGAAGCGTGCGCGGCACGCGAAGTGTTGCTCGCTGCGGGCGCGCTGCAAAGCCCGCAACTGCTGCAACTGTCCGGCATCGGCCGCGCGTCGTTTCTGCAATCGCACGGCATCCCGGTCGTGCATGATCTGCCGGGCGTCGGCGAGAATCTGCAGGACCATTTGCAGGCGCGCATCATGTACAAAGTCAGGCGCCCGATTACGATCAACGACGATTTGCGCAGCCCGTGGGGCCGCTTCAAGATGGGCTGGCAGTGGCTCGCGAAACGCAGCGGCCCGCTCGCGATCGGCATCAACTACGGCGGCATGTTCGCGCGCGCGCTGCCGGACGCGGCGACACCCGACATCCAGTTTCATTTTGCCGCGCTGTCGGCCGAAATGGCGGGGGCGCCGACCCACCCGTGGCCGGGCTGCACCTTTTCGGTGTGCCAATTGCGGCCCAGCTCGCGCGGTACCGTGTTGATCAAATCGCGCGATCCATTGGCGGCGCCGGCCATGCGCCCGAATTATCTGTCGACCGAAATCGACTGCCGCACGATGATCGAGGGCGTGCGCGTTGCACGCAAGCTCGCGCGCACGCAGGCGCTGACGGATCTCATCGGAGACGAATACCGGCCCGGCGACAGTGTAGACAGCGACGACGAAGTGCTCGAGTTCGTGCGCAACTACGGGGCGACCATCTTTCATCCGGTCGGCACCTGCCGCATGGGCGGGGATCCGCAGTCGGTGGTGGATGCGCGGCTCAATGTGCGCGGCGTCGCAGGCCTGCGAGTAGTCGATGCTTCGATCATGCCGACGCTCGTTTCGGGCAATACCAATGCGCCGGTCGTCATGATCGCCGAGAAAGCGGCCGACCTGATTTTAGAGGATGCCGTCCGCAGTTAGGACGATGACATTTGTCATGCCATGGGGATTCAACTACGATGAACCCTCTCGCCGGTTGGCGCATTCCAACCATCATCCAGGAGGAACGCCGTCATGAGCGACTCGAATCCGTATCAGCCACCCGGTTCACCCGCGGCGCCCGCCGCGCCGGCATCTGCACCCGCGGCCGCGTCTTCGGCTTCAGCGCGCGCGGTCGACGCCGGACGCGGCTGGGAATGGATCGCCGAAGGCTTTGCGCTGTTCAAAAAACAACCCGGCAACTGGATCTTGATCCTGATCGTATTCGTCGTATGCGCGGCCGCGATACACATCGTGCCGGTCATCGGTTCGCTCGCCGGCATGCTGCTTACGCAGGTTTTCATGGGCGGGTTGATGCTCGGCTGCCGCGCGCTGGATCGCAGCGAGAGCCTCGAGGTCGGACACCTGTTCGCGGGGTTCAAGCAGAATACCGGCGATCTCGTCGTGCTCGGCGTGTTGACGATGGTCGGCTGGATCATTGCGTGCATACCGGCGATAGCGATAGTCGGCGGCGGCGCGTTCATGGCGATGATGATGGGCGGCAATCCCGCGATGCATTTCGGCGCCATGGGATTGTCCGTGCTGCTTGCGATCCTGGTGACGCTTGCGCTGGCGTTGCCGCTCTACATGGCGCTGTGGTTTGCGACGTCGCTGATCGTGTTCAACAATCTGAAACCGGTCGACGCGATGATGGCGAGTTTCTACGCGTGCCTGAAGAACATCGTGCCGTTTCTGCTCTACGGCGTCATCATGCTGGTCCTGTGTTTCATCGCCGCCATTCCGCTCGCGCTCGGTTTTCTCGTGCTGGGGCCGGTCGCGATCGCGTCGATCTATGCCGGTTATAAAGACGTATTTACCGCGGACTGACCGCGCCGGAGGGGTTCATGGGTTGTTGCCACCATTATTTTGCGCCGATCGCCGACGGCGACAGCGCGTTCACCATCGATGCGTCGACGCTGACTTTCGGCGCCGGCTGTCTGCGGGAAGCCGGCGACCAGGCGCGTGCGCTCGGCATGAAGCGCGTCGCGATATACACCGACGCCGGCGTGAAAAAACTGCCGCCGCTCGGCACGGTCACCGGTTCGCTCAAGGCTGCCGGCATCGACTACGCGATTTACGATGAAGTGCGGGTCGAGCCGACGGACGAGTCGTTCAAGGCGGCGGCACGCTTTGCCATCGACGGCAAGTTCGACGGATTTTTTTCAGTCGGCGGCGGTTCGGTCATCGATACGTGCAAGGCGGCGAACCTGTATTCGACGTATCCCGCCGATTTTCTGACTTATGTGAATGCGCCGATCGGCGGCGGCCAGCCGATACCGGGGCCATTGAAGCCGCACATCGCATGTCCGACCACGTCCGGCACCGGCTCGGAAGCAACCGGCATCGCGATATTCGATTTGCTCGCGATGAAAGCGAAGACCGGCATCCAGTCGCGCCTCCTGAAGCCGACCACCGGGCTCATCGATCCCGAAGTCACGCGCACGCTGCCGTCGACGATCGTCGCGTCGACCGGCTTCGACGCGATGTCGCACGCGCTCGAAACGCTGACCGACATATCGTATGCGCAGCGCGCGCGGCCCGCGCGTGCCAGCGCGCGTCCGCCGTCGCAGGGCGCGAACCCGTTCAGCGACATGGTCGCGTTCGAGGCGCTGAGCCTCGTCGGCAAGTATCTCGTGCGCGCGGTCAACGATCCCGCCGACGCCGAAGCGCGTGCCGAAATGATGTATGCCGCAACGTTGGCCGGTATCGCGTTCGGCAACGCCGGCTGCCATCTGCCGCACGGCATGTCGTACGCGGTGTCGGGCCTCGTGCATGAATATCGCGCGCCGCATTATCCGCAGGAGGTGCCGTTCGTGCCGCACGGCATGTCGGTGGTGCTCAACGCGCCGTCGGTCTATCGCTTCACGGCGAGCGCGTGCCCCGACCGGCATCTCGACGCGGCCCAGCGCCTGGGCGCGGACCTGCGCGGCGCGACACCCGCCGACGCCGGCGAAGTGCTCGCCGGGCAGATCATCAAGTTCATGCAGGCGACGCGGTTTCCCGGCGGCCTGGGCTCGATCGGTTTTTCCGAGCGCGATCTGGAGGCGCTCGTCGACGGCGCATGGCCGCAACAACGCGTGATCAAGAATGCGCCGCGCGAGGTGAGTCGCGATGATCTCCGGGAGTTGTTCCGCGGCGCGCTTTCGTACTGGTAGCACAGTAATTTTCTAATTGCGCCGCTCACCGTATTTTCCGTACCTGCTGCTCGCGGTTGCCGTGCTGTTCTGGGCGGGCAACTGGGTATTCGCGCGCGCGCTGCGCTTTGACGTGCCGCCTGTCGCACTCGCCTTCTGGCGCTGGCTGATCGCGCTCGTCATCCTCACCCCGTTCGCGTACCGGCACGTGCGCCGGCAATGGGACCTCATCCGCGGCTCGTGGCGCGTGCTGTGCCTGCTGGCGTTGCTCGCGAGCGTGTTTCAGCACATCCCGGTGTACATCGGGTTGAGCCAGACCACCGCGACCAACGGCGCGCTGCTCAATTCCATCACGCCCGTGCTGATACTCGTGCTGTCGCGCCTGCTGTTCGGCGAACGCCTGTCGATTGTGCAGATTCTCGGCGTCTCGATATCGTTGCTCGGCGTCGGGGTGATTCTTACGGCCGGCGATTTCGCCGCACTCGCGACGCTTCAACTCAATCGCGGTGATTTATGGGTGCTGCTAGCGACGCTGGCATGGGCGGTTTACACAGTTTGCCTGCGCTGGCGTCCCGCCGAGCTCAATCTGCTTGCAATGTTGTGGATGATCGCGGCGATCGGCGTGTGCGCAATGGTGCCGATTTATGCGTGGGAAATCGCGTCCGGCCGCACCCTGAACCCGACGACCGAGGTGCTTGGCGCGCTGCTCTACATCGGAGCGCTCTCGACCGTCGTCTCGTACGTGTTCTGGAATCGCGCGGTGCAGCAGATCGGGCCGAATCGCGCGGGACCTTTCATGTACCTGATGCTCGTCTATACGCCGCTGCTCGCGATCATATTCATCGGCGAACGCCTGCACCTTTATCATCTGGTCGGCTGCGTGTTGATACTCGGCGGCATTTACCTCACGAGCCGCGGGCGGCCGGCCAGCGCGCCGGTCGAAGAAGCCCCCGACCTGTAGACGGATTTAACAAAATGTAAGCGCTTCCAAAATGGCGGGAGCCGCGCTAAACTTCGCCCCTCGACCGCCCCAATTTTTGCCGCCAGGAGCTCCCATGAACACGATGACCGAAGTGAAGAATCTCGCCATGCAATCGGGCAAAGTCCGCATGACGCCAAGCGAAGCCTTCGTTGAAACGCTGGTCGCGCAGGGGGTAAAGGATACGTTCGGCATCGTCGGCAGTGCGTACATGGACGCGCACGATTTGTTTCCGCTGGCAGGGATCCGGTTTATTTCGGTCGCGCACGAGCAGAACGCGGCGCACATGGCCGACGGCTATTCGCGCGTGACGGGCAAGCACGGCGTGTGCATCGCGCAGAACGGTCCGGGCATCACCAATTTCGTGACGGGTATCGCGGCCGCATATTGGGCGCATTCGCCGGTCATCTGCATCACGCCGGAATCGGGCAGCCTGACGATGGGCCTGGGCGGTTTCCAGGAAACCGAGCAGATGCCGATTTTTTCCAAGATCACCAAGTGGCAGGTGCACGTCAATTCGCCGCTGCGCATGGCCGAGCTCATGCACCGCGCGTTTACGATCGCGATGCACGAGCGCGGCCCGGTGCAGGTCAACATTCCGCGCGATTACTATTACGGCGAGGGCGATTACGAAATCCAGGCGCCGCAGAAAATCGAGCGCGGCGCGGGCGGCCCGGAATCGCTGGACGCCGCGGCGCGGCTGCTGGCGAAAGCGAAATTCCCGGTGATCCTGTCCGGCGGCGGGGTGGTGATGGCGAACGGCATCAAGGATTGCGTGGCGCTCGCCGAGTATCTGACCGCGCCGGTGGTCAACAGCTATCTGCACAACGACTCGTTCCCGGCGAGCCACGCATTGTCGTGCGGCCCGCTCGGTTACCAAGGTTCGAAAGCCGCGATGAAGCTGATCTCGCGCGCGGACGTCGTATTGGCGCTCGGTTCGCGGCTGGGACCGTTCGGCACGCTGCCGCAGCACGGGCTCGAGTACTGGCCGAAAAACGCCAGGATCATTCAAATCGATTCCGATCCGCGCATGCTGGGGCTCGTGAAGAAGGTGTCGATCGGCATTTGCGGCGATGCGAAACTCGCGGCGCGCGAATTGCTGCACCGCCTGCAGGCTTACGGCAAGATGCCGCCGAACAAGGCGCGCCTCGCCGAGGTGCGCAAAGAGAAGGACGCGTGGGCGCAGGAACTCGCGAAGTGGCCGTCGCCCAACGAGAAGGGCCGCATCGGCCCGCGCCAGGCGTTGGCCGCGCTCGCCAAGGCGATGCCGAAGAACGCGATGGTGTCGACCGACATCGGCAACGTGTGTTCGGTGTCGAATTCGTATCTGCACTTCGACATGGCGCCGAGTTTTCTCGCCGCGATGAGTTTCGGCAACTGCGGTTACTCGTACCCGGCCGCGATCGGCGCAAAAGTCGGCCGCCCGGACCGTCCGGCGATCGCCTATGTCGGCGACGGCGCCTGGGGCATGAGCCTCGCTGAAGTGATGACGTGTGTGCGCGAAGACATTCCGGTGGTCGCGGTGGTGTTCAACAACGGCCAGTGGGGCGCGGAAAAGAAAAACCAGATCGACTACTTCAACAACCGCTACCTCGGTACCAACCTCGACAACCCGAACTTCGCGGAAGTCGCCAAAGCGATGGGCGCGAAAGGCATGACCGTCGACCACGTCGACGACATCGGCGATGCGCTGAAAAGCGCGGTGAAATCGAACAAGCCGACCGTCATCAACCTGATGCTCACGCGCGAACTCGGCGATCCGTTCCGCCGCGATGCGTTCAAGCAGCCGAAGCGGTTGCTCGCGAAATACAAGAAGTACAGCGCGAAAGGCGTTTAACGCGCCGTGATGGGGACAATCGAAAGGCCGGCTCCATGCCGGCTTTTTGCCGACGGTAGCGTCAGCTCGCGCTTGCGGTCCGGGGCGCCGGATGCGCGCATGCTGCAATCTTTCGCGCCGGATATTCTTTGACCAAACCCGCCGCCGCAAAACTGATCGATGTCGCGCGCCTTGCCGGCGTGTGCAATGCGACGGTGTCGCGGGCGCTGGCGCGGGAGCCGACGGTCAGCGCTACGACCTTGAAGCGCGTCGAGGACGCCGCACGGCAGCTGGGCTATGTCCCGCACGGCGCGGCGAGCGCGCTGCGCGCGCAGTGCACGCGCACGATCGGTGCGGTGCTGCCGACGCTCGACAATCTGATCTATGCCAAGGCCACCCACGCGTTACAAAAAGCGCTCGACGAACGCGGCTACCTGTTGCTGCTCGCGTGCCACGAGTTCGATCTCAAAAACGAAGTCAAGGTCGCACGCTCGCTGATCGAACGCGGCGTCGACGGTGTCGTCTTGATCGGCGCGGAACACGCTGAAGAGTTGTTCGTTTTGCTCGCCGACATGGAAATGCCGTACGTGTTGACGTGGGCGCTCGATGCGTCGGGGCGCCACTCCTGCGTCGGCTTCGACAACCGTACTGCCGCCATGCGCGTCGCCAACTATCTGGTCGATATCGGCCACCGCGATTTCGCGATGATCCCCGGGGTAATCGCGGGCAACGACCGCGCGCGTGAACGGCTGGCGGGCGTGCAGGAGGCGCTGGCTTTGCGCGGCATCGCTCTATTGCCGCAGCACGTGATCGAGTCGCCGTATACGCTGGCCGCCGCGCGCGCGGCCATGCACGCGCTGATGGCGTCCGTGCACCCGCCGACGGCGGTGATCTGCGGCAACGACGTGCTCGCGATGGGTGCCGTGCTCGAATGCCACGCGCAATCCATCGCGGTGCCGGGCGAAGTATCGGTGACCGGCTTCGACGATATGGAGGCCGCGTCGATCCTGGTGCCCGCATTGACCACGGTGCGGGTGCCGATGCGCGAACTCGGTTGCACGGCGGCGCAGCAGATCCTCGCCCATATCGACGGCAAAGCGGCCGCGCGCATGACCGAACTCGCAGTCGATTTGATCGTGCGCGGCACCACCGCGCCGCCGCCGCGTGTACACGGCCGATGAAAGCGCCTGCCGCGGTAATGCCCAGTTGCTACGCTCGGCGCCGCGGCGCTCCGGCATTGAGGACAGGGTGAAGAAAACCGCGAAGAAAAATGCCAAGCTGAGCGACGTGGCACGCGTCGCGAAAGTGTCGACGGCGACTGTGTCGCGCGCGCTGATGCTGCCGCACAAGGTCAGGCCGCGCACGCTCGAGCGCGTGCAGGAGGCCGTGCGCAGCCTGGGCTACGTCGCGCATGGCGCTGCGCGCGCGCTCGCGTCGCGCCGCACGCATACGATAGGCGCCGTCGTGCCGACCCTCGACAATGCGATATTCGCGAACACCACGCACGCGCTGCAGAAAACTTTCGACGCGGCCGGCTACACGCTGCTCCTCGCCTGCCACGAATTCGATGCGGCGGTCGAAGTCCGCCTGACGCGCGCACTGGTCGAGCGCGGCATCGACGGGCTGGTGCTGCTCGGCACTTCGCACGATCCGCAACTCTATGCGCTGATCGCCCAGCGCCAGCTCCCGTATGTTTTGACGTGGGCGCTCGATTCAAGCGGCAAGCATCCGTGCGTCGGTTTCAACAATCGCGCGGCAGCGTTGCAGCTGACCAATCACCTGCTGGAGCTCGGCCATCGCGAGTTCGCGATGATTTCCGGCGTGACTGCCAACAACGAGCGCGCGCGCGACCGGCTGCAGGGCGTGCGCGATGCGCTCGCGGCGCGCGGCATCAAGCTGGCGCCCGAGCGCGTGATCGAGAAACCCTATTCGCTCGCGAGCGGACGCGAGGGCTTGCGTGCGTTGATGGCCGACGAGCGGCCGCCGACCGCGGTGTTGTGCGGCAACGACGTGCTCGCGATCGGCGCGATTGCCGAGTGCAACACGCTGGGCATCGCCGTGCCGCAGCAGGTTTCGATCACGGGTTTCGATGATATGGAGATCGCGTCGCTCTTGTCGCCGGGGCTCACGACCGTGCACTTTCCGACGCTCGAGCTCGGCCAGCTCGCCGCGGCGCATTTGCTGGCGCAACTCGCGGGCGGCAGCGATGTGCGGCAGCACGAATTGCCCGTGGAACTCAAGGTGCGCGGTACGACCGCGGCTCCGGCCCGCGCGCAGTTGCGGCGCGCCCAGCGCTGAAGCGGTCATGGCGAAGCGCGCCAAACGCGGCCGCGCGCCGCTCGAGCAGCTGCATCTGCCGCTCGACGAGTCCGATATCCGGCAAAACAAGAAGGCGCTCGGTGTTTATCGCGACCACAATGCGCACCACGCGATCGTCTACAAAATCGGTAAAGCCAGAATCTCTTTCGTCGAAATGAAAAAAGGCAGGCTCGTCACGCACGGGCTGCCCGACAAGAAATTTTTCGACGTGCGGCGTTTCGAGCGCGTCGAGTATCCGCTCGAGCGCGCAATCGAAAACTTTCTGAATCACTCCGGCGGCGTGTCGGACGCCGCGGCGCGCGCACTGCGCGGGCTGTTGCAAACGGTGCACTCGCTGAAAAGCCTGTTTTAGATTTCGGCGAGCAGCCGGTCGACGAGGGTTTCCGCCTGGGCCGCGTAGCCGCCGCCGAACAGGTTGAAGTGGTTCAACACGTGATACAGGTTGTAGAGCTGCTTGCGCACGTCGTAGCCCGCGTCGAGCGCAAATGCGCCGCGGTAGGCGGCGTAAAAATCCGCGCTAAAACCGCCGAATAGTTCGGTCATCGCGAGATCCGCTTCACGGTCGCCATAGTAAACCGCGGGATCGAAAACGACCGGTGAACCGTCGCGGTCGAACCCCGCATTGCCGCCCCACAAGTCGCCGTGCAGCAGTGCGGGTTTAACGGCCCGATTCGCGAACAGCGCCTGTAGCCCGGCCGCAAGGCGTTCGCCTTTCTTCAACAACTCTTTCGGCGCGCCGTTGTGCGCCGCCAGATTCAGTTGGTGGCCGAGCCGGCAGTCGCGCCAGAAGCTGATCCAGTCGCCGTTTTGCGTGTTGATCTGGGGTGTCGACCCGATGGTGTTGTCGCGGGCCCAGCCGAATTTCCTGGCCGTCGCGCGATGCAGCGCCGCCAGCGCTTCGCCGAGCCGCGCCATGCTTTGAGTCATCGCTTCGCCGAACTCGATGTATTCAAGCACCAGCCATGCCGCGTCCGCGTTTGCTCCCGCGCAAACCGGCGCGGGCACGCGCATGGTCGCCGTAGCCGCGATCTCCGCGAGGCCCGCGGCTTCGGCTTCGAACATCGCGCGCCGCCCGGCAGCATTCACTTTGACGAAGAACGCGCGCCCGCAACCCGCGACGCGATAACACCGGTTGATGCACCCGCCGCCGACGGGGGTGCGCGATTCGAGCGCCAACGCTGTGCCGCAGGCGCCGGCGATGCCGGCGCTGATATCCGCCCACGTCGTCGCGTTCACGCGATCGACTTGCGGCCCTTCGCAATGGCGGCTTTGACGCGCGCGGGCGCGGTGCCGCCGATATGGCTGCGCGCCTTCAACGCGCCATCGAGTGTCAGCGCGGCAAACACGTCGTCGCCGATCAGCTTTGAAAACTTCCTGAGCTCGGGCAGTTTCAGCGCCGCGAGATCGCGGCCGCAATCCACGGCAAACCGCACGGCCTGCGCGACGGCTTCGTGCGCCTCGCGAAACGGCAGGCCTTTCTTGACGAGGTAATCGGCCAGATCGGTGGCGGTCGCATAGCCTTCCAGTGCCGCGTTGCGCATCGCGTCTGCGTTGACCTTGATGCCGCCCAGCATTTCGCCGAACACCCGCAAGCTCGTCGCGACCGTATCCACCGTGTCGAACAGCGGTTCCTTGTCTTCCTGGTTGTCCTTGTTGTAGGCGAGCGGCTGGCCTTTCATGAGGGTCAGCAGCGCGACCAGATTGCCGTTGACGCGGCCGGTCTTGCCGCGGATCAGCTCGGGCACGTCGGGGTTTTTTTTCTGCGGCATGATCGACGAGCCGGTGCAGAAACGGTCGGCGAGATCGACGAACGCAAAACGCGGGCTCATCCAGATAATGATTTCTTCGCAGAAGCGCGACAGATGCGTCATGTTGATCGCGCCCGCGGCGCAGAACTCGATCGCGAAATCGCGATCCGACACCGCGTCGAGCGAGTTTTCGCACACGCCGTCGAAGCCGAGCTCCTTGGCGACCATCAGGCGGTCGATCGGGAACGTCGTTCCGGCGAGCGCGGCGCTGCCCAGCGGCAGGCGGTTCACGCGCTTTCTGCAATCGGCAAGACGCTGCGCGTCGCGACCGAGCATTTCGAAGTAAGCCATCAGGTGATGCGCGTACGACACCGGCTGCGCCACCTGCATGTGCGTGAAGCCCGGCATGATGGTATCCGTGTGCCGGTCGGCGAGATCGAGCAGCGCACGCTGGGCGGCCCGGATCAGGCCGATTATTTCGTCGATCGCCGCGCGCAGATAAAGGCGCACGTCGGTCGCGACCTGGTCGTTGCGCGAACGCGCGGTGTGCAGGCGCTTGCCGGCATCGCCGGCGAGCGCGGTCAACCGGCTCTCGATGTTCATGTGCACGTCTTCGAGATCGATCGACCATGCGAAGCTGCCCGCGCGGATCTCGGCGCGGATTTGCGCGAGCCCTTTTTCAATTGCGGCCAGGTCGCCGGCGGAGAGGATTTCAACCGCGTTGAGCATCCGCGCGTGCGCGAGCGAACCGTCGATGTCGAACTCGGCAAGCCGCCGGTCGAAATCGACCGAGGCGGTGAAGCGCTTGACGAGCTCCGTGACCGGCTCGTTAAAGCGGCCCGACCACCGCTGCCCGCCCTCCGTTGGTTTCTCTTGCGCCACGTGTTGTGCTCTCACATAATCGAGAGGTGAGTATAAATCAAAACGCCAACGCGGGCGCCCTGCCGAACTTCCGCAACCTCGGGATTCTGCTGCGAATTCTGGTGATCGTGGACGGGATGTGTCTCGCCGCCGCGCTCTTGAAAACGACCGAGCCGATGGTGCTGATGGAAGAATTGATCGACGTTTCGTCGATCGTGCAGCCCATCCTGATTCTGAGTCTGCTGGCGCTCGCCGCGGCCAACAACTGGCTGCACCGCCTGCGCTACTGGCGTGCGATCGCCGCATTGATCGCACTCGAACTCCTGCTGACCACCGCGGTGTATTACTCCAGCGCTTATCTGCTGGGCGCCCCCGGCAGTTTTGCGCGGTATGCGGTGTTCACCCTCCTGATCACGGGTGTGCTGATCGGTTATTTCGATTTGCGCGGGCGCGCGCTGTCGCCCGCGTTGACCGAAGCGCGCCTGCAGGCGCTGCAGGCGCGCATACGACCGCATTTTCTGTTCAACAGCATCAACGCCGTGCTGAGCCTGATGCGGCAGGAGCCGCGCCGCGCCGAACAGGCGCTCGAAGATCTCGCCGATCTCTTTCGCGTGCTGATGGCGGACAACCGGCAGCTCGCACCGATCGCGCGCGAGGTTGCGCTCGCCAAGCAATATCTGAGCATCGAGCAATTGCGCCTGGGCGACCGCCTGCGCATCGAGTGGGACATCGCACACATGCCGGCGGACGCGTTGATCCCGCCGCTGGTGTTGCAGCCGCTGCTGGAAAACGCCGTGTACCACGGGATAGAGCCGCGCAGCGAGCCCGGCACGATCACCATCGCGATCAGCCGCGAAGCCGATGAAATGCACCTGACGTTGCGCAATCCTTACCGGCCCGACGGCGACCACCATACCGGCAACCGCATGGCACTCGCCAACATACGCGAGCGGCTGGCCCTGCATTTCGACGCGGAAGCCGGCATCAAGACGGTGGCGAACGCCGATACTTACGAGGTGCGCATCGTGATTCCCTATCTGAAAGCGGGCGCCTGATGGCCGCGGAGGCGCCGCTGCGCGTGCTGGTCGTCGACGACGAAGCGCCGGCGCGCAACCGGCTGCGCGACCTTCTCGCCGACTGCGCGCTCAAGTTGCCGCTCGAGATCGCGGGCGAAGCCGCGACCGGCAGGCAGGCGCTCGACATGCTGCCGGTATGCGAGGCCGATGTCGTTTTGCTCGACATCCGCATGCCGGACATGGACGGCATCGAAACCGCCCAGCACATTCAGAAACTCGACGATCCCCCCGTGGTGATATTCACCACCGCATATGATGCCTACGCGCTGAAGGCGTTTGAAGTCCACGCGATCGATTACCTGTTAAAACCGATCCGGTTGAGCCGCCTGTTCGATGCGTTGGCGCGCGCCCGCTCGTTCGCGCCCCTGCGCCCCGAGGTGTTGCGCGAGATGAAACCCGACGCGCGCAGCCACCTGTCGGTCAACGAGCGCGGGCGCATCCATCTGATTCCGGTGACGGACATCCTGTTTTTGAAGGCCGAGCTAAAATACGTGACGGTACGCACGGCGGAGCGCGAGTTCCTGCTCGAGGAGTCATTGGCAAAGCTCGAGCAGGAATTTTTCGGCCGCTTCGTGCGGGTGCATCGCAACTGCCTGGTGGCCAGGGACGCGATCCGCGGTTTCGAGCGCGCCGTCGATGCCGAGGGCGAGGGGCATTGGGTGGTACTCTTGACCAATGTCGCCGAGAAAATCGACGTCAGCCGGCGTCAGCAGCATGTTGTTCGCGAACTCGGGAGAATTTTATGAAGTCACTGTTATTCATCGGTATGCTCGCGCTGGCGGCAACGACCGCCGCCGCCGCGGACATGCCGTTCGGCGTGCTCGACATCGGTCTGGGGGCGAGTTATGCGCGGCTCGAACGCGATCTCGATTTCCGTGATATCAACGATTCGCTCGCGAAAAAGGCGGGCAAGCCCGATCTGGGCAAGCGCGGCTACGGCTGCATGCAGCGCGAAGACGATTTTGCCGACGTCGCTTGCGTATCGCACACGGAGCGGCTCGACGGCATCGAGACGCGCGAGATCCGGCTGCATTTTCTAGACGGCCGGCTGCAGCAATTTTCGGTCACTGCAGAAGTGCAAAACTTCGACGCCGTGGTCGGCTATCTGAGCGCGCGCTTCGGCGCGCCGCAGGCGGTGCCGGTGCAAAACCCGGGCGACCAGCCGAGCGTCAGGTGGCAAAACGAAGCCGGCAACATCATCGCGCATCGCGGCAAGGATCTGGTGTTCGTGAACTTCGAACTCGTGTCCTATCCCGACGCCGTCAAACGCAAGCGCGAGGGGCAGCGGCTGCAGTGCGGCTAGTCAGCGCGCGCGCAGCTGCAAACGCGCCGCATCGATCGCCTGCTCGAGATACAGGTTGTAAAACTCCGGTGAGTTGAGGCCGACGATGGTGTCGGCCAGCGGTTTGCCGCGACCGTCGACCAGGATCACCGTCGGCACCGCCCGCACTTCGTACTTGCGCGCAAATTCGGCGTGGGTTGTCATGGCGCCGTCGAAGTCGCGCAGCGGAATCAGCTCGTTCGGCGCCTCGATTTCGCGCAGCACGACTTTGGCGCCGTAGGCGGGGTTGGCGTTCAGCGGTTCCAGATGGTTTTTTTTCGCCCGCGCGCAAAACGGACAGTCCGGCAGCGTGAAGACCAGCATGATCGGCGTGCGATTCGCCGCGGCCGTGCGGCCCAATGCGGCAAAATCATCCGCATACTGAAGCGGCGGGAACTGTCCCTGCGCCAGGGCCGCGCCCGCGGTGCATGCTAAAATCAAAAGCAGAGCGAATTGCCGCGAGTAGTTCGTCATTTTCATTTCGGCAGGAAAATACGCGTGATGAACGCCGCTTCGAACAAACCGCCGTCCGCCATCGTCATTGCCTCGCGCGAAAGCGCGCTGGCGATGTGGCAGGCGCACAATATACAGGCGCGGCTCGCGGAATTATATCCGCAATCGAAAGTGACCATTCGCGGCATGACCACGCAGGGCGACCGCATACTCGACCGCGCGCTCGACAAGATCGGCGGCAAGGGTCTCTTCGTCAAGGAACTCGAGGACGCGCTCGCCAATGGCAGCGCCGATATCGCGGTGCACTCGATGAAGGACGTGCCGATGGTCCTGCCGCCCGGTTTCGCCATTGCGGCGATTACCGAACGCGCCGATCCGCGCGACGCATTCGTCTCCAATAGCTATGCGAATTTCGACGTGTTGCCCGACGGCAGCCGCGTGGGCACCTCAAGCCTGCGCCGCGAAAGCCAGATACGCGCGCGGTTCCCGGGCCTCATCGTCGATCCTTTGCGCGGCAACGTGCAGACGCGGCTGAAAAAACTCGACGACGGCCAGTACGCGGCGATCGTGCTCGCGGCGGCGGGATTGAAGCGGCTGGGCCTGGCCGACCGCATCACCGCGGTTCTCACGCCGGAACAAAGCCTGCCGGCGCCGGG
>Ga0265342_10002342_pt1 | contig 16452 bp, 11 predicted proteins | sample 4CB327metaG_FD_203125 | JGI IMG/M metagenome (GOLD analysis project Ga0265342, IMG submission 203125) | Rhizosphere microbial communities from Carex aquatilis grown in University of Washington, Seatle, WA, United States - 4-CB3-27 metaG | ecosystem: Host-associated > Plants > Roots >...
CGCGTGTTGAGCGCGGTCTGGTTGCCGGGCTTCACCTCGGGGATGAAGTTCTCCAGCGACGACTGCACGCGCCCGATGCGCTGCTGGAACCGTCCCACCTTCTTCGAGCGCTCGGTCTGCGCCAGCCGGCGCTCGGCGGCGGCGTCGGCGCCGAACAGGTATTCGTAGTCCTTCGCGGTCAGCGCGAGCTTCATCTTCTTGCCGCGCGGCAGGTGATCGGCGTCGGTGCGCTCGCCCTTCACGCCGCGGTCCCGCGGCATCGCGATGTTCCCGTCGGCGGTGCGCGGCAGCGACGGGTCGGCGGTCTCGGGCGTCAGCTCGTGCTCGCGACGGATCAGATCGCGCAGCGCCAGCAGTGACTTCGGCTTCTGCGGCGCCGGCGGCTCGGGCTCCGACAGCTCGGGCTCGGCGTGCGGCGTGACCTCGGGCGCCTTGCGCCCCAGCATCGACTTCTGGTCGTCTAGCTGGGCGATCTTGGCCTTCTCGTCGCCAACCTCGGTATCCTGGCGGTCCGACGGCGCGGCCGAGCCCTGCGCCCCCTGCTGCGCCTTCTGCAAGTTGGTGTCGGTAGCGCGGGTCTCGACCTCGGCACGGTTGTTCTTCTGCGCCAGGAACTTCGCGTCGGGCGGCGGCTCGACCTCCTTGTTATTGTCGAGGTCGACCATCTTCTCGTGCGACCGATTCACCGGCTTGGGGATCTCCGGCGGCTTGGGCATCGGCGGCATCGGGGGCACCGGCACCTCGGGCTCGGGCTTCTGCTTCTCAGGCTCGGGCTGCTTCTCCGCCACCTTGACCGGTTTCTTCTCCTTGTCCTTCTTCTTCTTCTCCTCCCGCTTGCGCGCCTGTTCCGGCAGCTCCGGCATGGGGCGCGGCGGCGGGACCGTGTCATCGACGGCCGGTAGATCGGGGGGCAGCTCCTCGTTACTGGCGTCGCGGAACGCGACGTCGACCTCCTCCGCGCGCTGCGCTTCCTCGCGCGCCGCGTACACGAAGATCATGATCAGCAGCGGGATGAAGATCTGGGCGTGGAGCCAGATCGCTATCAGCGCGCCGCGGCCAAGATGCCCGCGCAGGCGAGTCTCCCCGCGCAGGCGAGTCTCCTTGGCCGAGGGCATGTTGCAGGCGAAAGCCTAGCACGCCCGGGCGCGGGGCCGCGAAACCCCGGTCACGCGGAGGTCCGGAACCCTTTGAGGGTTCCGGGCTAAAAAGACACCGCGCTGCCTCCGAAAATAGGTCAGGTCATCTTGCGATAGACGCCGACCACCACGCCGATCAGGTTCACGCTCTTGAAGTCGCGCTTCTTGACCAGGATCGGCTGCATGTTCGCGTTGGCCGGCTGGAAGCGGATGGTGTCCCCTTCGGGGTAGTAGCGCTTCACCGTCGCTTCGTCGCCGATCATGGCGACCACGGTGTCGCCGCGGTTCGCCTGCAACTGCTTGCGCACGAAGATGTAGTCACCGTCGTGAATCCCGTCCTCGATCATCGAGTCGCCCTTCACGCGCAGCGCGAACACCTCCCGCGTCTGGCCGATGAAGAAGCGGTCGACATGCACCGTGTCCTGGACGTTCTCGACCGCCAGCAGCGGCAACCCGGCCGCCACCCGCCCGAGGATCGGAACCTCGACGACATCCGCCGTCGAGGGCGCCGCGTGCTTCTCGGCGCCGCGCCCGCGGCTGACCTCGGCGGTGACCGGCCGCAGCGCACGCGACTTCAGGTCTTCTCGCTGCAGGTGCCCCTTTTTCTCGAGCGCGCGCAGGTGATCGTTCACGCCGTTCGTCGACTTGATGCCGAAGTGCAACCCGATCTCGCGCAAGGTCGGCGGATAGCCACGCTCGCGGATCGACCGCGTGATGAAATCCAGGATCTCGCGCTGGCGGTCGGTGAGAACCCCCTGCGGCTCGTCTCTGATCAACGTCAAGGATCCCATCGTCGTTCTCCTGGCTCGGCGGCCTATACTGAACAGACGTATGGTACGGAACAAATGTGCCGTGTCAAGAAACGCGCGAATCTATCTTCGTAACTACGTTCCGAGCGCGCCGCCATTGGCGCGCTCGGCGGCGGCGGCGCTGTTCGCGGCGCCGACCGGCATCGCGCTCGGGCGCTGGTCGGGGGGCAGTGGCGCCTCGCGCTCGGAACGCGCGCCCTTTGCCTTGCCGCCGGTGGAGGCGTGCTCGAGGATGGCGTTGATCTCGCCCCCCACCAAGAAGATGAGGCCCGAGATGAAGAACCAGGTCATCAGGATGATCACGCCGCCAATCGATCCGTAGGTGACGTTGTAGTTTCCGAAGTGTCCGGCGTAGAGGCTGAAGCCGTACGATGCGCCCAACCACCCGAGCGTTCCCAGCACCGACCCGGGCGTGATGTATTTGAACTTCTGCTCGACGTTGGGGAGGAAGTAGTAGCTCAGCGCCGCGCACAGCATCACCACCGCCGAGGTTACCGGCCAGCGCGCCCAGCGCCACGCGAACAGATACGCCGACTCGACGCCCAGATGGCGCGCGATCCAGCTGCCGGCGTCGCCACCGGCGACCAGTGCGGCCACGCCGAAGAGCAGCAAGAGCGCGCCGCCGATGGTGGCGCCGAAAGCCAGCGACTCAGTCTTCCACCAGGCGCGCTCCTCGGTGACGTCGTATGCCAGGTTGAGCCCCTTGCGAACCGCATCGACGCCGCGCGAAGCGCTGTACAACGTGAACAGCAAGCTGATGGTGACGAAGCGCGGCCGCGGCCGCGCGATCAGCGCGGTGACGTGCTGGTGGAGGAGGTCTGTCGCCTCCGACGGCAGCACGGGGCGGATGCGGTCCAGCATCGTATCCACCGAGCCCTGCAACGGCAGGTACGCGGTCAGCGTCGCGAGAAAGAACAGGAACGGGAACAGCGAGAAGATGAAGTAGTAGCTCAGCGTCGCTGCGGTGTCGGACACCGCGTGGTCGCTGAACTGCTGGTAGACGCGCTTGGCGAACGCTTTGAACGCGAGCTCGCCACCTCCGAGAAGACGCACGGCAAGAAGGTAACGACGGATCTACGAACCACAAGCAGGGGCACGCCCACGGCGACACGTCCGAATCTCGGCCTCGACCGTATATCAGCAGTGATTCTCGACTCGGTCCAGCTTGCGAGGCGTATCGCACCAGAACATATTCCGGCCGCCTTGAGTTGGTTGTCCGCGCGCAACGGCGCGCTTCGTGCGCAAGATATATCCGAACGGCAGTGCGACCGCGCGCTGCTCGCGCGCGTGGCGGGCGGTGACATGGAAGCGCTGCGCGTGCTCTACGATGAGCACGCGGGCCGCGCGATGGCGATCGCCATGCGCGTGCTGCGCAACGAGCCCGAAGCGGAAGACGTGGTCCAGGAAGCGTTCCTGGAGGTCTGGCGGCGCGCGGAACAGTTCGACGATCGGCGCGGCGGAGTCGCGGCCTGGGTGGTCACGATCGCGCGCAGCCGGGCGATCGATCGGCTGCGCTCGACGGGGACGACGTCGCGCGCGGTCGAGGCGGCGTCGGGATCGCTCGCGCTGATCCCGACGCCCGAGATCCCCGCGTGCGAGCAGGTCGAGCGCCGGCGCGACGAGGTGCGCGTGGCGGCGGCGCTCGACCAGTTGCCCGCCGAGCAGCGGCAGGCGATCGCACTCGCCTACTTCGAGGGGTTGAGCCAGAGCGAGATCGCCTCCAGGACCGGCAATCCGCTGGGCACGGTCAAGATGCGCGTGAAATTGGCGATGGCCAAGCTGGCCAAACTGCTTAGAGTCGAAGAGGGCTGAGACTATGGATTGCCGATCATTCAAGGAGCTCGTTCCCGCATTTGCACTGGACGCGCTCGATGAAGGGGAGCGTGCCGCGTGCGCCGCACACCTGGCCGGACACGGTCCGCACGATGGTTGCGCGCAGGCCGAGAGCGACGCGCGCGCGCTGGCGGCACGTCTGGCGGGGGCGCTGCCCGAGCGACCGGTCGACCCGCGCGTCTGGCGCGCGATCGAGGACCGCGTGCAGGCGAAGCTGGCGGCGCAACGCGCCGACGACGACCACGATCGCCCTCCGGCACGGCGGCGGGACCCCGCCGGCTGGGGCGTCGCGGTGCTCTTGCTGGGGCTGTACCTCGCCCGGAACCCTCAGCGGATGTGCGCTTCACCCACATCGCCTACCTTCGGTTGCGGGACATTGGCGCTAGCCCGTAGCGCCGCACGCGTCATCTAGGCTGATCCGGCATTCGGTTTAGATCGATTCGCCAACTCGTGCGTGCAATGGGGCATGAGCTCACCCAAGTTCGCACGCAAATCGGTCTCGCCCCTGCTCGGGGTGCTCGGCGTTTCCCTGGGCACCATCTGGCCTCTCGCGCCAGTCCCGGCGCAAGTGCTCGCTCCCAAACCCGGCGCGCCCGCGCCCGAAACGGCGGCGCCACTGAGCCTGACTGGCTCCGATGGCACGGGCCTGGAGCTGGTATCCCTCTCGGCGCAGGCGGTCGTCGACGATCCACTGGCGTTCACCGAGCTGCACCTCATCTTCCGCAACCCGGAGAACCGCACGCGCGAAGGGCGCTTCCGCATCACACTGCCGTCGGGCGCGACCATCAGCCGCTTCGCGATGCGCGTGGGCGACCGCTGGCAAGAGGGAGAGGTCGTCGAGCAGCAGGCGGCGCGCGTCGCCTACGAGGACTTCCTGCACCGGCGCCAGGACCCGGCGCTGCTCGAGACCGAGGCCGGCAACGAGTTCTCGGCGCGGGTCTTCCCTATCCCGCCCGCGGCGACCACGGAGCTGATCGTCTCGTATTCGCAGGAGCTGACGCGAGCCAGCGAGCCCTACCGCTTGCCGCTGCGTGGATTGCCCAAGGTCAGCAATCTTTCGATCCGCGCGTTGATTGATTCTCACCCGGAACCCTCAGAGGGTTCCGGACCTCCCGCGACGGGCTCCGGCGGGGGACCCGCCTCCGCCCGACGCGCTAAGACCATCACCATGGCAGGCGGGGCATCCGCGTCGAGCCTGGGTGGCGCGCGCGTGCAGCGCGAGCTGGTCGAGGTCAACAAGCGCGACTTCCGCCCCGACCGCGACTTCGAGGTCGCGCACACCGGTGACCGCGGCCGCCTGGGGCTGCGGGACCAGAACCTGGTCGTGGCGCGCATCGTTCCGTTCGCCGACAGCGACCGCCGCGACGACGTCTCGTCGCTGCTGGTGCTGATCGACACCAGCGCATCGCGCGCTCTCGGGCTCGGCGATCAGGTCGCCGCCTGGGACAACCTGCTGGCGGAGCTGCGCAAAGTTGCGACCGGTGGCGATCCGATGCTGACGATAGCGGCGTTCGACCAGGAGGTCGCGCCGATCTACACCGGGCGGGCCAGCGCGCTCGGCGACGTCGTGCGCCGGCGCATCACCGAGCGGCGCGCGCTGGGCGCGTCGGATCTCGACCGCGCGCTGCGCTGGGCGGCCGACAGCGCGCGCGCGACGGCGAACAAGCGGACGCGCGTCCTGCTGGTCACCGACGGCGTGGCCACCGCCGGCGAGACCGGCGCCGCTCAACTGCGGCAGCGCGTGAAGGCGCTTGCGGGCTCGGGCGTCGAGCGGCTCGACGTGCTCGCGGTCGGCGGCATCCGCGAGGACGCTCTTTTGACCCAGCTCGTGACCGCGGGGCTCGCACGCGACGGCGTCGTGCTCGACGCGACCCAGCCGGCGGCGGCGCTCGCGCACCGGCTGTCGCGCGCCACGCGCTCCGGCATCAAGCTGGAGGTCGACGGCGCCGGCTGGATCTGGCCGAACACGCTGAACGGCGTGCAGCCCGGCGACGAGGTGCTGGTCTACGCCGACCTGCCGCCGGGAAAGCCGCTGACCGTGAAGGCCAACGGCAAGTCGCTCGCGCTCGCCGGCACGCTGGCGCCGGTGGATCGCCCTCTGCTCGAGCGCGCCTGGGTCAAGGCGCGGATCGCGCGCCTGCTGGATCTCCACGACCGCGGCGAGACCGGCGGCGCCGACCCCGACATGAAGGACGTGTTCAAGAAGCAGGCGATCGAGCTGTCGATCAAGAACCGCGTGCTCTGCCCGTACACCTCGCTGCTGGTGCTCGAGAGCGAGCAGGACTACGCGCGCTTCGGCATCGAGCGGCGCGCGCTGGCCGACGTGATCACCGTCGGCGCGGGCGGCATCGAGCTCCTGCACCGCAGCGACGCGGCGACGGCGATCGCGGCGTCGTCGTCCGGTGGACAGCCCGAGGACCAAGCTGAATCCGCGGTGACGCGGCCCGTGACCGGTCAGCTGGGGGGAAGGGCCAAGGGCGATCGCTTCGAGCTCAAGAAGGCCGCTCCGGTCGCCGAGAAGGCCGCGAAGCGCACCGTGCAGGAGAACGTCGCGGCGAGCAACATCAGGATGAAGGAGGAGTCCGCCAGCGCGGACCTCGACGGAGTCGCGATGTCGACCGGATCGGCGAACCTATCGGCGCGCGACCGCGGCGAGGTCGCGCGGGCCCAGCCCGCGCCAGTGGCGGCGGCGACGCGCGCGCCGGAGCCCGCCGCTGCCCCGCCGTCCCCCGTGGCGATGCCGGCGCCCGCACGCGCTCGCCGGGACGCGCCGGTCTATGAATTGGAGGGCGGCGGTGGCGCGCCGTCGGGGAACGCGCGCCCGCACCGTCCGAGGCCCCAGCAGGTCGCTTCGGAAGGCGGCCCGGGACGCGCGCTGGCGGTGCCCCCGGCGCGCCACCCGGTGAACGTGATCCCCGAGCCGCAGATCCCGTCGACTCCGCCGCTCGACGGCACGCTGCGCGAGGTCGACGACCTGATCCACCGGCACAACCTCGGCGCCGCGCTCGCCAAGGCGCGCGACTGGCGCGAGCAGGATCCGGGCGACGTGCTGGCTCTGGTCGCGCTCGGCGAGTGCGGCGAGGCCTCGAGCGATCTCGGGCTCGCGGCGCGCGCCTACGGGTCGATCATCGACCTCTTCCCCGGGCGCGCCGACATGCGCCGCTTCGCCGGCGAGCGCCTCGAGCGCGTGCGCGGTGCCGCGTCGCTCGCGCTGGCGGTCGACACCTATCGCAAGGCGGTCGAGCAGCGGCCCGATCACCCGGCGTCACATCGCCTGCTCGCGTTCGCGCTGCTCAAGCAGGGTCACCCGCGCGAGGCGTTCCAGGCGATCGTCACCGGCGCCGCGAGGCGCTACCCCGACGGCCGCTTCGCGGGCGTCGATCGGATCCTGCGCGAGGACGTGGGCCTCATCGCCGCGGCCTGGACGCGCGCCGAGCCGGGCCGCGCCGGCGAGATCCGCGCGCAGGTCGAGCGCGCGCACGGCACCGTGGAGAACGCCCCCTCGGTGCGCTTCGTGCTGAACTGGGAGACCGACGCCAACGATGTCGACTTCCACATCCACGACGGGCGCGGCGGCCACGCATACTACGGCGCGCGCCAGCTGGCCTCGGGCGGCGAGCTCTACGCCGACGTCACCACCGGCTACGGGCCGGAGTGCTTCACGATCCGCGGGCCGGCGGCGGGCCGCGCGTTCCCGTACGCGTTGCAGGCGCACTACTACAGCCGCGGGCCGATGGGGTACGGCATGGGCAAGCTGCAGGTCATCGAGCACGACGGCCACGGCGGGCTGCACTTCGACGAGCGACCGTTCGTGATCATGCAGGACCACGCGTTCGTCGACCTCGGTGTCATCAAGGGCAGTGCGCTGCCCTCGCCTGCCGCTGTCGCGACGTCACACTGACCGGCGGCGGGGGCTCAAGCATGTTTGTGCCCGCAGCGCGGAGTTTCACCGCTGCTGCGTTCTTCTATTTCAAAGAGGGCGGCGTGTCATGTGGACCACATCACGCCATGAAACTGTTGCTCGACGTGAACGCCACGATGACGACATTGTCCCGCGCGAGCGGGTTGGCGAGCACGCCAAACCGGCACGCCCCAAACTCAGGAGGCTCGCGTGAAGCTATGTTCCATGTTGCGTTCGAAGATCACGAACATCGGATTCGGTTTCGCTCTGCTGGCGGCCGGTGCCGGCACCGCGCTCTCGAGCTGCGCGCCGTCGCAATCGACCGGCAATGCTGCCCGCGAAGACCTCGGCAGCGTCGGGCTGGCTCTCTCGCTCGCTCCTGGCGTCACGGTCTCGAGCGCGAGCTACACGATCTCGAACCCGGACGGCTTCTCCCAGACGAGCACCGTCGACGTCAGCCATAGCACCACGCTCGCGTTCGTGGTCGGCGGGCTGCCCGCAGCATCCGGCTATACGATTCAGCTCAACGCGACGACTTCGGATGGTGGGACGAGCTGCGTTGGATCGGCAGCGTTCGACGTCGCCGCTCACGCAACCACCGCGGTCAGCGTCCACGTGACCTGCCACGAGGGCGCGCGAACGGGGAGCGTCACCGTCACCGGAACCGTCAACATCTGCCCGGTCGCGGACGGCGTTTCGGCGAACCCTTCGGACGTCGCCGTCGGCTTCCCGGTCGCCGTGGCGGTCACCGCCCATGACACCGACAGCGGTCCCGCGCCGCTCTCGTATCATTGGACCGCAGCTTCCGGATCATTCAGCGACGCCACTTCCGCGACCCCCACCTTCGTCTGCAATACGCCGGGCGCCGTCACGCTGACCGTCTCCGTGTCCGACGGCGACGCCACCCCCGGATGCGCTGATTCGCTGTCGGTGGTCGTCACCTGCGAGCCGAGCACGCTGATGGTCCCGGGCTCGCTGCTCATCAGCACCAGCTCATACGATCGAACCGTCGGCGCGGTTGCATCGCTGACGGTCGGGACGCCGCTCGCCGGCACGGCCACCGCGACCGCGAGCGCGACGACGGGAAACAACTACGTCACGGTCTGGAACAACGAATCAGTCGATGCCAGCTTCGGTGTCACCTCGCCGGTCCAGCTGATGGACCTCGACCCTACCAGCCATCAAGTTCTGAGCCAGATCACCGTCCCGACCGATCAGGTCGTCACCAGCTTCCCTTCGAAATCGGAGCTGGGTTTGCACGTCACGAGCGACGCCGCCGGAAGGCACCTGGTGTTCGTGGGCTACGGCCTAGCGGGCGTCGGCGCGCTGGACGTTTCGAACTCGGATGCGGTCGCGGGACAGGATCCGACGAACCCGGTGACGTTCGCATTCGGGCCGACCTACGCCTTCCCGCGCACGATCGTGTCCATGGACGGCAGCGGCCGTTTTTCGTACACGCCGACCATCGCGTACGGCGGCAACAATGGCCGCTCGGCGCTGCTTGGGTCGGACGGGCTCTACTATTCGGTGGGCAACGCAAACAACGGCAATGCCGCAGCGTTCGGCCCGAACGGCACGAACCCCGACGTCACCGAGACCACCGGCCTCGAAGCCGTCACGCCGATCAACGCCTCGACGGCGAACATCGCGATTCCGGCCGACAACTCGGCGGAGATCAACCCGCTGCTCCAGTTCTCCTTCGGCACTCCGCCGAAGCTGGACAAGGCCGGAAAGGACGACAACTTCCGCGGCATCACCGAGTTCGGCGGCGCGCTCTATTTCACCAAGGGGAGCGGCAGCAACGGCATCCAGTCCCTCTACACGGTTCCCACGCTGCCGACCGTCGGCAACGCGGCGTCGACGATGATCAGCATCGTCCCGGGGTTCCCGACCGACTCGGCCAAGTCCACGGGCGGCGACTTCACGCCGTTCGCGGTCTTCTTCGCGAACGCGACGACGATGTACGTGTCGGACGAGGGATCGGGGAATGCGACCGACGCGTCGACGCACGCCGGCCTGCAAAAGTGGACCCTTGTGGGGGGTACCTGGCAGCTCGACTACGTGCTGACCAACGGGCTCATCGGACAGGTCGACAGTGGCCTGACCGGCGCCGACGGCCCGTGGCCGGACGTGACGACCGTCGGGCTGCGCAACCTGACCGGCGTGGTCAACGCTGACCAGGTGACGCTGTGGGCGACGACGTCGACCTCCAGCACGTCCGGAGACAACGGCGCCGACCCGAACAAGGTCGTCATGATCACCGACCAGTTGTCGGCGACGGTGGCGACCCCCGCGGTCTCGACGGAGTCGTTCAGCACCGTCATCGGGCCGACCTACGGCACGGTCTACCGTGGCGTCGCGTTCGTGAACTGACGTGGTGGCGTCTGGCGCCGCCGGGCATCCGGCGGCGCACGTCGCGGTTGGACCTAGGTCGTCGGCCACCAACCTTGATGCACGCGCGCCCAGAGGTGCGCGAACGGCCCGTTAACCCCGAACCCGACCAGGCCGAGCCCGATCAGGACCGTCACCGCCAAGCCAGCGCAGGTGATCGCCAACCGAACCGCCTTGCGGCGACGGCGGCGAGTCTCGAGCTTGCTCATGATGCCCTGAAAGAGCCGCTCTGCCCGCTCGTCGGTCCAGCCCACCGTCGTCTCCTCCCAGATCTCCGACAGCGAAGGCCGCTCCGGTTCCCATCCGTTCCCACCGACCCCTTCGTTGCCACCACCGATTCCCATTCCCGCGTCCACGTCGTATCTCCTTTGAATTAGGTTTAAGAAAGTTCGAACGGTTTATTGTTTGAACCGAATGCGCCTTCGCCGCAAGAGGTACAGGTCGAATTTACCGTTTCGAATTCAACAATTATCCAGCCGGAAACAAAGACCGACGCCTCTCGAAATCAATACGCCAGCTCTCTAGAAAATTCCCGCACGGCAGCTATCTGATCGTCATCATGGGAACCCTCAGAAGGGTTCCCAAACCCTCCCGGGAACCCTCAGAAGGGTTCCCAAACCCTCCCGGGAACCCTCAGAAGGGTTCCCAAACCCTCCCGCTCACATTTTCACAGGCGACCGGCAAACGGCTGCGACTGAAAGGTGTCGACCAGCAGCGTCCCCAGGCGGCGCCGGACCAGCACGACACCGACGGCGCAGGTGAGGGCGCAGGCGGCGGTGTAACCGATCGCCGCTGGCCAGCCGAGCGCCCAGCACGCCAGGGTGAAGCCGGCCTCGGCGACCAACAACGCCGCCGACATCAAGAATGCATCGCGGCGCAGATCGAAGTAGTAGAGAACCAGGATCAGCAGCAGGGTGATGACCTGCAACGCGGCTCCGACGACCGCCAGGCGAAACGGCAGGACCGCGTCCGGCGACAGTCCGGCGAGCCGCATGAGAAACGGGGCGCTCACCAGCGCGACCAGCGTGACCGCTGCCTGTACCAGGCCGGCGCCGCGCAGGATGCGCGCGGTCTCGGCGGTGATCGATTCGGCGCGCGCGCGCAGTTGGCGGAGCGGCGCACCGCCCTCGAGATCGTCGTAGAACGCGCGGAAGCGACGGTAGAACACGGTCTCGATCTGCACGTAGATCCAACCGAACGCCGGAATCACCGAGAACCAGGCCAGCGCCGACACCGCCGCGTAGAGCGCAGCTGCGGTGTGGCCCATGACGATGTACACCACGACCTTGTCGATCCAGATCGACATGTAGTACGCGAGCGCCGACGCCGCGAGCAGCTTGTATTCGGTGAAGGCCGGCCAGAGGCGCGCGCTCTCGTCGGATTCGCGCGGCAGCGCGCGCAGCACGCCGTGGAACAGGATCACCAGCGTCACCAGCTGGCCGAGCCCGAAGCCGAACAGATAGCCGGCGGCGCCGGTGTCGAAGCCGGGGCGAAAGATGCGCTCAAACGCGATGGGCGCGATCAGACTCAGCGGCGCGCCGAGGCCGAAGGCGTGGAGCACGGTCACCGGCGACGTCATGCCGCCGCCGACCGAGAGCATCAGCCACTGCGAGCCGACGACCACCGTCACCAGGGTCCCCGCGGTCGCGACCAGCAACGGCATGCGCAGCACTAGCATCGTCACCGCGCCGATGGCGGCGAAGCCAACCAGCGTCACTGCCAGCGCGCGTCGCAGCGGCGCCGGGATGCTGCCGAGCCGCCGATCGTAGAGGCGATCGGCCGTGTAGCGCGACACCACGACGTGCACCGGCGCCGAGAGCACGACGGTGAGGGCGTAGATGATCGTCAGCAGCTGCTCGATCGACCGAAACGCCGTGGCGCCCTGGTGGCGCGCGAGGACGCGCAGGCTCATCAGCACCGTGGTCGTGAGCAACCAGGGCGCCGACGTCACCGCGACGCCGGTCAAGTAGGCGCCGATCGCTCCGGTGAGCGACCCGTGGTCGATCATGCGCTGCAAGCGCCAGCCGATGCCCGCTATGACGTCACCAGCGCGCCGTAGAGAGCGCGATAGCTGGCCAGCATGGTGCGACGCTGGTAATAGTTGGTCACTCGCCGCTGGCCGGCGTGGCCCATGCGCCGGCGCAACCGCTCGTCGTGCGCCAGCCGCACCAGCGCCTCGGCCGTGCGCGTCGGCGAAGCGACCGGACAGACGATGCCGCTCGCGCCGAGCGCGCGGTCTTCGGCGGTGCGTCCCTCGATCATCTCGCGGCACGCGCCGACGTCGGTGGCCAGCACCGGTACACCGCAAGCGTAGGCTTCGAGCATGACCAGCGGCTGGCCTTCGCTGAAGCTGGTGAGCGCGACCAGGTCGAGGTCGCCGTAGATCTCCGACGGCGGCTTCGGCCCGACGAAGCGGATCTGCTCCTGGCGTCCGAGCCGCTCGACCAGCGCGCGGCAACGCGCGACGTAGCCCGGATCCTCGTCGACCGGGCCGATGATACGCACGTCGAGATCGACGGAGCGTAACGCCAGGTCGCACGCTTTGACGAAGGTGACGACGTCCTTGATCGGCACCACGCGGCCCACGAACCCGACGCGCAGCTTGGGCCGTCGCAGCGGCAACGGAATGACCTCGCTCGCGCCTGCGTCGTCCTCACCCAGCGACGCATCGGCGACCGCGCTCGCGTCGGCGGAATCGCGCAGCACGACGCCGTTGGGGACGATCTCGATCTTCTCGGCGGGCGCGCCGTCGTCGAGCTGCTTGCGGCGGTTCACGTCGCTGAGCGTGACGATGCGCCAGGCCTGCTGGTACGCCAGGCGCGACAGCGTGCGGAAGAAGCGCGACCAGACCCGCCGCAGCGGCGAGATCTGGGGAGCCCAGGTCCGTGCGGTGTCGTCGACGCCCGGCCGTCGATCCTCGATCCACTCGGCGCGGGCCAGCTCCATGTCGCGCTCGCGCGAATAGATGCCGTGCTCGGTGATCATCAGCGGACGTCCCGTGCGCCGGCTCCAGACCGCCGCCAAGAGGCCGGCATAGCCGGTGGCCACCGCGTGGTAGCCGGCGGCGCGCGCCGGCGGTGTGGCTAGCACGCGCAGCAACGGCACGTGCATCGCGCGCAGGTGCCAGAACAGATCGAGGAAGGGCGCGTCGGGCGCCAGCTGCTCCGCCAGCTCCGAGAAGAGCGCAAACGACGCGCGCCCGTGCAGAAGCTCTGCGATGGAGAGGTCGCCGCTCGCGAGGTCATCGATCACCTCGAGGCTCGCGTCCTGCGTGAGGTGGATGCGCCGGAACGCGGCCAGCATGCGTGACTCGCTCGTGCGTGCGTCGGCGCGCGCGCGCGTGAGACGGATCTGCTCGGTCAGCTCGGCGCGCGCGCGGCCGTCGAGCGCCGGCGCGCGCGCTTCCTGGCAGAACACGCGGTGGAGCGCGACCGCGTTCTCCGGCATCTTGAATCGCGGCGCGCCGTAGGCTTCGGGATGCGATCCGATGTTGACCACGGAGAACTTCAGATCCGGGTGGCCGAGGATGATGTCGTGCACCCACGACGAGACGCCGCCCGGCACGAAGGGATAGGTCCCCTCGACCAGCAGGCAGATGTCGGCTCGAGCATCATCACGGGTGTCGGCGTGGGCGTCCGCGACGGTTCCAGCGCTCGTTATCACGCGTGCTACCGCTCCAGGATCGCGCTCACCCACGCGTCACCTCCGTCCCCAAGAGCGACACCAGCGTGTGGCGCCGCGCGGTCACACCGCGCCCCAGCGGGCGCCCGTACGTTGCCAGCGCCGACGGCCCTTCCCACGGCAAGCAGTGCGCCGCCAGCGCCGCCTCCTGGCGCAGCGCGGTCAGGAGCGCGAGCGCCGCTGGGCTGGCCGTCGGCAGCGCGCGGTCGATCGCTTCAAGAGCGCTGTCGGGGCGCAGCACCGCCAGCTCCAGGCGCGCGCGACCGATGGCCACCACATCGGCGCGCGCCGGATCGAGCTCGGCGGCGCGCAGGTAGCCCTGCCGCGCCTCACGCGCGAGCCCAGGTACGAGCGGCGCGTCGGCCACGCCGGCCTCGACGGCGTCGGTGATCGCGTCTCCGACCGCCAGCGCTGCAGCAAACGCTGGCGCCTGCTCCAGCGCCGCGCGGTTGGCGGCCAGCGTCGCATCGAACGTGGCGCCGATGTCTTCGAGCGCAAGCGCCGCCTCGACCGCGAGGTCGGGGTGGGGCGACGCGAGCGCCCAGCGCAGTAGCTCGACGGCGTTGCGATCAGGATGGCGACTCAGCGTCGACACGATCGCGCGCCGCTCGTCGGCGTCGGCCACCAGCAGTGCCTCGCAACACGAGAGCCCCTCGGCCATGCGCCGGAGATCGGCCGGCGACGCCGCCAGCGACGCCGGCGGCGCATCCTCCGGGCCGGTCTCGCCGATTGCGCCGCGACCGTCGGTCCCGTTCATCAGCGCCGCGATGGGCGCGCCGACGAGCGGCAAGGTCAGCGTCAGCGCTGCGGCGAGCAGGCGCTGGCTGCGCGCTGGCCCGCCGCGCGCGATCACCAGCGCCACCGCCGCCCCGTGCAGAGCCGCGCCGAGCAGCAGGTGCGGCAGCCCCGGGTGCGCGACCAGCCAGGCCAGCGCTCCGAAGTCGAGGGCCGTCGCCAGCGCGAGCGCCCACGCGGCGTTCTGCGCTTCGCGCTCGGTTGCGGTTCGAGATGGGGGGAGCAAGGTCATGATGACTCGCGGTTCGGACGGAGGGGGAGTGATGGTCAGCGCTTGAATCGGGTCAGGGTCGACACGGTCGCGCCGTCGGCCTCCGACGGCGTCGCCGTACCGTCGCGGGGCGTTCGGTCGCGCTCGCCCTCTCCCTCGAGGTCGGCATCGATGCGCGCGGCGCTGACACCGTCGACGATGCCCGCACCCGCCGCGGCTTGAAGGGGCGCCGCGAACTGGCGGGCCGCGAGCGCACGCGCGCTCCAACCGGCAATGAGGAAGAGATCGTGGAGCGCGGCCGCGCTGGCCCCGCCCTGAGGCACGCCGCGCAGGACGATGAGGCCGGCCAGATGACCTTCCTCACCGGTCAGGATCGGGGCCGCGAGATCGCTGTCGCGCGCGGTCGCGTCGCTGAGGTCGATCGCGCGCGCCGGGCGGCGCAAGCGCAGCGCCGCGGCCACGGTGCGATCGGCCCGCGGCTGCGGCAGCGGCGCCCAGGGCCCCGTCGACGCGACCGGCGTGAGCCGCTCGCCGTCGGCGATCGCCACCCAACCGAGGCGAGCACCCAGGCGCGCGGTGCAGAGGTCCAGCGCCGCCTGCGCCGCCGCCGTCGAGTCGCCGCCCTCGAGGCGCGCGGCGACGTCGCGCAGGAACGTCAGTGACGTCTCCAGCCGATCGGCTCGCGCGCGCAGAACGACCGCCGTCGAGCGCAGCGCCGCCAGCGCCGCGGCGTCGGAGGCGCAGCACTCCTCGAGCGCGGCCAGCGCCATGCCCAGCTCGCGCGCGCGCCGCTCGTGGATCGATGCGACCCAGCCGATGAGGATGACGCCGAGCAACGCGCCGAGGTCCGGGCCCGAAGCGATGCGCGCCTCGACGACCGCCATGGGCACGCGCAGCGCCGTCGCCGCGGCGATCGTGAGCGCCCACCCGCCCACCAGGCCGACGGCCAGCCCGCGCGTGCCGTAGCGCGCCGCCATCAACGCGACCGCCAGCCAGATCGGATGCGGCCGCAGCGCGTGCGCCCCCATTCCGACGTCGGCGGGCGCCAGCAGCGCTGACACGCCCAGCGCCAGCGCCGCCACAGCCAGCGCTTCCAGCGCGATCGTTCGCAGCGGCAGCGCCCCTGCTGTTGCCGGCCTTCTTTCAGAGGTCCGCATGATAGGTCACCCACCCCGTGTGCAAGGTCCCCGAGAGACCGGTCGCGGTCTCGTGCGACATGTCGTAGCTGAGGGCGATCCGCATCGACCAGGTCGGCGCGATCAGCAGCGAGGCGCCTGCCTGCGACAACGTTCGCCCGCGTTCGTTGTCGTAGCCGCCGCCACCGCGCAGATCGACGCCGACGTGCCCTTGCAGCAGGACCTTGCGGATCACCAGCGACAGGTTGTCGATTGACGCGCGCGGCGCGAGCGCGACGCGCGACGCGAACGCCGCGTCCGAGTCGGTGAAGAGCTCATAGTGCCGGTAGCTGAGGATGCCGGCGTCGTTGAGATAGGTGCGACGGACCATCCGCTCGTCGACGAACTCGCCGCGCAGCAGGCGCTGCGGGGTATTCCACAGGGCGATGTCGCCGCCGATGAAGAACAGCGCCTGATCGGCGCGTGGCTCGAGGTCGCCCACGCGCGGCGCCAGCGTCAGCCGCCGCAACTGTGTGCCGGCGTCGAGCAGCACCCAGCGATTGCGCGGGAAGAGGAAGAA
>Ga0265342_10002345_pt1 | contig 16441 bp, 13 predicted proteins | sample 4CB327metaG_FD_203125 | JGI IMG/M metagenome (GOLD analysis project Ga0265342, IMG submission 203125) | Rhizosphere microbial communities from Carex aquatilis grown in University of Washington, Seatle, WA, United States - 4-CB3-27 metaG | ecosystem: Host-associated > Plants > Roots >...
GAGGTCATGGTGACGTGCCCGAGCGTGATGCCGCAGTCCTGGCCGGCTGCGCCCGCATCCAGATCTTCCCACGGGTTCACGCAGCTCGTGCCCGACACCGGAGGCTGGCTGCTGATCGGCGTCGACTCGACCAGGTTGATCACCGCGTTCTCGATCACCGACGCCACGTTCGTACCCGCGCACTCGGCGGCGCTGCTCCCCGAGTCCTCGGCCAGCACCAGCCGGATCTCGACGAAGTCGCCCGTGCGCAGAGCCGTCCCCAGGGCCGCCTCGATACTGGCCAAGGTGAAGGTCTGAGCGAACTCGATCACCATCAGGCGCCCGCGCCCATCGATGCCCACGCCCGGGTTGACGGTGAGGCGATCGCTGGTGCCGGGGTTGCGCGGGAAGACCTCCAGTCCCGACGCGACCCCCTGGCTGAGCGGACCCAACGACAGCCGCCGCACCGTCGTGCGCAGGAACTCGAGCGCCGAGTTCAGGCGCTCCGCCGTCAGGCGCTGGCCATTTTGGAAGATGGGTCTCACGGGAACGGCCATGGTTCAGCTCCTTGCGGTGTCGGCGGCTCGGGTCCGGGTCTAGGTCACGATCGTGCCGGTCGGTGTGCTGGTGACCGTGGTGGTGTTGGTGGTCGTCGATGTCTTCTCTGAAAGGCAGGTGAGCAGGCTGATCAGCGCCGTGGCCAGCGTGCGGTGCATGGCTGCGTTGGGGACGATGCGCCGGTACGGAAACGCGTCGTCGGTGATGGCGTAGAACGGCTGGTTGCCGAGGATCTGCTTGACCTCGGGGGGGATGTCGGTCGCCAGCAGTACGCGCCCGAGAACCACGCCCGGGCGCGTGCAGCAGGTGTTGATGGCGATGTTGTTGATGAACTCAACCAGCTGCGGGATGAACTTGAACCCCAGGCAGCCGAACGCGCCGACGATGGCGTCGTTGGCGGTGCGCGCCGTGGCGCCGCTGGAGTTCGCCACCAAGAACTGGACGGTATCCGAATCCGCCAGCGAGTCCTGCAGCTGGTTGATGAAGTCGGGCGTCATCTCCAGTGTCCCCACCGCCAGCGACAGGAACTCGTCGAAGCAAGGGATCGCGATGGGGTCCAGGCAGCCGTGCAGGAAGTAGAGCAGCGGCAGGTCCGGCTCCAGACGGAGCCGGACGTCTTCCAAGTCGCGGCTGAAGTCGCAACTGGTATCGCACGCCGACCCGGTGAACTGCGGCAGCGGCCGCGTCGGCGTGTCCAGATGTTCGGCGACCACCCAGAACTGCTGGGCGGTGATGTCACCTTCGAGCGAGCCCATGAAGTCGCCGAACCATTGCTGGGCCGTCTTCGTCACTGACGGGACACTCAGCGACTGCGCGGCCGCGGCCATGTCGATCACCTGCGGCGCCAGCAGCGACAGCACATTGCCGCCGTTGTCGATCGCGGCCCCCGCGGTCACCTGGATCGACGATCCCGGGATGATCTGCGGGTTGGGGACGATCGTCGGCACGCAGCCGCTGCGGGTGGCCCCCTCGTCGACGGTCTCGTCGAAGAGGTGAAAGCTCTTGCCCGACGGCGGCAGGAGCCGCATGCCGCCCAGCACGCCCCATCCCGCCACCAGCTTGGCCAGGATGGCGTCCTTGGCCCGGAAGTAGGTCATGACCGCATTCAGGTCGTCGGCCGTGACCAACTGGCCCGAGAAGAAAGTGGGACGCAGCGGGTTGAGATCGGCGAGGCAGCCTTGGCCCGCCGGCGAGGCGCACACGCAAGGGTTGCAACCGCATGCGCAAGACGTGGCCATGGGCTAGGTGCCTCCCGATTCTTCGCTGGTGCAGCCGGCGAGCACCTCGGCGAGCACGCGCGTCGCCGGGACCCCCAGCGCCAGCGGGCGCTCGCTGATGTTGTCGATGGTGAGGATCCGGCCGCCGGCGCGCGGGTAGAGGCTCCAGCTGATCACCGCCAGCGGAACGACCGGGAACAGGGTGTCGCCGCACGGGTCGGTGACGCTGGCCATGGGCCGCCACATCTCAAAGATGCAGTTGGCCAGGCGGGTCTTGATCTCCGCGCAGCTCAGCGTTCCGCCCGCGACCAGGCAGGTGCGGAACGTCTCCTGGGGGTCGGCGATCGCCGGGAAGGGCGTCTCGCTGACGGTGATGAGCACGCCCTCGTTGGTGCGCCCGGGGAAGCAGGCCGTCCCCGCGCAGCACGATGCGTCCACGATCGCCGGCGACGGCTCGGCGCCGTTCTCCGTGTACTCGAGCCCGACGTGGACGATCGACACCAGCTGGTCTTCGAAGAACGCCGGCAGGTCGGCGGGGATCGGGTCCGGCGTCGTCGCTGGCAGCTGGGCGATGAGGCCGCGCAACGTCGTCACCGGCGCGGGGTCGGTCGTGAACATCAGGCCGGCCGCCTGCAGGTCGGCGATCAACGTGCTCACGTCGGTGCTCTTCACCGTGTTGGCGGGCAGTCCGAACCGCGTGTTGATGTCGGTGGCCAGCACGGCCGCCGAGTCGGGCGTCGTCGACGGCGGAAACGGGGTGGTGTTGGGGGTCAGCGGCGCAGCGGCGATCTGCAGCTGTACGTTCTTCTCGATCAGAAGCTCGCGCCCGTCGGGATCGATGGCCAATCCGGCCTCGACGATCACGAAGCTGTCCGCCTCGGGCGTGCCGGCGGTCGGGTGCTGGATTGCCAGGCCGGCGACGGTGCCGGTGCCCAGAATCTCGCGCTGTATGAGGCGGCGGAGCAACACGTGGTACGACTGCTCCGCCTGCAGGTCGCGCTGGGTGAGCAGCTGCCCCGAGAAGAAGCGAAGCCGCGAGGCGGAGTTGGTCACCGCCACCGAGGCGTCTCCGAAGTTCGTTGTGGCAGCCATTGATCCGTCGACTTCCTTTCTTGCCCCTTTTGCCGCTCTTGCCGCTTACACCCGGGTCGTGCGTCCCAGCTCCAACGTCGCGTCCACCCGGAAACCCGCCTGGGGCTGGGGGCCCACCAGCCGCGACCCGTGGCCCAGCGTGAACCCTTCGCCGATCGGCTGGGGCCGCGGCGGTCCGCCCTGCACCAGAATCCCGAACGTCGCCGGATCCAGCTCGTTCCGGTCGAAACCCTTGCTCACGCTCTGGCCGATCACCGAGTCGCCCAGCACGAACCCGATCGCCCCGGTCTGGCGGATGCGGAAGGTGGTGTGGGCGGGCTTCTCGACGTTCAGGATGCGCGTGAGCAGGGCCAAGCTCTCGCTGAGGCAGACGTCGCGCGCCGCCACCAGAACGTCGAAGCGGAAGGGCACCGTCCCAAATCGACGCTCGCAGTCGAGCAGGAACGTGTCCCCGAGCAGCGGCGCGTCGCCCAGCCAGGTGGGGCCGTCCTCGGCGCTGAGCATGGTCTGACACCCCAGCGCCGGTCCGGTGAGCCCGTCGATGGTCGTGCCCAGGCCCAGAACGAATCCCGAGCCGCGCTTGAAGCTCTCGACGATCTGGATCGAGATCCCCATGTAGATCCGGACGGCCAGGATCAGGCCGTCGATCGTGCCGCGCGTCTCGGCCAGCTCGGCGGCCTGACTGAGCGCGAAGCGGAACGCGTCCTCGTCGTCGTGGAAGCGGGCTAGCTCCAGGATCTGCAACCACCCGGCGAGGAACGGCAGCATCTCGGCCGGGGCGGTTCGCGGATCGAACAGCTCCGCGTACTGGTCCATCCGCCTGGCCACGCCGTCGAAGGTCGTGTTCTCGAACAGCGTCAGCCAGCGCCGCAGGAAATCGTCCTCGGGGGTCGAGTCCTGGATGAACTTGGGGAGGAAGCGTGAGATCCCGTCCCGTGGCTGCTCGAGCTCGATGCCGGTGATTCGCGGTGTGGACGGGCCGTTGCTCAGCAGCGTGAGGCGGATCCACAAGAAGCGGCCCTGGCCCGCCAGCACCATCACGGCGGCCGCGGCGGGGCGGTCGTCGCCCGGTGAGGCGACGTCCACGCGCGAGCTGGTGGTGGCCGTGACCGGCTGCGACCACCCCGTCGGCACCAGTGGGTCGCCGGCCAGGATGTCGTCGGACGCGCGCGTCTCGACCTGGATGGCGCAGCCGGCGGGGATGTCGCCGAACAGCAGGACGCGGTGCCACTGCGAGCCGGGTCGGCCCGAGTCCAGCGGGTCACCTCCCTGCGCGGCCCCCAGGATCACCTGGCCCGAGGGCGGGTAGGAGGTCCGGTTGCGCAGGTCGCGCAGGTCGTCGATCAGGCGGAAGAACAGCGACTCGTCGTCGGTCAGCGGTCGCGCGCCGTCGGCGCAGCAGCCGCCGTTCGCCACGAGCGACGGGTTGATCTGGTACGCGCAGTCGGTCGGGTCGAAGAAGAAGGCGCCGTTGCGATGGCGCGCATAGAAGCCGCGCCCGTCGAAGGTGGTGGCGGCCAGCACCTCGGACCCGTCGCGGCGGAACGTTCGGAGGTTTGGGCTGTCGCGCTGGATCACCATCAGAAAGCCCTCGTCGGAGACTGCCAGCGCGAATCCACGGCCGAGGCCCGTGACCAGCACAGCCGGCGTGGCGGGACAGCCCGCGAGGTCGAACACGCGGACCTCGGTGGCGGACAGGAGCGCGATCCGGTCCAGCCAGAGGACGGCGTCCTGAACCGGCTGCGCCACGCCGCCGCTCACGATTTGCAGCGCGGCGATGAGGCCGCCGCGGCAGCTCGGCTGGAACAGCACCGTGGTGTCGCCGCTCGGGACCAGCACGCGCCCGGCCGCATCGATGGACCAGGCGGGCGCGATGCAGCCGGCGCTGTCGACGGCGAGCAGTGGCGCTCGCGGCGGGGGGGTGGGGAACACCGCGCCCAGCGACCCCGCCGCCGCCGCGCGCGGCACCAGCGTGATCGCGCATGGGTCCGCCGACAAGACCGGCGCCGGTTGCGCGCCGAGCCCGATGTCGATGACGGCCGCATCGCCCTCGAAGCCCTGCACGGCCAGCGAGTAGAGGCCGTTCCTGAAGCCGCCCGCGATGTCGCTGGGGACCGTCCACTGGAACGCGAGTTGCTGGCGCAGCGGATCGACCACCGTGCCTGGGACCTCTGCGCTGAAGGTGTCGCCCTCGCGCTCCGAGGTGATCACCAGGATGGGGGTCAGGTCCTGGAACAGGATCGCAGGGGCGGGCGTGCAGGCCGACGGCACGGCTTGCTCGACGGGGAACGCGGGGGTGACGGTGGCCTGGATGGCGAGCACGCCGGTCGCGGGCAGCGCGATCAGCGTGGTGCGGTTCGGAGGATCGAAGGAGACGACGTGGACCTCGCACGGGTCGGCCGCTTCCGCGCCCAGCGCCTCGCGCGCGCACTGGTGCGCGTCCAGGCTCGTCGGGACGGATACCTGGCTCGCAGCCAGCGCGAACCAGCCGTCCACCGCGCGCGGCGGCGCGGGGGGCGCGCCCGCCTTGCCGTGCAGGCGCAGGTCGGGCAGCTCGACGACGCTGGCGCTCATCCCGTGCTCTCCGCCTGCGCCAGCACGGTGTGCGACCCGGAGAACAGGAGCTCCCCGGGCCGCAGCGGCAGGTCCTGACAATCGACCGGCGCACCGTCGTCGAGCGACAGCAGCAGCTGCTCGACGCGCGATACGCCCGTCACCGCCAGCACCTGCTGGAACACCTGCGAGAAGAAGATCGTGCCGCCGAACGGCCACCCCTGGCCGTCGGTGCCGCCGACCAGCGCGTGGAAGAACGTCTCCAGCGCCAGGGTCACCGCCGTCCGCGTGTCGTTGATCTTTGCGAGCGGCTGCACCACCAGCGACACGTTGGCCGTCACCTTGCGGAACGTCGCCGTCTGCACGAACACCTGCGTGGTCACCAGGCGCCGCTGGTCTAGGAACCGCAGGACCTCGGCGGCGATGTGGCTGGGCAGTGGGATCGGCGTGGTGATCGACGATTCGAATGGCGCGAACGGGACCAGCACCACCGTCACCGCGCCAGGCGTGGTGCCGGAGGCCGCGCCCGGCTGCGTGTTGGGCAGCGCGAGCGCGCGCGCGACACTCACGTTCGGCGTGGCCTGGGCCAGGGCCGCGAAGTCGTCGGCGCTGACGGCGCGGAACCGCGACCGCACGATCGCGGGCGCGGTGGCGATGGCGTGGTCGGTGGTCTCCTCGTCGGCGCCGCCGGCCGCGGGAAGCACGTTCGTGGCCTTGAGCGCGGGCAGGCCCGTGTCGATCGGGGTCACGTTGGTCAGCGACTGCGCGCCGACGTTGCCGACGGCGCCGCCGCCGAACTGGTAGACCAGCGCCAGCACATTGCCGCCCGGGATCGACCCGTCGTCGGGTGGCGGGATCTGGCCGTGCACCCCGTCGCCGAACAGCAGCTGGCCGGTGGCTGGCAGCAGCTCGTAGACCGGGTCGTTCGGGCCGGCGGTGAAGATGTCGTCGATCTCGTGGAAGATCTCGACGCCGCCGATGGCGCCCGGCGGGGTGACTTGCACCGTGCTGCTGCCCGTGATGACCGGCGTGCGCGCCAGCTGGAACCGCTGCGACGGCAGGCCGGTGGAGGCGCCCAGCGGCTCGTTGCTCACCGTCTGGATCGCGCTGGCGGGGACCGTGTTCAGTCGGATGGTGGAGATCGACGGCAGGCCGACGTCCGCGAACGCGTCGGGGCGCGCCGGCCGCGCCCGAATGACGAACTTGTTCTGGAACTGGGTGATGTCGTCATCCGCCTGCGCGCGGACGAACGTGGCCGCCGCCGCCGCGTCCTTGAACGTGAACTCTAAATAGCCGCTGCGGCCGAGCTCGCCCGTGGAGTCCTCGCTGGGGGTGAAGTCCGTGAACGTGAGGACGTCCACTCCGCTGGAGGCGTCGGTGCCGCTGCTGAACGACCAGACCAGGCGCGGCCCCTCCTCGGGCTCCGTGACGTCGTTCGGCGGCTCGCCCACGTCGGTCGAGCCGGCGGTGTTCACGCGCAGGCGGAACGCGCCGGCCGGCCAGCCAGCGCCCGGCACGTTGAGATCGAAGACCAGGAAGAACTCCTCGCCCACGCGCCCCGTCGGGAACGGCGCGAACGCCTCGGTACCCGACGCATTCACCGCGGCGAACGAGGTTACGTTCCGGCTGCAGTCGATCGAGACCACGTCGACCACGTCGCCGTTCACCAGCATGAACGACAGCTGGGTTTCGAACCGGACCGGCGTCTTCTGGCCGGGCGGCGGGCCGGCGGTGAGGACGCCCGTCCCGGCGGTGATGTCGAAGCTCACGTCCGTCGACGATGACGTGTTCTTGAGCGAGAGGGTCACGTCGGCCACGGCCGGGGTGGCCGGGTGCCGCTCGCCGCCGACCATCTTGAGGAACGTGATCAACCCCTTCTCGGGGACCTGGTTGATCTGGAACAGCAGCTGCTCACTCATGAACGCGAACAGCTGGGCCAGCGTCATACCGGGATCGCTGTCGTTGAGGTCGGTCCACTCCGGGGTGAAGGTGGGGATGCGGCGCCGGATTTCGGTGACGAGGTCCTCGAACTTTCGGCTGTCGAGATTCGGGGGAACGAACGGCATGGATCAGGCTCCCTGGAGATAGAAGGGGAAGACCAGGTTTCCGCGGGTATTGGTGCGCGGGATGTCGTAGGTGATGGTCAGAGTTACCTTCGACTCCAGGTCGGGGTCGACCTCGGCGCTCGCGGTCCGGACCACGATCCGCCGCTCCCAGTCGCGCAGCGCCTGGCGCGCGGACTCCTCGATCTCGACCAGCGTCGAGCTGGTGATGGGCTGGAAGATCATCTGCGGCAACGCGCTGCCGAAGTCGAAGCGCATCTGGCGCTCACCGAGCGCGGTCGAGAGGATCATCCGGATCGACTGGGCCACATTGTCCTCGCCGTCGATCAGCGCGAACCCGCCGCCCGGGCTCGGCCGGAACGGAAACCGGACCGCGCGCCCGAGGATGTCTTGCACGGAGGCCACGTCAGCCTCCACTTCCCTGGTCGGCGCCCGCGTCCGGCGCCGAGGCGGAGCCGTCGGCGGCCAGGGCCGTCGTGCGCCGGGCGGTGAAAGTGGTCTGGTAGCCGTTCGGCCCCAGCCGGTGCGTCGCCGACCTGACGTAGTAGAAGCCGGTGTAGCGGCCGACCCCCTCGATCCGCAGCGTCACGCGCGGGCGGATGCGCGGATCGCCGATCACCTCCCCTTCGGCGGTGATGATGGCGTCGATGTTGCGCTTGAGGATGCCGGCCGCCAGGCGCTTGGCTTCGTTCGCCGAGGTGGCGCGGTAGTTGGTCACCACCTCGGTCTTGTCGCCGGCCTGTCCAGCCTTGGCCACTGTGTCCGTCGCGGAGTCGCCTGAGGAGCGCGGGATCAGCCCCAGGTCCTGCAGGTCCTGGGTCGTCACGGTGACGTTGACGGCGGTGTTGGTGTCCGGGTCTTGATACACGAGCTGCACCGCCGTCGGCGTGCCGACACCGTTGAACGTCGGCTTGAACGACGTCAGTCCGGCCCGGTAGACGTAGCGGATCGCTTCGCTGGCAGCGTCGGCGGGCTTGAGCGCGTAGAGCGTGTCACCGAAGCACAGCAGCTCCAGGGTCCCGCGCTTCGCCCGGTCGGTGATGTACTGCAAGGCGTCCTGGTCGGCCGGCCGCCGGTTGGCCGACGCTTCGGACGGCGTGGTCTGGTCGGCGGGCGCGGCGAGGCGCAGGCCGGACAGGCCGGCGATCTGCGCGATCACCTGTTCGACGCTGGCGTTGGCGGCGGCCTTGACGTCCACCTTCTTCTGTCCGCGCATTCGATCGCGTTTGTCGACGGCGGTGACGGTGACGAGCGACTCGCCGTCGGCGGGAAACGACGCCTCGACCGTGGTGACGATCCCCTCGAAGAACCACTGGACGTTGGTGCCGTAGCCGAACCGCAGCGCCAGCGTGTCGCCATAGTCGATGATGGGGAAGCTGCCGGATTGGTCCGACGACAGGTTCGGCGGGATGTCGGTGTATCGATAGATCTGGCGGACGAAGTCGTAGACGTTGAGCACTTCGATCGTCACCTTTGCCAGCTGTCCGTCCTCGATCGATTCGGTGAACTCGACCGACAGGATGTCGTCGGTGTGCTGGTCGGGCTTGTCGCCGAACGGACCGGCCAGCGGGACCAGCTGGCTGATGCTCGGCGGCGGCGCCCCCACCGCGCCGGTCTCCTTGAAGAGGTTGGAGTCGAGGCGGCTCTGCTCGTCGGCCGTGGCCTCGTCGGGGTCGATCGGCGTCAGATCCGTCACCGGCGTCGGTGGATCGCGCGACAGCACGGGCTTGGCCACGTACACCTCGTAGCGCGGGACGAACCGGTCCTTGAGGGTGTCGAGGCCGTCGTCGATCTGGATGCTGGAGGCGGTCATGACCGATTCACACGACCTTCGGGACTAGCAACTGCTGGCCCGGCGCGAGGGCCAGCGGGTTGGCCAACCGGTTGGCGTTGGCGATGGGTCGCCAGAGCGTGGCGTCGCCGTACGCGCGGAAGGCGATCGCGGGCAGCGTGTCTCCCGCGCGGATCGTGGCTACGTTCGACTTGTCCGGGCTCTGGGTCCGGCTCTCGGCGATCTGCTGCGAGGCGCTGCGGTGCTCGCGCAACGACAAATTCGCGGTGGCGCGCACCGGCCGCCCCTTGGTGTCGAAGAGCGTGTACTTGACGGACAGCGACAACGCCACCGCGCTGGGCATGATCGCCTCGGTCCCCCAGTAGATGGCGACCGGCGGCGGCGCGTGCAGCGTCGCGTCCTGCAACATCAGGCGCTCGAGCGGCCGCACGAACTGCTCGCGCACGCTCTCGCCGGAGGGGACCGCCCCGTTGGTCATGCAGTCGGTCGCGTCGAGGAACAGCTCGAACGTCATCTTGTCGCCGTTGCCGCGCACGTACTGCAGCACCGGCGCGTCCAGTCCGGGGATGGCGACCTCGGAGAAGGTGGTCTCCTTGTCGACGGAGTACTCGGTCGGGTTGAACGGCACCTCGAGGCGGCCGTTGGTGAATCCCTGCACGTCCGGGCGCTGGCGCCCGCCGATGCTCGGCAGGATCACGATCGCCAGCTTGGAGAGGGGAACCTCGACGGTGGCCATCTGCTTACGACCCTCCCCCGGTCTGCGGCGCGCCCGATGCCGCCGGATCGGCGGCGTCGGGCCCCTTGGTCTTGCCGGGCTGCCCCTTCTTCTTGGCGTGCAGCTCGATCTCCTTCTGGATCAGCTTTCGGATCCGCGACTCGTCGCGAACCTGGAAGGAGGTGGAGAGCTGCTCGATGACGACGGGCATCCGATGGGCTCCTAGCTCTGGGGCGCGAGGCCACCGGCGCCGAACGCGGTGGCTGGAATGAGGGTCAGCCCCTCGTGGGCGACCTCGAGCGACTCGATGGCGGTGCTGCTTTGGTTCGAGTTCCAGGCCGGGCCCGTGTACTTCGCCGGCAGGGCCCGGGACACGTACCAGATCAGCGCCGCCTGTCCGCTGGCGTCGAGGTGCGTGATGGTGATGGCGCGGCGCGCGCCGAAGCTCCCCTGGCGGACCGCGAGGAACCACGCCCAGAGATCGGGCACCAGCGCCACCCCGCGCTTGAAGGTGATGTTGCCGAAGTTGACGTTGGTGGCGAACTTGTGCGTGCGGTCGTTGAGGCCCCCCTCCTTGTAGTCGTGAATCTCGATGCTCGACTCCAAGCCGGTGACCTCCTGGAACCCCGCCACCGTCTCGGTGATGCCGCCGGCAGCGATGGCGCACGCCGGCTGTTCCGTGGCGCCGAAGCTGACGGCGAACGTGAAACCGGGGAGCGGGTTGGACGGATTGAGCGCCGGGGCGATCATGATTTGATCGGCTCCTCGGTGACCTTGGCAATCCCGTTCTCCACGATGAGGCGCACGAGCAGGAACTCGAGCGGCACCGTCGGGGCCACGGCGATCAAGGCGTTGAGCACACCGTTGTCGCGCTGGTCCTGAGGGTTGATCTCCTCGTCGATCTTCACGAAGAAAGCGTCCTGCGGGACCTGTCCAGCCAGGCCACCCGCCGTGAACAGGTCGGTCAGCAGCCGCTCGATGTCACGGCGCAAGAGGATCCAGGTGCGCGGGCTGCTCGGCTCGAACACATACGACAGGCCGATCGGGCGCAGGGCCCGATGCAGGAAGTTGAACAGCCGGCGTGTGGACAGGAATCGCCACGGCTGGCGGTCGGGCCAGGACAGCGAACGCACGCCCTCGATCGTCGCCCCGCCCGGCAGCTCCATGCCGAGCGGGTTCACCCCCTGGTCCTGGAGGGCCTCTCTCTCGGCGAGCGACAGCGTCTGCTCCAGGCCGACCACGTTTTCCAATGCCACGTTGCCGGTGGCGTGCCAGGGCCCGAGCTCACGCGCGGTCACGGCCATCTTTCCGGCCACGAAAAGCGACGGGGGCACCAGCAGCGTCGTGTCGCCGCGGAAGACCCCGGCGGCGACGATCCGCGCCCACGGCGTATAGCTGCCGGCGAAGTCGCGCGCGGCCAGCAACACCGACTGGCGCTCTTGCCGCCAGGTCTCGAGCTCACCGACGGTCATCGGTCGCACGCCTCCCGCGCCGTCGTCGACCAACGGCGGGTCCAGGATCACCACGCGGTCCAGCGTGCGCGCCGCGCTCTGCACCATCTCGTCGGCGAGCGCGATCGAATCGGCGGCCGCCAGCGTCAGCGTGACAATCCCTTTGGTGCTGAAGATGCTGTTCCACAGGTCCGGCGCCACCACCACGTCTGGCAGTTCGGACAGCTCCAGCGCCGCGATGGCGCGCCCGAACGACAGCGCCAGCAACCCTTGCTGCGAGGGGTTGTTCGCCATGCCCAGGTTACCGCCGGTCAGAGGAACCGGCGGGCCGAGCAGCGGCAGGTCGGGTTTGGGGATCGGCGCCGAGATCGAGTCGAACACCACCGTGGTCGAGGCCAGCGCTGCTGCCATGCCGTCGGGATCGGTGACATCCAGCCCCGCGACGAGAACGTCCAGGCGCCCCGGCTCCTGGATGCGCAGCGTGAACGTGCGCTCGTAGAGCTCGACGAGCACGGGATCGACACCGCCGGGGATGCTGCCCGGGCCGTCGGACAGCACGATGGTCTGCACGCCCGCGGACAGAGTCTGCGGCGCGGTCTTGAGCTCCATCCAGGTCTCGGTCGCGCCGCTGGTGAAATGCCCGACGAGGCGAACCGGCAGCCCCACGTCCGCCGTCAGGAACAGCGGCGTGGTGAGAGGGCCGACGTCCAGCCCGTTCGTCACCGTCGTCGAGCGGACGGCCTTTGCCCGCTTGCGTACGTCGGGCAGGGCGCTGATCGAGACGGCGTTGCCGAAGTCACCCACGTCTCGCGTCTTCAGATTGAGCGTCGTCCCGGCGATTACCCCGCTGGCGCCGGCCAGCGGCAGGCTTCCCTGGGCGGCCGTGGCGGCGTCGGGCGCGAACCGGGTCACCACCAGATCCTGACCGCCGTTGTCGAAGTACGACTTGGCCAGGAGCGGCGTCAGCATGCCGTCCACGGGGTCGCCGAACTGCTCGACGAACTCGTCATAGCTCTCGACCAGCACCGGCGTCTCCTTCAAACCGCGCTGGGTCAGGCCGATGACGGCTGTTCGATCGCTGCGCAGCGCCGGACTGGGCTGCGCCCTCACGATCTCGAAAGACAACCCCGGCAATGCCATTGGCCCGCTCGCGCCTGCTAGGAGATCGACAGCAGCTCGTGGCAGATCTCGAGGGACTCGATCGCCACGGCGCTGGAATCACCTTTGAGGCTCGGCCCCGTGTACTTGCAAGCCCAGCCGCGCTTGAACGACCAGCGCAGCACCGGGTTGCGCGCTTCGTCGCGCAAGATGATGGCCCCGTCGCGGCGGTCGACCGACCCGTCCATCGTGTTCTGGATCCAGGTGAACATGTCCAGGTCGCCGATGATTCCGCGCTTGAGGACGATATTCGGGAACTTCTTGAGGCCCGGCAGCTTGCGGGCGACGATGTCTTCATCGCCGTCGCGGTACGAGATGGGCTCGACCTCCGCGTCGAGGCCGCTGACCTCGTTGAAGCCGCCGGTGGTCAGCCCGCCGATCTGGACCAAGTACGTGAATCCGACGTACGGGTCGTCGCGATGTGTGGCCATATTCGTTCTCCTTGGAGGTGACTAACCGGCCTGCTCGGCGATGATGACGCTGCTCGGTGCCTGGCCAATCTGGAAGACGATGAACTCCGCCGGCTTCACCGGAGCGATGCCGACGATGATGTTGACGCGGCCGTTGTCACGGTCGTCCTGCGTTGTGGTGGTGTCGTCGACCTTGACGAAGAACGCCTGCGCCGCCGTGGCCCCGAACAGCGCGCCGGCGCGCCACTGAGTGGTGAGGAAGTTCGTGACCGCGTCGCGGAGGTTCGCCCACAGGATCTCGTCGTTCGGTTCGAACACCGCAAACCGCGTCCCCTTGACGATCGACTGCTCGAGGAAGATGAACAGCCGCCGCACCGACACATACTTCCAGAGGCCTTCGGCGGAGATGGTGCGCGCACCCCAGATGACGTTGCCCAGCCCGTCGAAGGTGCGCAGGACGTTGACCCCGGCCGGGTTCAACAGGTCCTGCTCCCCGTTGACGACAACGCGGGAGAATCCGCTGATCCCCTGCACGACCACGTTGGCCGGCGCCTTGAACACGCCGCGATCGTTGTCGGTGCGCGCATAGCACCCGATGACGTGGCCGGCCGGCGGCTGTGCGACGGTCGTGTTGGTCGCGGGATCCAGCACCTGCACCCAGGGGTGGTACATCGCTGCGAAGCGCGAGTTGAACTGGCCGCGGGTGGCGAGCACCTGGGTGATGTCCTGCTGGTTGTTGCTCTCGAACACGGCGAACCGATCCAGCCGGCGCTCGGCTTGCCCGATCAGCTCACCGATCACGTTGTCGTCGGTTTGGCCCGGCGCCGCAATGATGTTGATGGCATCCGTCGCCTCCAGCGCCTTGAGGCCGGTGCGGTTGCCCGCCTGGTCGATGCCGATGAAGTCGATGGCGCTGATCGTTCCGTCGCCGCCGTTGGTGAGCGCCACGGCCTGGCCGTTCACGAACAGCGGGAAGTTGACCGCGGCCGTTCCACTGACCGGAACGCCGCCGATCCCGACCGAGACCGTGCTGCCGACCCGCACCCACTGTGACTGGTTGTTGACGGCCTGGGGCAATCCGCTGCCGTCGGCGGCGTTGTTCGCCGACGAGATGTTGTTGATCGTCTCGACCAGCGCTCCATCGAAGAACGAGTCGATCCGCCAGCCCGTCACCCGGATGGTGTCGCCTGCCGCGACACCGGCACCGCTGACCAGCGAGATGGTGCCATTGGGTTGGTTGATGCCGGTGATCTGCGTATAGGCACGCGCTCCGGACGGGTCCTCGACCTCGACGGTTTGACCGAAACTGAACGGCGCAATCTGGGTCACGACGAACGTCAGCGGGTCGCTGGTCGTGTTGGCGATGGTGGTGTTGGCGATGTACACCGGCGTCAGCAAGACTTGTAAACGGTTGTTGGCGAAGGACCCGACGTCCCGCGCCGTGATCGTCAGGACCGGCGTCGCGGACACGTTGGTCGTGTATTGAACCGCAAACGTGTTGGGTTTGACCGCGGTGAGGCTGGAGAGGGCGACGTTGATCTCGAGCGTTCCCGCCGTGGCGTTGATGGTCACAACCTGCGCAGGAATGGCCGATCCGACGCCATTGGTCGGGATCAGGTTCAGGTTCAATCCTTGCTGCGCGCCGACGACGCTCGACACACGGATGATGGAGTTGGCGGGCACCGAACCGGGCTGGGGCGCGGCCAGGAGCTGAACCTGGTAGCCGGAGCGCACAGGGATGGATGCTTGGGCGGCGAGGGGAGCGGTGTCGGCGGTGGACAGCGCCGCGGCCCGCACGACGAACGCACGCTTGCCGCCGTTGTCGAAGAACCCGCGCACGGCCAGCGGCAGCGGCTTGCCCACGAGGAAGCCGCCGAACTGCCGCTGGTAGGCGGAGAAGCTGGTGATGAGGGTGGGCTGTCCCACCGGCCCGCGCTCGGTTTCGCCGACAAACCCCGCCGTGCTGGTGGAGACCCCCTCGATCGGCTGGGGTCCGAAGTCGATCTCCTGAATGAATACTCCGGGTGTCAGCAACTCTGGCATCTTGTCCTCCTGGCGGGATCGAGCGCGCGGCGCGCCCGGCAAACAACGAAGCTCAACAGCGCCTCAAGTCAGTACGATGCTCACCCCATTGACGGTTTGCGGGACCAGCGGTTGGTCGGTCAGGCTCCCGGTGTGGGCGCCCGAGGTCACCACCACGTCGAACGCGACGGGCGCCGGGTGGTCCTGCGCGATGTTCGGGAACAACCAGGCCACGAATTGCCCGTCGTCCGCGGTCACCGTGTTGAAGACCGGCGTCCCGGGATCGGAGATGGCGGGATTGACCGGGTCCTGATACCGCGGCGTGACCGCCACCGCCGCGCCCGTCACCGGCACGCCGGCCAGGAGCACGCTGCCCGCGATCCGCGTCAGCGAGCCCTGGAACTGATAGCCGGTGCGGGGTCGCAGACGGACCTGGACCAGGCTGGGCGGCCCCGCCACCGACGGTACGGTGACTCCGCCGGGATCGGCGAGCGTAGGGACCGTCTGGTTCGTCTCCAGCGTCTCCGAGAGGTAGCCGTCGGCCTGGATGGCCAGCTGGATCTCGTCGGTCGGGCTCAGGTTCTCGAAGACCCATCGCGATCGGCCAACCAGGAATGTGGTCGGAGCCAGAGCAAGGGCCGGGGCGCTGACCAGCGAAACGACGACGTTGCTGGCGCCCGCCAATGAACCGCTAGTCAGCTCGTCAATGAGCTCCAGTCCAAGGCTTGCGCTTTGAACGATCAGTTCGCCGCTGGCGCTCATGGTTGCTTGAACGGGATATCGTCAACCCACCGAGCGTGTCAATACGAATGTCCGAATTCGTTATAATTCGAATTGCCAAATCATTGCGGTGTGCGAGCAATGATGTGCGCGATCATTTGCCAACAGAAAATATCCATGGCGATGTGTCCGGTCGAGCGGACACACAAATGCGCAGCGAACCATTGACAGGCTCCGCGGGTTCCCGCACCGTCGCCGGCGAGGGTCTTGTTCGCGGAAGCCGATGTTTTTTCGGCGGGAAATATTGTGAGCGGCGCCGGTCCCGTGCACCGGGAGTTGCCCGTGTTGCACCGATGGGCGCCGCTGGTGGCCGACGTGATCAGTCGGCGGGACAGCTTTGTCCGCGTTCTGGATCGCTGGTGCGCCGCGCGCGCGCGGCTGGGCCTTGGCCCGTCGGCGCAGCAGGCGGGCGCGCTGCTGCTCGCTGTCCAGGTCGATGAATCAGCGTGGCGCGCCCTGGTGCGGCCGCAGCGGCGCAACCCTACGCACGGTGACCTCGTGGCCGCGCTCGGCGGAGTGCTCGACGAGGAGGAGGCCGCGCAGGCGCTGCTGCATCTCGAAGAGCGCGGCGCGGCGCGGGTCCAGGACGACGGCGCGGGACCCTGGTTCGAGGCCGAGATCGCGCTGGAGCCGCGGGTTCGCGCCCACTGC
>Ga0265342_10002350_pt1 | contig 16411 bp, 14 predicted proteins | sample 4CB327metaG_FD_203125 | JGI IMG/M metagenome (GOLD analysis project Ga0265342, IMG submission 203125) | Rhizosphere microbial communities from Carex aquatilis grown in University of Washington, Seatle, WA, United States - 4-CB3-27 metaG | ecosystem: Host-associated > Plants > Roots >...
GTCGACATGGTCGGCTGGATCGCCACCTGAAGCTTGTCCGGCACGGGAATCGCCGGCGCCGGCAGGCGCCGCTCGCCACCCTGTGCGAAGGGCACGCGGCAGAGGAACGCCTGCACGTCATCGGTCGCGATGCTGAGGCCCTCGAACTTGTCCCATTCGTGGCCTTCGCGCACGTTCTGCGCCTTGCGGTAGACGCCCATCTGCGCAGGGGTCATCAGCCCGGCGTGATTGTCCTTGTGTCCGGCCATCGGCAGGCCGAAGCCCTTCACCGTGTAGCAGATGAAGCAGGTTGGCTGGTCGCTCTTGGCGGCATGGAAGGCCTCGAGCAGCGCCGGCAGGTCATGACCGCCGAGATTATTCATCAGTGCCGCGAGCTCTGCATCCGAGCGCTTCGCGATCAGCCGTGACACATCGCCTTGGTCGCCGATCTCGTCGTTCAGCCGCTTGCGCCACGCGGCGCCGCCAGCGAACACCAGCGCCGAGTAGAGCGGGTTGGGGCAGTTGTCGATCCAGGCCTTGAGCTTGTCGCCGCCAGGCTCCCTGAACGCAGCCTGCTGCAGCGAGCCGTATTTCACGATGACGACGTTCCAGCCGAAATTCGTGAACAGCTGTTCGTAGCGCTCCCACAAGCCCTCGCGCACGACGGCGTCGAGGCTCTGCCGGTTATAGTCGATGATCCACCAGCAATTGCGCAGGCCCTGCTTCCATCCTTCGAGCAGCGCCTCGAAGATGTTGCCTTCGTCGAGCTCGGCGTCGCCGATCAGCGCCACCATGCGGCCCTCGGGCCGATCCGTGCCCCAGCCGTGCGCGCGCACGTAGTCCTGCACCAGAGACGAAAAGAGTGTCTGCGCGACGCCTAAGCCGACCGAGCCAGTCGAAAAATCGACGTCGTCGACATCCTTGGTACGCGAAGGATAGCTCTGCGCGCCCTTGTAGCCGCGGAAAGCTTCCATGCGCTCGCGGGTCTGCTTGCCGAGCAGATACTGGATGGCGTGGAAGATCGGCGAGGCGTGCGGCTTCACCGCGACGCGGTCGGTCGGCTTCAGCACGTCGAAATAGAGCGCGGTCATGATCGTCGCGAGCGAAGCGGACGAGGCCTGATGGCCGCCGACCTTCAGCCCGTCGGCGTTCTCGCGCAGGTGATTGGCGTTGTGGATCATCCAGCTCGCCAGCCACAGCACCTTGCGCTCCAGCGCGGCGAGGATGGGGAGGTTGTCGTTGTGCTTTGCCATGGCGCGGCCCGGATGCTGAAGCTTTCCGTCATCCCGGCGAGCGCAGCGAGACCCGGGATCCAGTACGCCGTGCCATCTCGATAGACTGCGGCGTGCTGGGTCCCCGCTTTCGCGGGGACGACACTCTATGAGTATGGGGATTCGCTCCGGGCGTTGCCTGCCAATTCACGCTAGGTTTAGACAACAGACTAGCGTATTCTGCCAAAAAGAACCTCGAAAAGAGCGAATGATGCCAGATCCCGCCAAGCTCGATGCCGTCGACCTGAAGATCCTCCGCCACCTCCAGGCCGACGGCCGCATGAGTCTTGCGGATCTCGCCGACAAGGTCGGCCTGTCCCCCTCGCCGTGCCTGCGCAGGGTGCGGCTTTTGGAGAAGGCAGGCGTGATCTCGCGCTACGTCGCCGTGCTCGACCAGCGCGCGGTCGGGTTGCCGGTGAGTGTGTTCATTTCGGTCAAGCTCGAGCGGCAGGGCGAGGAGAACCTCGACCGCTTTGCCAAGACGATCCAGCGCTGGCCGGAAGTGCTCGAGTGCTATCTGATGACCGGCCCTCGCGATTACTGGCTGCGCGTCGTCGTGCCCGACCTCGCCGCCTACGAGCGCTTTCTAAAGACCAAGCTGACGCGACTCGACGGCATCGCCTCGATTGAGTCGAGCTTCGCGCTGGAGCAGGTGAAGTACACCAACGTTCTGCCGGTGGCGTGATGCTCAGTGCACGTTCTGCACGCCGGCGCTGATCGTCTTGGCCGGCGCGTCGAGCACGCCTTTGCAGGCCGGCGGCAGGTCCGCGAGCATCAAGGGCTTCGGCGGCTTGCCGCCCGTCTTCTTCTTCGGGTGCAGCACCTTGTCGGAGAACCAGAAAGCCAGATCCTTCTCGCCGCACCCGGCGCTCTCCGGCACCGATGGCTGCTTGCGGCAGTTCGGCGAATCGGCCGGGCACTTCAGCCGCACGTGGATATGGTCGTGGTGGCCGTACCAGGGCCGAACCTTGTCCATCCAGTCCGGATGCTTGTCCCCCTGGATACGGCAGATCTCTTTCTTGATCGCCGCGTTCACCAGCACGCGTTCGACCTCGGGCTGCTCTGCGGCGGTGCGGATGAAGGCGATGTCGGCCGGAGACCATGTCTTCGGATTGACGTGCTTCCAGTCGTCGGCGACGAGATTGATCGCCGATGTTTTCTCGCGGTCTTCCTTGCTCAGCACGTGACCCGGCATGGGCATGAACCAGATGTCGACGTCGAGCCCGATTTGGTGGCTCATGTGGCCGAACGGCAGCGGACCGCCGCGAGGCTGCGCCATGTCGCCGACGAGGACGCCGTGCCAGCCGGTCGCCTTGGCGGCGGCGGGCGCGAAGCGCTCGAGGAATTTGACGAGCTCGGGATGGCCCCAGTTGCGATTGCGCGACAGGCGCATGACCTGCCAGGTCTTGCCGGTCACCGGCAGCGGCACGCCGCCTTGCAGACAGCCGCGCGGGTAATAGCCGATCGCCATCGCCTTGCCGATCGACGGCAATTTCTTCTCGGAGAAGAGTTGCTTCGCAGGCTCCTGGCCGGGCTTCTTCTTCGCTTCAGTCGCAGGCTTCTGTTCCGGCAACGGCGGCGCGGTGACGACGGGAGAGGGCGTCTGTGCAGGCGGCGCCGTCACGACAGGCGCTGGCGCTTGCACGGGCGGCGCGGTGACGACAGGAGCGGGCGCTTGTGCCGGAGGGGCAGTGACAACGGGCGCCGGCGCGACCGGCGGAGCGGTCACGACAGGCGCCGGTGTCGGCGCGGCGGGCGCGGCAACAGGGGGAGCGCTCGGCGTCGGTGAAGCGGCTGGCGCAGACGTGGCGGCAGGTGCCGGTGCCGCAGGAGGCGCAGGTTCGGTCGGCGCAGTCGGCGCCGCAATCGACGGCACGGCGTCCTGCGTCGCCGGCTGCTCGGGCGGCGACTGAGCAATGGACGCATGCTCGGCGATGCCGAGCATGCCGGCGACGATCAGGGTGGACAGGGCAAACAAGGCGACAAGGCGCATGCGCATTCCGATTCACTAGCGCGTGCCGGCAACGGTGTCAGGTTAAATACGCAGCATGGTTTAGCGCGCGAATGGTTTCGCGATACCGGCGCCTCTCACGAAAACGCGAACGCGATCAATGCCTTTCATGGTTAATTAAAACTTTACAAGTTCCATTGCCCGGGCGAAGCTTGGAACCAGCTCGCAATTCGGGGGTGTTCCATGCGCCGAGGCCTACTCACGGCTGTCGCGGCCGCTGCGTTGCTTGGCTGTGCTAGCGCGCATGCCGAACTCGTCGTCAACATCAGCAAATCGCAGCAGCGCGTCGCCGTCATCGTCAACGGCAGCGAGGCCTATCGCTGGCCGGTCTCGACCGGCCGTCGCGGCTACGCCACCCCCTCCGGCGTCTACCATCCCGAGCGGCTCGAGCGGCACTGGTACTCGCGCAAGTACGAGAACTCGCCGATGCCGTGGTCTGTGTTCTTCCATCGCGGTTACGCCATGCACGGCACGATGGAGGCGTATCATCTCGGGCGTCCCGCGTCGCACGGGTGCGTACGTCTTCGTCCTGATCATGCCCGCACGCTGTTCGGCCTGGTGAAGCGCGCCGGCGCAAACCATACCCGGATCGTGGTGCTCGACGGCGCGCTGCCGGTGATCCGGCCGGCGCCGCACGGCGTGCCGATGGCGGACGCGGCGCAGGCGCATTTCGCCAAGGCGCTGGAGAAGGTAGAGACCACGCAACCCTCGACCGAGCACCTGAGCGCGCGCAACCATCCGGTCGCGGCGGCCCCTGGCGCGGCGGAGCCGATCAAGGTCACGGCTGTGTCTGGGGAGGTTACCCGTCACGCGGTGTCCCGCGGCAGCGACGAGGTCCGCATCCTGCGCGAGCGCGAAGCCTGGCTGCGCAGCCTCGACCGCAAATACGGTATCGTCCGCTGACCGCGGTCGTTAACCGAATTGATCTAAATTAAGAAGACGGCCCCGCCGCGGTGGCAATGTCCGCTCCTGGAGGGGTCCCGATGCCGCGTGTCCTCGGCGCCATTGCTTTTGCCGTCGCGCTTTTCTGCGCCGCCGTCGCTGCGCGCGCGGACATCGTCGTCACCGTCGACAAAACCGCGCAGCGGCTCAGCGTCGATGTCGATGGCGCGCGCCGTTACGACTGGCCGGTGTCGACCGCGCGCTGGGGCTACCGCACACCGAACGGCAGCTATCGCCCGGAGCGGCTCGAGCGCAAGTGGTTCTCGCGAAAATACGACTGGTCGCCGATGCCGTGGTCGATCTTCTTCAACGAAGGCTACGCGATCCACGGCAGCTACGAGATTTCGCGGCTCGGCCGGCCGGCCTCGCACGGCTGCATCCGCCTGCACCCGAACAATGCGAAAATCCTGTTTGAACTGGTCAAGGCGCATGTCCGCGACACGCGGATCGTTGTTACCGGCGAAGGGGCGCCAGCGGCGCGGCACGAGGCGGCCGCTTCGGTGCGCAAGCGCTCGGTGCGCGGCGGCGAGGAGACGACCTTCCGCAACATCTTCGCGCCCCATAATCCCTATTACGGTGGTCCGGGCGCGCACTGAGCCTGAAAACGGGGAATTTCGTCTGCAATTTGCCGGCGTGATTGAAGCAATTTAAATCGGTTTGCGGAACCGGTTCCTCGGATATTGTCGCGAGGATGCGGTCGCATCGTACCCGTATCCGGAGCAACACATGGGAAGGTTTCAGACCGTCCTCGCCGCCCGCGAGCGCCGGCGTGCGCGCCGCTACGACGTTCAGGTCAAGGCGCTGATCACAACCGACGACGACTCAGCCGGGCTGGACTGCATGATCCATGACATCTCGCAGACCGGCGCCTTTATCTCGGTCGAGAACGCGGGAGAGCTCGAGGACTTCACGCTGACCGTATCGCGTCGCTGCCGGGTCGTGCGCCGCAACGCCGAAGGCACCAAGGTGGGTGTCGAGTTTCTGGTGCCGCGGGCGGTCAATGCCTGAGGCGCGAATTTTTATTCCTTGAAAATCAAATTTTGTGAAGGCTCGCCCGTGAGCCGCGCCTCCGCCTTCGCCGCCGTCGCCCAATGTCGGGGATTTGACGAGCAGGATATTCCGCTCGCCGCCAATTGAGAGTTGTGCTTCCCTTTCGCGGGGCGTTGCGCAAGGGGGATCCTCATGGTGGATGTGCAGGCGGCCGGTGGGCAGGACCCAACGGCGCAACTTCTTGGCTTGGCTGCAGGATTTGGGATTTGTCAGGCGCTCATTGTCGCCGCGCGTCTCGGCGTCGCCGACCTGCTCGGCGATGCGACCAAATCGGCCGTAGCGATTGCGCCCGCGGTCGGCGCTGAGCCGCAGCCGCTTTATCGGCTGATGCGCGCGCTCGCCAGCGTTGGCGTGTTCGCCGAGGATGGGCAACGCGCCTTCCGCAACACCCCGGCTTCGGCCAAGCTGATGACCGGCGCGCCCGGCAGCCTGCGCGGTTTCTTCATGCTGGTCGGGAGTGAGGAATTCCGTGGCGCCTGGGGCGAACTCGGCCATTCGATCAAGACCGGCAAGGCTGCCTTCGACCACGTTTTCGGTGGGCCGCTGTTCGACTATCTCGGCAAGAACCCGGGAACGGCGCGCATCTTCGACGAGGCGATGGCCGGCCGCAGCGCTGCCGAGATCGACGCACTGCTCGCTGCTTACGATTTCTCGACCGCCGGGCATCTTGTCGATGTCGGCGGCGGCAATGGCACGTTGCTCGCCGCCATCCTCACGAAATATCCGCAGCTCGACGGCACGGTGTTCGATCTGCCGCATGTCGTTGAAGCTGCGCAACAGGTGAAATCGCAACAGCCGCGCTTGCGTTTTGCCGGCGGCAGCTTCTTCACCGACGTGCCCGTCGCCGGCGACACCTACCTGCTCAAGAAGGTCATCCACGATTGGGACGACGAATCCGCACGCAGGATTCTCGAACGCTGTCGCGCGGCCATGTCGCCGCGCTCGCGGCTGTTGCTGATCGAATCGATCGTGCCGGCGAGCGGCGCACCGACATTCCTGACTTTCCTCGACCTGTGGATGCTGGTCTTTGCCGGTGGACGCGAGCGCACCGAGGAGGAATATCGCACCCTCCTGCGATCGGCGGGGCTTTCGCTGAGCAAGGTCGTGCCGACCGGCTCGCCGGTCAACGTGATCGAGACGGTGCCGGTCTGACGTCGCCGCTCAATTCACCGACGCGCCGGTGAGCTTGACGGCCTCGCTCCACAGTGCGCGCTCCTTGGCAAGGAATTCGTCGGACTTCTCCGGCGGCACGAGCATCACCTCCATCGAGCGCGCTTCCAGCGCCTTGGCGTAGGCGTCGCTGCCGATCACCGCATTGAACTCGGTGCGCAGTTTCGCGACGACCGGCGCCGGCGTCTTGGCGGGCGCGACGGCGCCGAACCAGGTCGGCGCGTTCAGGCTCGGGAAGCCGCTCTCGACCAAGGTCGGCACGTCCGGCGCGAAGCGGCTGCGCGTGCCGGTGGTCACGGCAATGGCGCGGAGCTGACCGGCTTTGACCAGCGGCAACGCTGCCGAGGCCGCGGTGAAGGTCATGCCGATGCGGCCGGCGAGCAGGTCGGTCATCAGCGCCGACGCGCCCTGATATGGCACGTGCAGGAGGTCGATGCCGGCCTGATGCGCCATGATCGCGGTGGTCAGGTGCGTGAGCGAGCCCGGTCCGTTCGAGGCGTAGGAGATTTCGCCGGGCTTCTTCTTGGCGAGCGCGATCAGTTCGGCGACCGAGTTGACGGGCACCGCTTGCGGATTGACCAGCAGCACATTGGCGATGACGCCGAGCATACCCACGAAGGCGAAGTCGGTCGCCGGGTCGTAGGCGATCTTCTTGTACAGCGCCTTGTTGATGGCGAGGATCGCCTGACCGGCGACGAGCATCGTGTATCCGTCGGGCGTGCTGCGCGCGACGTATTCGGCGGCGATGTTGCCGCCGGCGCCGGCGCGGCTCTCGACCACGATCTGCTGACGGAGGCGCGGGCCAACCTGCTCGGCGGCGATGCGCGTGAGGACGTCCGTCGGGCCGCCGGCGGCGAAGGGCACGACCATGTGCGGCGGACGCGAGGGATAGTCGTCGGCGCGGGCGCTGAGCGCGAAGGGCGCGCCGAGCGCAGCGCCGAGCACGGCGCGGCGCGACCAGCGCGATCCGAAGTTGTCCTGCTGCGTCATCGCACGCCCTCCCTTGAATACGACGAGCGCAGTGTCACCGCTCGCGCGCGAAAGTAAAGCACTGGCGCAAGGGCTCGTCCGCCTTGCCGTCAAGACAAAAGCGGGCGAGCGTCTCGGCCTGCGGCCGCCCGAGCGCCCGTTCGGTGTAGCGCTTGAATTTCGCAACCACGTCGTCACGTCGCATCGGCATCGTCGTGTCGCCCGCGACTTCGTCGACCGTCTCGGACGCCGTCGCACCGCCGAGATCGAGGACGAGCGTTGCACCGCGGCGCGCGCGGCCGGGCTCCGTTTCGATTGCAACACGCCGTTCGATGCCAACGATGGTTGCATCGCCGACGTCGGCGTAGGCCTCGGGACCGAGGTCGCCGAGCACGAGCGCGGCAGCGATCGCATAGGAGAGGCTGAACTGCGCCTGGATCGGCGTCGCCGGCGCGCGGTTGCCGCAATACTGCACGGCCTCGCCGTAAGTGCGCAGCGTAATGCCGCGCATTTTTTCGAGCGCAAACTCCGGCCGGCCACGCAGTTTCAGCGCGGCGGCAACGGCATAATGCGTGTGCCGGACCCCGGCGAACGGCTTCAGATAGCCATCGAGCAGCGTCCAGTGGCCGGCGGGCGAGGGCGCGGCCGCCTCGCTCGCGCGCAGCACGCGGCGGCGCCCTTCCTCGAGCGCACCGCGCGGCGCCTCGAAGCCGGCCTCGGCGGCGGCTGCCGCCATCAGGCCCAGCAGCACGGCGTGCGCAACGTAAGTGTTGCGCACGACCGAGCCGGCGGGGATCGGCAGATAGAGGCTCGCGGGAATCTGGCAGGCGGCCGTTTCGATCGCTCCCTGCATGCGCTTCGGCCCGCCAACGAGGCGCGCGGCGGCGGCGGCGACACCGAGCGAGTGCCAGCCGCCGTCGACGTGCCACCCGGGCGGGATGCGCCAGGCTTCGCCGGCGCGCGCACCGACTTCGTAACCGGTCGCAATGGCGATGAGCACGTCGCCGAGGCTTAGGCCTCGCTCCGCCGCGAGTGCGAGCATAGCCGGCACCACCGGCAGTCCCGGACGGCCATGTGCAGCCGCATTGCCTTCGCAGGCTTCATCCCAGCAGGCGGCGGTGGCGCCGAGCGCCGCGGCGCCCGCCACGCCGAGCGGAATCTCGAAGGATGGCCAGGTCAGCGCACCGGGAAAGGCGAGACCCAGGCCATGGCCGAAGCGTCGTACATCCTCATGCTGCAGGCCGGCGATCAGGCAGCCGAGCGTGTCGAGTATGAGGAGCCGCGCCTTGGCCTCGACCTCGGCGGGCAGCATGTCGCATGCAGCGAGCCAGGCCACGGCATCGGCGAGGCTCGCTTTGGTGTCGGTATCGGTCATCGGAGGCGGACTATAGAGGATCGCTCGCCCTGGTCGATCCGCTATATTCGGTGCATTGCTTGTTCGGGGGAGCCATGCTCGTAATCCGCATCGCCAAGATCGTCGCCGTCGCTGCGATCGCGCTGTTCGCCACGCTCGTCGCCTTCGGCAACGTCACCGACTACGGCACCAATCTCGTCTTCGTTCAGCATGTGCTGGCGATGGACAGCATATTCCCGAACTCCACCATCACGTGGCGCGCCATCACCAATCCGGCGCTGCAACATTTCGGCTATGCCACGATCATCACCGCGGAGGTGCTCACCGCGATCCTCTGCTGGATCGGCGTGGCCGCGCTCGTCCGCAAGCTTCGCGCCTCGGCCGTCTCGTTCAACCGCGCCAAGACCTACGCCATCGCCGGGCTGACGCTCGGCTTCCTGCTGTGGCAGGTCTGCTTCATGACGATCGGCGGCGAATGGTTCGGCATGTGGCAGTCGCAGCACTGGAACGGCGTACCGAGCGCGTTCCGGTTCGTTATGGTCATAGCCGCGGTCATGATCTTCGTGGCCATGCGTGACGACGAACGCGCCGGCTGACGGTTTGCGGTTGGGCCGCGGCGCGCTACAACAGCCGGATGCCGCTGTTCACGCTCGACGAGCTCGAAACCGCCACCACGGTCGTGCGCACTCTGGTGCCGCCGACGCCGGCCTATGCCTGGCCGCTGCTCGCGCGCCACGCCGGCTGCGACGTCGTGGTGAAGCACGAGAACCATACCCCGACCGGCTCATTCAAGGCGCGCGGCGGGCTCGTGTACGGCGAGTCGCTCAGGCGCGGCAGTGAATTGCCGAAGGGTCTGGTCACCGCGACGCGCGGCAATCACGGGCAATCGGTTGCGATCGCCGCGCGGCGGCTCGGCCTGCCTGCGGTCATCGTCGTGCCCGAAGGCAATTCGGCCGAGAAGAATGCCGCGATGGAAGCCTTCGGCGGCGAGCTCGTCACCGCCGGCAAGGATTTCGACGAAAGCCGCGTCGTCGCCGCGCAGATCCAGCACAATCGCGGCTATCACTTCGTGCCGTCGTTTCACAAGGAACTGGTGAAGGGCGTCGCCACCTATGCGTATGAGCTCTTCACCGCCGTGTCCGGCCTCGACGTCGTTTATGTGCCGATCGGCATGGGTAGCGGCATATGCGGCCTGATCACGGTGCGCGACCTGATGGGGCTTAAGACCGAGATCGTCGGCGTCGTCGCGGAGAACGCGCCGGCCTTCGCGCTGTCGATCGACGCCGGACGGACCGTCGCGACCGAGACTGCGCGCACCTTCGCCGACGGCATGGCCTGCCGCGAGCCGCAGCCCGAGCCGTTCGCCATCATCGCCAAGGGCGCCTCCCGCGTCGTCGCGGTCAGCGAGGACGAGATCGCCGAGGCTGTGCGCATTCTCTACACGGCCACGCACAATATGGCGGAGGGCGCCGGCGCCGCCGCGTTCGCCGCGGTGATGCAGGAGCGCGCGCGCCTTTCCGGCAAGCGCGCCGGCGTCATATTCTCCGGCGGCAACATCGACATGCCGGTGTTCGCGAAGATTCTGCGCGGCGAGACGCCGGCGGTATAGCGGCGCATCAACTGTGCAATCCCGGCGCCTCGTGGCCGGTGCGCGCGACATATTCGGTGTAGCCGCCGCCGTACTGGTGCACGCCCTCTGGCGTCAGTTCCAGCACGCGGTTCGACAGCGCGGCAAGGAAGTGCCGGTCGTGCGAGACGAACAGCATCGTGCCCTCGTACTCGGCGAGCGCGCCGATCAGCATTTCCTTCGTCGCCATGTCGAGGTGGTTGGTCGGCTCGTCGAGCACGAGAAAGTTCGGCGGGTCGTACAGCATCAGCGCCATGACGAGGCGCGCCTTTTCGCCGCCCGAGAGCACGCGGCACTTCTTCTCGACGTCGTCGCCTGAGAAGCCGAAGCAGCCGGCGAGCGTGCGCAGCGAGCCCTGGCCGGCCTGCGGGAAGGCGTATTCGAGTTCCTCGAACACCGTGCGATCGCCGTCGAGCAGGTCCATGGCGTGCTGCGCGAAGTAACCCATCTTGACGCTGGCGCCGATCGTCACACTGCCGTCGTCCGGCTCCGTCGTGCCGGCGATGAGCTTTAGCAGCGTCGACTTGCCGGCGCCGTTGACGCCCATGACGCACCAGCGCTCCTTGCGGCGCACGGTGAAATCGAGCCCGTCATAGATGCTGCGGCTGCCATAGCCCTTCTGCACGTCTTTCAGGATCGCGACGTCGTCGCCGGAGCGCGGCGCCGGTGGGAAGTCGAACGTCACGGTCTGGCGCCGCTTCGGCGGCTCGACGCGCTCGATCTTGTCGAGCTTCTTCACCCGGCTCTGCACCTGCGCGGCGTGCGAGGCGCGCGCCTTGAAGCGCTCGATGAACTTGATCTCCTTGGCGAGCATCGCCTGCTGGCGCTCGAACTGCGCCTGCTGCTGCTTCTCGCTGAGCGCGCGCTGCTGCTCGTAGAATTCGTAATTGCCGGAATAAGTGGTGAGGGCGCCGCCGTCGATCTCGACGATCTTGCCGACGATGCGGTTCATGAACTCGCGGTCGTGCGAGGTCATCAAGAGCAGGCCCTCATAGCCCTTGAGGAACTGCTCGAGCCAGATCAGGCTTTCGAGATCGAGATGGTTCGACGGTTCGTCGAGCAGCATGGCGTCGGGCCGCATCAGCAGGATGCGGGCGAGCGCGACGCGCATCTTCCAGCCGCCGGACAGCGCGCCCACGTCGCCGTCCATCATTTCCGGGCTGAAGGAGAGGCCGGCGAGCACTTCGCGCGCGCGGGCCTCGAGCGCATAGCCGTCGAGTTCCTGGAAGCGGTGCTGCACCTCGCCGTAACGCTCGATGATCGCGTCCATCTCGTCGGCGCGGTCCGGATCGGCCATCGCCGCTTCCAGCTCCTTCATCTCGGCGGCGATTTCGCTCACCGGCCCGGCGCCGTCCATCACCTCGGCGACGGCGCTGCGTCCCGCCATCTCGCCGACGTCCTGGCTGAAATAACCGATGGTGACGCCGCGATCGACTGCGACCTGACCTTCATCGGGCGCCTCCTGGCCGGTGATCATGCGGAACAAGGTCGTCTTGCCTGCGCCGTTCGGGCCGACGAGGCCGACCTTCTCGCCGCGGTTAAGCGCCGCCGACGCCTCGACGAACAGGAGTTGATGGCCGTTCTGTTTGGAGATGTTGTCGAGACGGATCATGCAATTCTTCCCAGTCATTCCGGGGCGCAGCGCTAGGCCCGCGAACCCGGAATCCAGCAAGGCTGGCTGTCTTCGTGTTTCTGGATTCCGGGTTCGCGCCTTCGGCGCGCCCCGGAATGACGTAAGGCAGGCCGCGACGGCTCGTTCGGGCAGTTGCCTCGTCTACACATCCACCTTCAGCGCGGCGATGAACGCCTCCTGCGGGATGTCGACCTTGCCGAACTGCCGCATCTTCTTCTTGCCCTTCTTCTGCTTGTCGAGCAGCTTGCGCTTTCGCGTGGCGTCGCCGCCGTAGCACTTGGCGGTGACGTCCTTGCGCAGCGCGCGCACGGTCTCGCGGGCGATGATCTTGCCACCGATGGCGGCCTGGATCGGCACCTGGAACATGTGCGGCGGGATCAGCTCCTTGAGCTTCTCCACCATGCCGCGGCCGCGCGTTTCGGCTCGTGTGCGATGCACCAGCATCGATAGCGCATCGACCGGCTCTTCATTGACCAGGATCGACATTTTCACCAGATCGGCTTCGCGATAGTCGGTGAGGTGATAGTCGAACGAGGCGTAGCCCTTCGATACCGACTTCAAGCGGTCGTAGAAATCGAACACCACTTCGTTCAGCGGCAGGTCGTACTTCACCATTGCGCGCGAGCCGACATAGGTCAGCTCTTTCTGATTGCCGCGGCGATCCTGGCAGAGTTTCAGCACCGATCCGAGATAGTCGTCGGGCGTCAGGATCGTCGCCTCGATCCACGGCTCCTCGATGGAGAGAATTTTCATCACGTCCGGCATGTCGACCGGATTGTGCAATTCGATCTGGGTGCCGTCGCGCAGGTTCATTTTGTAGATGACCGACGGCGCCGTCGCGATCAAATCGAGGTTGAACTCGCGCTCGAGCCGCTCCTGGATGATTTCCAGATGCAGCAGGCCGAGGAAGCCGCAGCGGAAGCCGAAGCCGAGCGCCGCGCTCGTCTCCATCTCGTAAGTGAAGCTGGCGTCATTGAGCCGCAGCTTGCCCATGGCGGCACGCAAGTCCTCGAACTGCGCGGCGTCGACGGGGAACAGGCCGCAGAACACGACCGGAATGGCCGGCTTGAAGCCCGGTAGCGGATCGTCGACGGGGTTGCGCTCGTCGGTGATGGTGTCGCCGACGCGCGTGTCCGCCACTTCCTTGATCGACGCCGTCAACATGCCGATCTCGCCGGGGCCGAGCTCGTCCACCGGCGTCAGCTTCGGCAGAAACACGCCGACGCGGTCCACCTCGTAATGCGACTCGATGCCGATCATGCGGATGCGCTGGCCCTTCCTGAGCGCGCCATCGACGACACGCACCAGCACGACCACGCCGAGATAGGCGTCGTACCAACTGTCGACCAGCAGCGCCTTGAGCGGCGCATCGCGGTCGCCCTTCGGCGGCGGCAGCTTGGTGACGATGGCCTCCAGCACCTGGTCGACGTTCAATCCGGTCTTTGCCGAAATGCCGATGGCCTCCGAGGCATCGAGGCCGATGACGTCCTCGATCTGCTTCTTGATCTTTTCCGGCTCGGCGGCGGGGAGGTCGATCTTGTTGAGCACGGGCACGATCTCGTGGCCGGCGTCGAGCGCGTGATAGACGTTGGCCAGTGTCTGCGCCTCGACGCCTTGGCTGGCGTCGACCACCAGGAGCGAACCCTCGCAGGCGGCGAGCGAGCGGTTGACCTCGTAGGCGAAGTCGACGTGGCCCGGCGTGTCCATCAGGTTGAGGATGTAGTCCTTGCCGTCCTTGGCGCGGTAGTTCAGGCGCACCGTCTGCGCCTTGATCGTGATGCCGCGCTCCTTCTCGATGTCCATCGAATCGAGCACCTGCTCGCGGCCCGCCATCTCGCGCGCGTCGAGGCCGCCGGTGAGCTGGATCAGCCGGTCAGCCAGCGTCGACTTGCCGTGGTCGATGTGCGCGACGATGGAGAAATTGCGGATATTTTCGATCGGAACGGACGTCATGAGGCGCGAGATAACACCCCGGTTCGGGGTCTACAAGCAGCCTCGGGCGCCCTTCCGCAGCGAGTTTTTGCGGTCTATGCAGACCAGGCCGCACCGATGAGCGCCCGGCTACAGTTCGGTTGGACGACTCCTGTTCCCCCATGCCAAAAGCCCTGCCATGTCCGGCCTCGCCACCCGCCTTGCCCGCCTGCGCGCCGCGCTGACCGACCCGGCGCGGCGGGACCGCACCGTGCTCGTCCTGCTCGCCGTCTACTGGGTGGTCTGGACCGCCTACGGCACCATGGCCAAGGCGCCGCAGGGCCTGCACCCGGACATGACCGAGGTCGTCGCCTGGTCGCGCGACCTTTCGCTCGGCTACCTCAAGCACCCGCCGTTCGCCGCCTGGCTCGCCGCCGGCTGGTTCGCGGTCATGCCGATGGCGGAGTGGTCCTACTACGCGCTGGCCATGCTGATGCCCGTTGCCGCGCTGTGGATCGCCTGGCGGCTGATGGGCGATTACCTCGATGCCGAGAAGCGCGTCGCCGGACTCATCCTGCTGACGCTCATCCCGTTCTTCAACTTCCACGCGCTCAAATACAACGTCAACACGGTGCTGCTACCGCTCTGGGCGGCGACCACGCTCTGGTTCCTCCGCTCGTATCGGGCGCGCGACCACCTCGATGCCGCGCTCGCGGGCGCGGCCGCGGCGCTGTCGATGTACGGCAAGTACTGGTCGGTGTTCCTGATCGCAGGCCTGATCGTTGCGGCGCTCATCGACCGCCGGCGCCGCACCTATTTCCGTTCGCCGGCGCCATGGATCACGGTCGCGGTCGGGCTCATCGTGCTTGCGCCGCACCTGAAGTGGCTGGTCGAAAGCCATTTCGCGCCCTTCGGCTACGCGATGACCATTCACGGCGAGAAGTCGCTTGCTATCGCTGCGGTGGGCGCGTTCGGTTATATTGGGGGCTCCTTCGGTTACGTGGCGCTTCCCCTCCTCATCGTCGTCGCCATGGCACGACGTCCCGCTTTGCTCGCCGCCGCCGCATGGCCGCACGACGACGACCGCCGCCTCATCGCCGCGGCGTTCTGGGCGCCGCTGCTGCTGCCGATGCTGGCCGCATTGGCCGGCAAGACGGAGATCACCTCTCTGTGGTCGATGTCGGCATGGACGCTGCTCCCCGTGATGCTGTTGTCGCCGCCGGCGTTGCAGGTGCGCCCGGTCGACGCCGATCGCCTCTTCGGCCTCGCCATCGCGCTGCCGTTGATCATGCTCGTCGCATCTCCCGCCATCGCCTGGTTCACCCGCGACAAGGCGCGGCCGGCGGAGGCGCAAGGAAAACTGCTGGCTCAGGAGGTCGACCGCGACTGGAGGAATCTCACGCCCGAGCCGCTGCGTTTCGTCGGCGGCGAGGCGGATCTCGCTTATGCCGTCGTCACGTGGAGCGCTGACCGGCCGCGCGCGCTGACCGACATGCCCCTGCCGCCGGCCGCCGTGCTCAAGCGCGCGGGCCGCGTGGTTGTCTGCTTCGCTGAGGATTCCGGCTGCAGATCGAAGGCGGTGGCGCTCGCGGCGGTCACACCGGGCAGCCGCGTGATCGAGAGCACGATCATGCGCGCCTTCTTCCGGAGCCTGGGGAAGCCGCAGGGCTACACGATCACGCTGATCCGGCCTGCGCCCTGATCAGAACGGCTGAAACGTCGCCAGCAGGTAGAGCGCGGCAGCGCACCACATGGCGGTCGCCCACCAGCTCACGAAATTCTGTGTGTCATCTGTGGCCGGACGAACGGCCGCCTGGGATATGGCTTTCCGCATCGCGCCCTCCAAATTGCCGGATAGAAAACATAGAACGCGGCGCAAAGTTCCAATTGTTGATCCGGGTCAAAAAGACCCCTCCGGTCGATTACTTAGGGCCCAAAACGACTGTGCCCGGCGCGAGGGCCGGGCACAGCACGAACTCTTGATCTGAGAGGCTCTCAGTACCGATAGTGGTCGCTCTTGAACGGGCCCTGCTGCGGGACGCCGATGTAGTCGGCCTGGTCCTTGCGCAGCTCGGTGAGCTTCACGCCGATCTTGGCGAGGTGCAGCCGCGCGACCTTCTCGTCGAGCGTCTTCGGCAGCACGTAGACTTCCTTCTTGTACTTGCCGTCCTTGTTGTTGGCGAAGAGCTCGATCTGCGCCAGCGTCTGGTTGGTGAACGAGGCCGACATGACGAACGACGGATGGCCCATGGCGTTGCCGAGATTGACCAGCCGGCCTTCCGACAGAAGAATGATGCGATGGCCGTCGGGGAAGGTGATCTCGTCCACCTGCGGCTTGATGTTGTCCCACTTCAAGTTCTTGAGGTGGGCGATCTGGATCTCGTTGTCGAAGTGGCCGATGTTGCACACGATCGCGCGGTCTTTCATCTTGCGCATGTGCTCGATCGTGATGATGTCCTTGTTGCCGGTCGCGGTGACGAAGATGTCGGCCTGC
>Ga0265342_10002351_pt1 | contig 16406 bp, 20 predicted proteins | sample 4CB327metaG_FD_203125 | JGI IMG/M metagenome (GOLD analysis project Ga0265342, IMG submission 203125) | Rhizosphere microbial communities from Carex aquatilis grown in University of Washington, Seatle, WA, United States - 4-CB3-27 metaG | ecosystem: Host-associated > Plants > Roots >...
TGCCCGCTCATCCTGGCCGTGCCCGTCGCGATCATTTCGGCGCTCTCGCGCGCCGCGCGCCTCGGCGTGCTGGTCAAGTCCGGCGGCGCCATGGAAGTGCTCGCCACCGTCGACACCGCCATTCTCGACAAGACCGGCACGCTCACCGAAGGCCGCGCCGTGGTCGCCGAGATCCGCACCGCGCCGGGAACCGACGAGGCCGAGCTCCTGCGGCTCGCCGCCTCGCTCGATCAGGCTTCCGGCCACGTCATCGCGAAAGCGCTGGTCGATGCCGCGCTCGCGCGCGGGCTTGCCCTCAGCCAGCCGCACGACGCGAGCGAGGTCGCCGGCACCGGCATTTTCGGCAAGGTCGACGGCCATCGCGTCGTGGTCGGCGGCAGCCGTTATGTCGCCGCGGAGAGCAGGCACGGCGACCCCTATGCCTTCCATGACGGCGCCGACCCCGGCATGGCGACGGTGGCGGTCGCCATCGACGACACGGTCGCCGGCCTCATCGTGCTCCGCGATCCGCTGCGCGCCGATGCGGTCGCATCGCTCGCCACGCTCCGTGCTGCCGGCGTCAGGCGGCTGGTGCTTGCCTCGGGCGACCGCGCCGAGGTGGTCGACAGCGTCGCCTCGACGCTCGGCTTCGACATGGTGCGCAGCGAACTTCGTCCCGAAGACAAGATCGCGCTGGTCACGGCGGAGAAGGCCGCGCGCCATACCGTCATGATGGTCGGCGACGGCGTCAACGACGCGCCTGCGCTCGCCGCAGCCGATGTCGGTGTCGCCATGGGCGCCCGCGGCAGCGCCGCTTCGTCGGAGGCGGCGAGCGTCGTCCTCCTCACCGATCAGCTCGACCGGCTCGCGCTCGCCGTCAAGCTCGCGCGGCGCACGCGGCGCATCGCGCTCGAAAGCGTCGGCGCCGGCCTCGGGCTGTCGCTCGCCGGCATGATCGCCGCCGCCTTCGGCTATCTCCCGCCGGTGGTCGGCGCCGTCAGCCAGGAATTCATCGACCTCGCCGTCATCCTCAACGCGCTCAGGGCGCTGAGATAGGGCGTCTGTTGCGAGAGCGGAGACGGCCATCTCGGGGACTCGCGCAAGCGCAGACCGCCCTGCCCTCACAGTCCACCAATTCTCCCCCTACCCCGCCTTCCCCTTTGGCGCCTTGCGCGCGCTGTTGGGAATCTCGCCCGGCCAGGCGACGATGTAGTCCTCGAAGTTGTCGACCACCACGTCAGCTTCGCTCTTGGTCTTGCCGCGCACCGAGATGCCGGACTGATGCACCGTCTCCGGGTCGCCAGAGACCAGCGGGTGCCACCAGTAGAGATCGCGTCCCTCGTTCACGAGGCGATAGCCGCAGGTCGGCGGCAGCCAGGTGAGCGTCGGTATGTTCTCAGCGTCGAGCGCCTGGCAGTCGGGCACCTTGGCATGGCGGTTGGGGTAGTCCTTGCAGCGGCAGCTCTCGCCATCGAGCAGGTGGCAGGCAACGTCGGTCCAGGCGAGTTCGCCGGTGTCCTCATAGAGCAGCTTGTTCAGGCAGCAGCGGCCGCAGCCGTCGCAGAGCGATTCCCACTCCACCGCGCTCATTTCGGCGAGCGTCTTCACCCGCCAGAAGGGCGCGTCCGCCTCGGTCGCACTCATACTCGCCACATCCGACGTTGTCCGCATGGTCGCTCACCTCTTCCCAAGCACCGCGCGGCGCCCGCGTCAACGCGCGATGACATTCCGGGCCGCACGTTAACGCAATCGCCAGCCGACGGATGACGGCGGCGCGGGCGGCGGCTAGCGTGAAACCCATGCGCCTTCCCGCCATTCCTTTCGCCATCGCCGTCCTCGCCATGTCCGCGCTGCCGGCGCCCGTCCTCGCCGCGCCTGAGACCGTCGCGTTCAGCGACGGCTATTCGCCCGGCACGATCGTCATCCGCACCTCCGAGCGGCGGCTCTATCTCGTGCTCAGTGACGGCAAGGCGCTGCGCTATCCGGTCGGTGTCGGCAAGGCCGGCAAGCAGTGGCAGGGCGAAGCCCAGATCGTGGCAAAGTTCATCCGCCCGGCATGGATGCCGCCGGCCGAAGTGAAGCACGACGTGCCCGGCATCCCGGACTACATCGCCGGGGGCACCCCCTCGAACCCGATGGGCGCGGCGGCGATGGTGCTCACCGGCGGCGAGTACGCCATCCACGGCACCAACCGGCCGGGTTCGGTCGGCGGGTTCGTGTCCTACGGCTGCATCCGCATGTACAACGCCGACATCCTCAGCCTCTATCGCCTCGTCTCGGTCGGGACGCCGGTCGTCGTCACACGCTGAAGCAATGGCAGGAAAAGTGGATTCCACTTTTCCGTCCGACATTGCGGCAGACCAAAATCAACCGGGCAGCGGGTCGAGGGTGCCAAACGCGGCGACCAGCGCGATCGCGACGACGCCCAGCCCGACCTCGACCAGCGTCGTTCGCCTCAGCGTGCGCACTGCATCGCCGGCCGGCGCGCCCATGCGCGGCACCAGCGCGTAGCGGTTGGCGAGCGCCAGCGCGACCATCGCCGCAACGACAGCGATCTTGCCCGACAGCATGGCCTGATACGGCGACGACCAGTCCGCCGGAACGCCGCCGACAATGAAGAGCGTGTTGCCGATGCCGGTCAGGATGGCGAGTGCCACGGCGGCGTGCCCGGCACTCGAGAAGCGGCGGAGCGCGGTGGCGGCGTCCGCGTCCCGCATGGGCGCGTCGGGGGTGTGCGCGTCGAGACGGCGCAGGATCATCGCCAGCGGCACCAGCGCGCCGAACCAGGCGCCGGCGGAAAGCACGTGCAGCATGTCGTTCAGGCGCTGCGCCACGCCCGCGCCGCCGTCGTGCATCACGGCGTGGCCGGTCAGCGCCAGCGTGGCCAGGGCGAGGCCGGCGGTCGCTGTGGTCGCGCCAAGGCGCCGGCGCGCTGGCGCAAATATCGCGCCGAAGAGCACCAGCGCCGCGGCGGCCTGCGCCGTCCAGCCAATGCCACCCGTCGTGTCGAACAGAAATCCGGAGAGCGCATCAGGGCTGAAGGCGTCGCTCCAGCCATTGCCGACCAGCGCCGCCTCGGTCGGCAGCATGGCGAGCGTCGCCGCGACCGAGACCGCGGCGGCGAGGATTGCACGGGGCCACAGACGCCGCGCCACGTCGGCTGCCAGCCCGGCGGGGACGAGAACGGCAAGGTAGGCCGCTCCGCCCCAGACGAGCATCGCCCCCGCATCGTGCAGGAAGCGGCAGACGACCAGCGCGGCGTCGGGCTCCATCAGGCTACGGCTTTACCGTAAAGGCGAAGGTGCCGTTGGTCTTGTGGCCGTCCTTGGAAAGGGCGTGCCATGCGACCGTGTACTTGCCGGCGCCGAGCGTGCCCGAAAGCGGCACCATCAGCGTGGTGTCCTTGTCCATCAGCATGCCCTCGCCGGTGGCGACATCCTTCTTGTCGGGGCCGGTGACCTTGATGCCGGTGAACTTCAGGTTCACGTCCTCGGTGAAGGTGATGTCGACCTCGGTCGGCGCAGCCGTCAGCGTGCTGCCGCCTGCCGGCGTCGACGTCTTGAGGTGGGCGTGGGCGAAGGCGGCCCCGGTGAGGCCGATGGCGAAAGCGTTCGCGAGCGCGAGTACGCGCAGTGTGCTGGACATTTGTCCCTCTTTCAGAATTCGAGTTCAGTTGCCATGCAGGACCGCGCGCGAGCCCGCACGTCGTGCGGCACCCGGGCTGCCCTGCGCATGAAAATGAAGCGGAAGGTTCAGCGCCCCGGCAGCGGCGGCCCTTGCGCCTGGCGCGGAGTCCAAACGCGCGCCGTCACCGGCGCGACGGCCACCGCTTCCGTCAGCCCGGCGTCGTCAGCGACCTCAGCCGGGAGCGAGACGAGCGGCGGCTCGGGGAGAACCGCGGCGAGGGCCAGCACGCACTCATCGCAGCAGTCATGGTTGACGGCATCGCCAGACGGCGTTTGGCTCGCCGCGCCGTGGCAGAGCGTGAAGCCGGCGGGATCGGCCAGCGCAGCGGTCACGATGAAGCCGCGCGCGTAGCCGGCCACGGCGAGCAGCAGCACCAGGGCCAGCGCGAACCCGCGGCGGCCGATGAGGACGTCGACAAAGCGCATCGCCGGGCACCCTAAGGCAAGGGCGGCGGGAGGCAAGCGGACGGGCGCCCGGCGGTCATGCGGCCAATCCACGCTCCCGGTGCCTGCCGTCATCTTTCCGCCCGGCATGGCTGATTTGCTGCCTTTCGCAGGGCGCGGCGGCCAAGTTTCGGGGCCGCGGCCCCGGCTCGCCAACTGCCTGTGGAGTAAGGCCTTGCGCATCTTCGGGGCATCGCCCACAACGACGGAAACGAGAGCGAAACGAGCGTCGGGCCGCTGCTTTGCGCGATCCCTTTCAAACTGAACGAAAGCGGCGCTTCCGCATCCGTGCGATCGAAATCGACGCGTGGATCGATTCGAGCGTCTTTCGCGCCGGGCGGGCGCTGGCCGGCGCCTTCGTGGCGTTTTCGCTGTTCATGCGGCGTTTCCGCTTCACCGGCTTTCCGCGGCTGATCTTCGAGTTTCTGGGCGACGGCTTCAACCTCGCAGTCGCCGGCGCGATTGTCCTCCTCACCCTCGCCATTCCCGCCTTTCAGGAAACGCAGGGCGACTGGCGCGCCAAGGGCGATCTCGCCGTCACGTTTCTCGACCGCTACGGCAACGAGATCGGAAAGCGTGGCCTTCGCCAGAGCGACGCGGTGCCTCTCGACGAGATGCCCGACGTGCTGATCAAGGCCGTCATTGCCACCGAGGACCGACGCTTTTTCGATCACTTCGGCATCGACGTTCCGGGCACGCTGCGCGCCATGGTGGAGGATATGCGCGCCAGCGCCGTCGTCCAGGGCGGCTCGTCGCTGTCGCAGCAGCTCGCCAAGAACCTCTTCCTGTCAAACGAGCGCACGTTCGACCGCAAGATCAAGGAGGCGTTTCTGGCGATCTGGCTGGAAGCCAACCTGTCGAAGCGGCAGATTCTCGAGCTCTACCTCGACCGCGCCTACATGGGCGGCGGCAACTTCGGCGTCGAGGCGGCGTCCGAGTTCTACTTCGGCAAGTCGATCAAGGACGTCGATCTCGCCGAGGGCGCGATGCTTGCCGGGCTGTTCAAGGCGCCGACGCGCTACGCGCCGCACATCAACCTGCCGGCGGCGCGCGCGCGCGCCAACGAGGTGCTGACCAACCTCGTGCAGGCCGGCTTCATGACCGAAGGCCAGGTGGTCGGCGCGCGCCGCCATCCCGCCGACGTGGTGGAGCACCCTCAGGTCGCCGGCGCACCCGACTATTTCCTCGACTGGGCCTTTGAGAAGGTCAAGGAAATGGCGCCGCCCGGCGACCGCGTGCTGACGGTGCGCACGACCATCGATACCGGCATGCAGCATGCGGGCGAAGATGCGATCGAAAGCACGTTGCGGCAGTACGGCGCCGACTATCTGGTCAAGCAGGGCGCCCTGGTCGCGGTCGAGCCCGATGGCGCCATCCGCGCGATGGTCGGCGGACGCGACTATGGCGAAAGCCAGTTCAACCGCGCCACGGATGCGCTCCGCCAGCCGGGCTCATCGTTCAAACCGTTCGTTTACGCCACCGCCATGATGAACGGCTTCACGCCGCAATCGGTGCTGCTCGACGAGCCGCTGTGCATCGGCGACTGGTGCCCGAGCGACTACGGCGGAACTTTCTCCGGCCCGGTGACGATCACCACTGCCCTGATCCATTCGATCAACATCATTCCGGTGCGCCTGGCGCAGGCCATCGGCCGCGACAAGATCGTCGAGACGGCGCACAAGATGGGCATCACCAGCGAACTTAGGATCACGCGCTCCCTGCCGCTCGGATCGTCGGAGGTGTCGGTCATCGACATGGCCGGGGCGTACGCCGTGTTTGCGAACGGCGGCTATAAGGCGACGCCGTACGGCATCACGCAGATCATCAACAGCAACGGCGACGTGGTCTATGACCACAAGCGCGACACGCCCGCACCCGCGCGCGTCCTCGAGCAGAAGATCGTCTCCGAGATGAATTCGATGATGGTGCTGGTTCCCGAACAGGGCACCGGCCGGCGCGCCAAGCTCGACGGCATCCGCACCGCCGGCAAGACCGGCACGACGTCGGCCTACCGTGACGCCTGGTTCTGCGGCTTTACCGGCAACTACGTCGCCGCGGTGTGGTTCGGCAACGACGGCTACGCGCCAACCCGCAAGCTCACCGGCGGCATCCTGCCGGCGATGGCGTGGAAGCAGTTCATGACCTACGCTCACGAGGGTGTGGACCTGAAGCCCATTCCATTCGTCGAGCCGCCGTTCGAGACGCCGGCGGCCGGCCAGCCGGTGGCGACCGCGACACCTCCGGGCGGCGTGCCGGCTCCGGCGGTCCTGTCGGTCGCGACGAGCCAGGAAATCGCCAACATCGGGCGGCTGATGCGCGATGCTCTGGCGAGACCGACAGCGGCGGCGGACGGCATCGGCAACATCATCGTGGAGGCCGGGGACAGTGCGGTTCCTCATTGATCTCACGCTCGCCGTCGTGGTGGCGGTCGCGGTCGGCGTGGGAAGCGCGTGGTATGCGGTCGAGCGCGGCCGCATCTTCGGTTCCGTGGTCGTCGGCGACTGGACGGCGTGGCCACAGGAAGGCGGCGAGCAACCCGATCCCTACGACCTCGCCATGCTGACCCGCTCCGGCGAGGTGCCGCTCGGCAGCGGCGAGGGTTTGACGTTCGTTGCCGCCCGCGATGCCGCCGGTGCCCCGCTCGATGGCGCCTGCACTTACGAGGTCGCCGGGCAGACGCCCGTGGCGCGGCTGTGGACCCTCACCGCGACCGACGGAGCGGGGCGGCTGATGGACAACGTCGCGCATCGCGCCAGCTTTCACTCCCGCGAGATCGTGCGGCGGAGCGACGGCAGCTTCGTCATCACCGTCTCGCCGGCGGCGTCCACGGGCAACTGGCTGCCGGTCGAGCCGGTCAAGCGCGTGCAGCTGGTGCTGCGTCTCTACGACACGCCGCTCACCACCGGTAGCCAGATCGCCAGCCTGGTGATGCCGACAATTCGCAGGACCGCCTGCCCATGAGGCGCACGCTGCTCTTCCTGCTCGGCGGCCTGATGCTCGGCGGCATCATCCATCTGGCGATCGTATTGCTGGTGCCGTTCTATGCCAGCCACGACGCATGGGCGGCGATGGGGCGGTTCGGCAAGGACCGGACCTTCCACCTGCTGCCGGCGCCCGAGCCCGGCAACGAAGTGATCCCCGGCATGGACCCGCGTCTGCTGCAGGCGGAATGTCGCTTCAACCTCACCGACGGCCCGCTGCGCGTCACCGCGCGCATGCCCGACGAATTCTGGTCGGTGGCCGTGTTCGACCGTCACGGCCGCAACCTCTACAGCCTGAACGATCGTGCGACCGATGGACCAGACCTCGATTTCGCGGTGCTGACATCCGTGCAGCTGGCACAACTGCGGCAGAATCCGCCGCCGGCGATGGAGAATGCGATCACCATCGACCTGCCGATCCGCGAGGGCTTCATTCTGCTGCGCGCGTTTGTGCCCGACAGTTCGATGCTGCCCGAGGTCACCGCTGCGCTCAACGGGGCAAGTTGCAGCCGCTCGTTCTAGGCGGCCCAACGCCGTCCGTCTCAAAAGGCTAGTTTGTCCGCGACCGCGTCGCGTCGATCTCGTAGAGACCCTCCCCGCCTTCGAAGTCGCCAGCGGCAAGGGTTTCCGGCTCTGCGTGCCGCTCGATGCGCACGCCCGGGAAGATAACGATCTCGCAGGGCCGATGAGGTCGCTTTGCGCCCTCTCGTCCGCCGCGCGTCAATGACTTGAACTGAAGCACTGTGCTCATGCGACCTCCGCCCTGAGATCGAGTTTCGAAGTCCCCGTTACCCGTGCCCGCCGATTCGGCTGGCAGCGCCGCAAATCACCCGCGCGCATGGCCGGAATATGGCGTCTGCCAGGGTTAACAGCTTGCTAACGACTTGCACTGCACACTCATGCCAGCAGTTTTCCAATTGGCTGTTGCATCCGTGACTCATCCGCCGCTCCGCTCCGACCGCCTCCACGGCTTCGCCGACCTTGCCCGGGCAAGCGAGCGCAAGCGCGATGCCGCCCTGTTGCGCGCCACCACCGAGCTGTTCGTGCTCGATGTCGTTCACAACGACGATGAGATGCACCGCTTCGAGGAACTCGCCACCCATTTCCTCCCCAAGGTCGGACTTGAGGATCGTCTGTTCGTCGCCGAGCGGCTGGCAGCCTGTGCCGATGCTCCCACCTCGCTGCTGCGCATGCTGGCGCGCGACGACATCATCGTTGCCAAACCGGTACTGCTCCATTCGACGACGCTGGCGCCAATCGAACTGCTTGCGGTCGTGGCGGGCACGGGCAGCGACCATCATCGTCTCATCGCGCGACGCCCGGGGCTGCCCGACGACGTCGTTCAGGCGCTGAGGCTGACCGGCGACCCGGAGATCCTGAGGCTGCTTGGCGATACGACCGTCAGGGCTCCGGCCGATCTCGATCGGACGCGTCCGCCGACAGGTCTCTACCAGAGCAACCGCCTCGACCCGTGGCGCTATCTTGCGCTGGCACGGCCGGCGCGTCTGCGGCTCATCGCCGACATCGCCGCCAATCCGCCGGCTCCGGGTAGCGAGACCGATTCCAGGCGCCTCGACCGCGCGTTCCGTTCCATACTGAGTGCCGCACGCATCGTCGGCTATGCGCGCAGTGGCCAGCTCGCCGCCATCGTGGGGGCGGTTGCGGAGGGTCTCGAGCTGCCGCCGGCGCTGGTCAATGCCGCGATCAACGACAGGGGCGGCGAGCTTCTTGCCATCATGCTGAAGGCGCTGCGCCTGGACGACGTGCAGGCGCGGCAGGTCTTCCTGCTCGCCAGTCCGAGCGGCCGCGACGTGAGTGCTTTCTTCCCACTTGCCGAGCTCTACGCCGGCATGGAGCCAGAGGTCGCGGAAACGATGATCGAGGCGTGGCGGAGCGGATCGACCGCGGTTGCGCCGCGCCACGAGGCGATCGTGGAAGCACCGCGCGACCGGCACAGCGCACAGGCGACGAACGTCGCGGCTCCCGCTCCGGCACGGAAAGACGAGTCCGCTCGCCGCGCCTGAGCCGGTGTCCGGTTCACGCCGTTTCGATGAAGGCCCGTCCGGCACGGTCCTCGATGGCCACCACCCACAGGTCCGGATCGAAGCGCTTCTCGCGCTCCAGCCGCGCCGCTATCGCGTCGTCGGCGGCTGCCTCTATCAGGCGCTGGAATACCCGATCCATCGGCCGTCCTTCGTCGAACAGGGCCTGCGGCGCCGGACCATAAAGATCGGACTTGCCGTTCAAGTGGTCGACGACGACGAAGATCGCGCCCGCCTCTTCGGCGCCATGCCGCACGATCGCAGCGCTCGCCCCTTCGGCAAATGCGCGCCGCGTCAGTGCCGCGACGAACAGAGCCGAGGTAACGCGCACGCCGTCAGTTGGGCTTCACGGCGCCGATGGCGACGAGGCGCTCCATCAGTGCCTGGGTGGGCTGGCCCGTCACCGGCAGGCCGCTGTCCAGCTCGAAGCCGCGGATGGCGTCGGTGGTCGCCTTGTTGGCGGCGCCGTCGACCGGCACCGGGCCGTAACCGATGCGGTTCAGCGCGGTTTGCACGGTGCGGTAGGTCGCGGCGAACTTCGCCGGGTCGGCGGCCGGCTGGGCGGCGCTTATCGGCGCCACTTTCGTCACGGGCACCGACTTCGACGATGCGCCCGCGTTCGCGGGTGGTGCGGCTGATGCGGGGCTCCGCGCCATCTGGTTCACTTCGGTGGCAATCGGATCGGCGGCCGGGTCGGCAATCGGCGTGGTGGCGGACGTGGGCAGCGGATGCTGCAGCGCCTGCAGGAGTTCCGGGGTCGGCTGGCCGGTCACGCTCATGCCGGCGGCCTGCTCATAGCGGGAGATGGCGGCGGAGGTCCGTGCGCCGGGCTTGCCGTCGATCGCGCCGGTGTAAAGACCGAGGCGCGCGAGACTGCGCTGGATATTCGTCACCACGTCGGCGGAGGGTCCCGCCGCCACGGGTGCGGGGGCTTGCGCGACAGGTTGCGCAGGCATGGGCGCGGGCTGCGCAGGTAAGGGCACGGGCTGCGCCAGGGGTGCCGTGGCGTGATTTATGGGCGCTGCGGGAGCCGTCCTGCCGGGCGCAAGCCGCGGCATGGGCGGCGCAGGCAGCGTGGCATGGGTGCTTTGCGGGGACGCTGCGGCCGGTGCGGCACTCCGGTAGACCGGCGCCGGATTGGGCAGCGGCGTCGCCGTCGCGGGCATCTCGACCGGTGGCGTCCGCGTCCCGAAAATCGGCTCGGGCCGGCGGGTATGCTGCAGAAACATCGCATTGCAGGCGATGGCGGTCGCGGTCAGCGCCACGACCATCAGCCCGCCAGATCGCGCTGGATCCTCGAAGACGCGGTCGACGATTCCGGCGAGCATGCCCTCCCCTTCGTTCAACGGGACGGCCCGCTCTGCGCTCCGCGCTCTCCTTGCCACGCGACTGCTCCTCACACGACACAACACGCTACAGACAGCCGGCAGTGTGCCCCCGCGGCTCTTAAGGTCGCGTAAACCACATGGGCTCGCGCAGATGCTTAAAATTTTAGGCGATTTTGCGTGGCTGGCTGAACCCGACTTTCAGCCGCTTTCGCTAGGGTTTGCATCAAGGTCGCGGCAAACGGCGGCCAAGGGTAGCGTCAAAGGGCAGTGCCATGGGTATCATTCGGGCCGCGTTCTGGCTGTCGGCTCTGATCATGCTGCTTCCGGCCGACAAGGATTCCGGCGCCGAGGCGCCGAGCGTCGGCGTCATCGACGCGCTCGTCGCGGCGAAGTCCACCGTCGGCGACTTTTCCCAGTTCTGTACGCGCAACCCTGGCGTCTGTGTGACCGGCTCGGGCGTGTTCGCGATCTTCACGGAAAAGGCGCGTACCGGCATCAGGATCGTTTCGCACGTGTTCAGTCATTCCGGCAACGCAGCCGACACCGGTACGCTGACCCCGGATGATCTCGCCCCGCCCTGGCGCAATCCACGGCCGGTCAAGCCGGCTGACCCGACCAATCTAACCGCCGCCTCAACTTGAGGGCCTTCCAGCGGCGCGCGGGCTGCTGCGTTGCCCTTTGACACGTCCGATAGCGCGGCGCTTCCCGCTCTGCTTTCGCCGGCCGATGTCACCGTTTCTCTCGCCATCGTGGTCGACGCCATCTATATGAGCGCTGCATGATGACGATTGACCAGATCACCGCCGATTTCGAGCTGCTCGGCGATTGGGACGAGCGCTACCGCTACATCATCGAACTCGGGCGCCAAATCGAACCGCTCCCCGAAGCCGAGCGAACGGAAGCAAACAAGGTGCGCGGCTGCGCCAGCCAGGTGTGGCTTTGGACGCGCACCGAATTCGCGGCGGGGCGCACGGTCATGCGCTTCGTCGGCGACAGCGACGCACTGATCGTACGCGGGCTCGTGGCGATTGCCATCGCCCTGTTCGACAACAAAACCCCGGCAGAAATAGCGGCGACCGACGCCGAGGCCGCCTTTGCGAGACTGGAACTGCGCGATCATCTGACGGCACAGCGGTCAAACGGATTGCGCTCGCTGGTGAACCGCATCAAGGCCGACGCGGTCGCTGTCGCGTCTCGGCCCACTCCCGCCCACTAACCCTCACGTAATCGAGGGCCGGTAGTCCGCAGCGCCCCACTGCCGAATTGGGCTGCCGCGCGTCCGCCCTTTGGCAGCCGCATGGAGGCCGTAATGGCGGGCGAGCGCCGCGAGCGCGAGCTGCAGGACCACTTTCGCCGAACGCGCCGGCCAGCGGCGCTCCCGTTCGATCTCCTCGAGGCCTTTCAGGAAGCAGCAGAAGTCTATCAGAAGCCCGGACAGATCGGGGCCGACCGCAGCAAGCGCGCGCTCAACGCGGCGGCGCGCCGCAATGGCGGCCTCCGTGATCTCCGCCATGCCGCCCGCGCCGCCACGCCGGCCGTCAGCCACCGCCGCGCTCCAGTTCGCGGTCACACGCGGCATGATCTGGCCGCGCGAATAATCGGAACGCAGACGCTCTCCCGCAGCAAACTGAACCGCATCGATAAATGGCTTGCCGGTTCCGTCGCGCCGGCTTCGCAGCCACGCCAGCGGGCTTTCGGCCTGGTTAAGCGTTACGGCTTGCGCGTGCCCGCCATCGGTCACGATCGCGGCTATGCGCTCCTGGTGCTGGGCGGCAAAGTCGTCTCCTGCCGATGCCAGCGAGCGCCGCAGCAATGCGGTACCGGTCGCTGAAATCACCAGGCGTCCGGGTCCTGTTTCCTCGACCAAGCCCCTTCCAGAAAGTCTCTCCACGGCCTCGGCTTGACACCAAGCGAGCGGCTGAGCGGCACCTGCAAAGGCCCACCTGCCTTCCTGCCACACGAGACTCACGCCTCTCTTCGCCAGGTGGCGCAGGATGCGCAGCAATTCCTTGTCGGCGGGAACCATCTTCATCGTGCGGCTGAGCTCCGGCGGTGGCGCGCGCGCAAATGTGGCCGAACCCCCAGCGCGCGCTCCAGCATCGCGACAGTTGCGTCAAGGACCGGATCGTCTCGCAGCCCTTCGATGACCCGGCAGGCATGCGCAACGGTCGTCCGGTCGCGGCCAAAGAGATGGCCTGTTTCCGTCAAGGTGAGATTCAGTCTCGTGCACGACAGATAGATTGCGACCTGTCTCGCAAACGCCGCGCGCGCCGACCCCCGCTTCCGACTGCGCAGCGCATCGACATCGACGGCGAAGGTCCGTGTGACCAGCAGGTCGAGGACTGTGGCTGGGGGTGCGGTGTCGCGCCCTCCGTTTCCCGCGCTCTCGCTCTTCATCTCCAACCGAACTCTCCCTCTTTGGTTGTAGGAATATATTCCCAATTATGGACTTGACTCCACAAGCCACAACGGCTAGTCTTTCCTAAGATTTGAAGAGGAATGACGCCGATGACTGCCCTTACCGCCCCGCACTTTCAGAACGTCGAAGCCGCCCGTTCATGGCTTGAAGGGCAGCGTTGGCCGGATGGCACCGTGTGCTCGCATTGCGGCACGGTCGGCCATTCCTACAAGACGAAGAAGCCGGGCTGGTATCGGTGCGCCGAAAAGGAATGCCGTAAGGATTTCACCGTCACGACCGGCACCGTCATGGAGCGCAGCCACATCGCGTTGAACAAGTGGCTGATGGCCTTCTACCTAATGGCTTCGTCAAAGAAGGGCATCAGCGCGCATCAGCTCCACCGCTCGCTTGACCTCGACTACAAGTCAGCTTGGTTCATGTGCCATCGTATTCGCGAGGCCATGCGAGCGGGCGGCCTTGGTCCGATTGGTGGCGACGGCAAGACCGTCGAGGCCGATGAGACCTACTACGGCCCCGTCGAACAGGGAAAACGCCGCACCACCACGACACGCGGCAACGCCTTCACCAAGAAGGGCAAGGGCGGACCGTCCAACAAGCGCGCCATCATCGCTTTGGTCGAGCGCGGCGGCACGGTTCGCTCGTTCCATGTTGAGCACGCCGACAAGGCCACGGTGACCAAGATCGTCGCCGACAACGTGGCGAAGGAAAGCTACCTCTACACCGACGAAAGCCGTCTCTATGGCGATGCCGATCAGCACGTTGCAGAGCACGCCTCAGTGCGGCATTCGAGCGGCGAGTACGTCCGCTACGAGGAAGGCGCGACCGTTCACACCAACACGATTGAGAACGTGTTCTCGATCTTCAAGCGCGGCATGGGCGGCATCTATCAGCACTGCGATGAGAAGCACCTTCACCGCTATCTTGCCGAGTTCGATTTCCGCTACAACCACCGCTCGGGCCTTGGCGTGTCGGATACCGAGCGCGCCATTGCCGCCGTCAAGCGCGTGGCTGGCAAGCGCCTGATGTACCGGCAACCTCACTAGGCCGAATTTCAGATTTCAGGCTGCGCGCTTCAAGCGCTGGCGCAAGAAGGGCCGGGCATGACGCCCAGCCCTTCCGCGCTTATCCTAGGAGTTGCGAAACAGCCTAGGGAGCAACGGCTATGAAACAGGATCAACTGGAGAAGACGGTCGCTGAGTTGGTAGGTCAGCGCCTGATCTCACGAGACCTAATCGCGTGGCTACTCGGGTCGATAGCAGCGCGCGAACCTGATCCAGAAGCAGTCTTGAAAAGCGTGTCGGAACATGAGGACGCTCGGATAGACCAACGAAAGGCAACGGCTCAATTTGATTTGCAAATAGCTGAAGCGATGAGGCGTGAGAAGGATTGGATTGTTGCCGCCGCCGCGAAGATGAGCCGGCCAGCGGGGGAAGCGTAGAGGCATCCTCAAGACGCTCTTCTGCTCTCAGAATTGCCACGCCTAGTGCATCGCTCATGCGATGAACGTAGGTGAGCGCGCCCACCATTTGAAGCCAATTTGGTTCCACAAGCTATTTCAGCTTGGGGGCACGACGGCCGCGCCTATGGCATCGGATCGAAGAAGCGCTTCTTGTTGAGCGCCTGTATGGCGAGCTTGGTGCCCCACAGCCATATCAAGCCGTACCAATGCACGAGGGTAAACGCGAAAAAGACACCTCCGATCAGGCAAAATAATACGGTGGTCTCCCAATTGGTTTCGTAGCGGGTCTTCTTCTTGGCGCGCAGTTTCGCCCAAATCTCGGCGATCTCTCCGGGTTCAAACCACAATACCGAACGCAGAGCCGACCCGATGCGGCTCCATGCCGACTCGCGCCGCTTGACGCTCTCAGCCACGGCGCGGGCCAACCTTTGCCTTAGGTTTCTTCGATTGCGACGGCTTGCCCTTCGGAGTCATGCTCTTGAGGGGGCTGGGGGGCGTGTTGAGCGCGGCTCTGGCCAGCCGCTCGAAGCGCCGTTGCGCCTCTTGTTCGCCGTAGTGGTCGTTGCTCTCTGTTTTTGTGACCATCGATGAAGTCCAAAAAGGCACGATGGAAGGGATTGGATCGCCATCGCCCACGGCCGTGGAAGGAGCCGACGAAGTGTATCTTCTGCGGTCAGGGAGGTCCACTCACTCAGGAGCATTTGTTCTCCAATTGGACGCGACGATTTGTGCCGCGCCAAATGGCCAACTACCAATCCCTGCGCGCCACGGGTTACATCGACCGAACGGATTTCGTGATCGTCCGCAGACAAGGCGACATTCGCGATACCAAAATCAGATGCGTGTGCGAGGCGCGGTGCAACAATGGCTGGATGCGCACGAAGGTGGACGAACGCGCTCGACCATTCTTGCTGCCGCTATTCCGCGGCGACGCGACACGTCTAACTCCTGAGGCGCAGCGTATCATCGCCACTTGGGCGGCAATGAAAGCGATGGTTGGTGAATACGACGAATCCAGCTACGTCACGACACACCATGCGCACCGTCGCTACCTGATGGACCATCTGTCGCCGCCCCCTCATGGTTGGGCCATCTGGATCGGCAACTATGTGAGGAAAGATTGGCCAGTGCGGTGGCTATCGACGCCGTTTCTGCTTCTTCCCGATAAGCAAGCCATCAAACGCAAAAACCGTCGTGCGACCTACTACAACGGCACATCCAGCACGCAAGTCATCGGCAATCTCTTTATTCAGATCGTACGTTCTCCGATGCATCGCTTCGTCGCCAGGTGGCGCTTTGCCCTTCCTCGTGGCGAGACGCTTTTTAGAATTTGGCCGCCCACGCAGTTCAACATCGCTTGGCCTGGCGGCGCTATTTCCGACAGATCGGCTGAATACATCGCAGGGGCCGTCAAAGAGCTTCTTGCCAGCATTGAGACGGAGCGCGTGGCTGCCGGTGGCAAATAGCCAGCGGCTCCGACCCTTGCGGGTCGCCTGTTCACATCGTTTCTTTTTCCGCTCCATGAGCAGGCTCCTTTCTTGAGGAGCCCAAACACGGGGTCGATTCCATCAGCTACGGGCGCGCCAGTCTCTCGCAAGACGATTCTGACTAGCCCTAGTCGGTTGTGGAATCAACTCCATAATTGGGAATATATTCCTACATCACTTTAGGCGTAACCCCGGCAAGCAGGGACAACTTTCGCAAAATGGGGTTAGCGGCCAACGCGGGGATAGATCATCGACTTATCCCCGCTTGCCTGACGGAAGGGACACTCACGGCTTCGTCGTCAGCCGGAGCCCGCCGAGATGCCTGCCACCGATTTCTGGACGTCAGCGTTTGCCGAATTTGGTGTGCGGGCAGCTGCCCGCCTCGCGGCCGGTCCCCGTGCGCATGACATTTACGATCGCAAGATCATGCTGCCGCGGGTGATCCCGGTCATGCCGGCGGAACTGGAGGATTCGGGTGAGGACACGGCGCGCCGCATCATACAGCGCATCGCGCGGGCGCTACGCGGCGAGCGAGCGCGCGGGCGCGGCGGCCACTGGGCCTACGACCTCAACCGGCATGT
>Ga0265342_10002355_pt1 | contig 16386 bp, 9 predicted proteins | sample 4CB327metaG_FD_203125 | JGI IMG/M metagenome (GOLD analysis project Ga0265342, IMG submission 203125) | Rhizosphere microbial communities from Carex aquatilis grown in University of Washington, Seatle, WA, United States - 4-CB3-27 metaG | ecosystem: Host-associated > Plants > Roots > Rhizosphere...
CCGGGCGTAATGCTGCGTGGAAGAGTGAATCGCGCAAACAGATCGCGCACAAAATCGGGCTTGAAGTCGACCTGCGCCCTGGCCGGACCGACTGCGGAAGCAAACGAGAGCGACAGCACGTCCCCGTTTCTGCCGAGACTTGCGCCTTGGCCCAGCAGGCGGAACAGGGCCCAGTCGCTGTCCTCCTGCGGACCGATGGCCGCCACTTGATCGGCTTTTACGTACAGGCGCAAGAGCGCGCGCCGCGATGGCCACAGGATCTCATCCCATCGCTCCACAGCGTTGAGACCCACCACCTTCTTGGTGCCGGCGTCGAGTACGACCTTCGAATACTCCGCCGACGGGTGGATGCGAACCGCGACGGACATGCCCAGCTTGCCCGGTTCTTTGGCAAAAAGGCGGCTCGACATGTCCTGGGCGTGCGACAGGAATTTCAGGAAATCATCCCTGTACCGGACCGCCGCTGCGTCCTTGATGCGAAAGACCGAGCCCGCGCGCTCGATGTCGGCTTGCAAGGCCTCGGTGAAGTACTGCCAGAGAATGCCGGTGGCCGGCTGGAAGAACTTCTCCACGTCGGCCAAGCGTGCCTCGCCCGCCGCCTTGTCGGTGGCAAAGGGAAACTTTCCCACCAGGAGTTCGTCGAAAGCCACCACCACGGTTTCGCACCACTTGCGATTGGCCAGCTCGGCGCTGGCTCCCACGACGGCCGTTTCGGCCCCGCGCAAGGGTGGCATCAAGATGCGCTCCAGCAGTCCCTGTTCCCACCCCTGGTCGTTGTAGCGCGCAATCAAGCCCGACAGATTGCTCCGCTGAGATTTCAGCGCAGCCTGAAACGCCTTGGGCTCCGGCACGCCCTGCTCGCCCATGGCAGCCGCGAGCTCCACCAGAATCTGGTTGTATTGATCAAAGCCGGTCGGCTTCACCGAGCCGAAGCGCAGCACGCCCTCGAACTCGCGCGCCACCTGCGTGGCGCCTGGGTCACTGTCCACCACATCGTCATGCACCACGTTCTTGGCCAGACTCAGCGCCCGGCCCGTCAGCGATTCGTCCTTGAGGCTCAAATGCTCGCCCAGGTTGCGCCAGATGGTCTCAAAGGGCTTCTCCTTTACCAGCTGCTGCACCAGCATGCGGGCCTGCTCCAAGGTGGCTGGCTCGCGTACGGCCAGGCTCAAGAGAAACGCCTTCCAAGCCGCCACGTATTGAGCGACATAGTCCGACTGGAGGCGCGCAATGGCGGTAGCGTCCTTGGCCTTGCGTTCCTGGCCGAGGATCCACGAATCCTCGTCGGCGTCCTGGGCCTTGTGCAGCTGCTCGACGCGCTGGCCGACCAAGCGATGGCCGGCTCTGGTGAAGGCGCCGCGCACCGCGGTTTCTGGCCGCTTGTGCCCTTCCTCTATCTGGAAGAACACCACGGCGCTTCCCAGCACGTCGACAGACTTCAAATCGCGCGGCATGGCTGGATCATTGATGATCTCGGCCAGCGGATCCTCGCCCGCCCCGATGAGCGTGGCCCGCGCCGTGCTGACGAATTTGCGATCCCGGTCGATGAGGTCAGCCGGATCCTGGATTCCCGCCGCATAGAAACGCACCAGGCTCTCCACCACCCGAGGCGCCCGCGAAGCCGCCACCGGCCCGGTCAGGCTCTCCCAGCGCGCCGCCGCTTTTTGTCCCGCACGCTGGGCGGCCTTGCTCCAGCCCGCGGTGCGCGGCGTGGGCTCGTCGGGTTGTTTGGGCTCGGTGAGCAGCAGGTGCATCACCAAAGCGTCCATCATCGCGATGGGCGCGAGCACGCCAGAAGCCACGTCCCTGGCCACGTCGGCGCGCAAGACGGGACGCACCACCAAGCGTTCGATGGTCGCGCGCAAACTATGGTGGATCGGGGAATGGGGAAAGAGAACCGAGCCATCGCTGTCGTTTTCCAGAGTCTTGGCCATGGCCTCGACGGATTCCAGCGTCGCGGCCGAGGGCAGGGGAGCCGACTCGCGGGCCTGCCGCCCGGCCGCCAGTTTGTCGACGAAGCGGCGCGCCTCGTGGACGAAATCTCGACTCGTACCGTACCACCGGACAGGCAGTATGAGAAAGCCCGCGGCAGCGGCCAGCGCGCAGGCGGTGAGCGCCAGACGCCTGAATCGCTGGCGCAGCAAGACCCGCGTGCTGCGGATGGCGACGTCTTTGTCGACGAAGACCACCTCGGTGAACAGCTCGCGCAGAAAGTAACTCTTGGGTCGGCTGACGGCCACAGCCGCGGCCCGCGCCGAAACACCAAAAGCGTCGGCCATCGACTGCATGATTCGGTCGATGGGACGGCCCTCCTGCGTGCCGCTGGTGAAATACACCCCGCGCATGATGGGGGCGTCGTGGTACACGTTCTCGGCGAAGAGATCGGTGACCAGATCGGTCAGGTTCTGCTTCAGGGTGGCGAACTGTCGCGGAAACTCGACGACGGAGAAACGGGCCTCCACCCGCCGCTCTTCGTGCACGCGCTCGATGGCCCTTTGCTCGAGGACCTCGCACAGCTCGTCGAAATGCCCCCCGAACATATCGACCCGTTCGTCCACCGTCGCGGCCAGCGGCAAGGTGAAGCCCCAGATCTGCCCGCGATCTTTGTCGCGCAGATCGCCGAAGGTTTCCACGAATCCAGCCACGAGGTCGCACTTGGTGACGAGGAGGTACACCGGCAGCACCATCTCCAGGCGCCCCATCACCTCATCCAGCCGCTCACGCAGGATCTTGGCCAGGGCAGCGATCTCGTCGGCGTCGCCCTGCAGATCCGTCACGCTCACCGCGACCAGGATGCCGTTCACCGGCTTTCCGGGTCGGGTCCGGCGAAGCAGATCGAGGAACGCCAGCCATTCCTCTCGGTCATCGTCCTGCGTGGCCCAGCGGCCGGCCGTGTCCAGGATGACGGCATCGTTGCTCAGCCACCAATCGCAGTTGCGGGTTCCGCCCACGCCACGCACCCGCCCGGCCCTGGCGTGCGGGAACGGCAAGCCCGAGTTTCGCAGCGCCGTGGTCTTGCCAGCGCCTGAGGGCCCGATGATGACATACCAGGGGAGAACGCCCAGCGCATCACCGCCCCGCTGGGCCAGGCGGGAAGACTTGAGGCTGTGCAGCGCCTTGTGGAATTCGGCCTGCATGGCCTCGATTTCGGCCTGTTGATCCGGCCGGATTCCGGCCGGCGAACCGCCTAGGCCGTTTTCCAGTGCCGCAGACGCGCTCTGCTGCGCCCGCCGGCGGACCACATCGAAGACAACCAGACCCAACGCCACGGCGGCGGTCACGCCGATGGCCAGCCAAAATAGCGGTGTAATCCCGCGAAACACCAGGGCCGCGACCCAGGTCAGCGCAATGAAGAGGATTCCAAAGATGTACTTGAGCACACCATCACCCCTACGGTGCTATCTCGTCCACGCGGCCTGCGAGGTCGCCGACCTGGTGATCGAATGAAACCCGCAAGCCCACGAACACGGAGAGCGCCACTGCTAAGATCGCAAGCGACACCCAAAGCCAGAGGTTACGGCCGGCGGCGCGAACCAGTGGCTCGTCGGGCGCCTCGCCCGCAGGCGAGAGCGCGCTTGGCACTTCCTGATTGCGTTGCACTTGATTGCGCACGGTCTCGCTCAGGCGCAGCAGCTCGACCTCGCCGCCGGGCAAGCCGTATTTGCCCTGGAATCCGAACAGCAAGCAAAGCTGGTACACGCGCAAGGCAGCCAGCCGGCGCCCATCGGCCAGCAGACTGTCCAGGCGGCTGAAGAATCCCTCGCCGGCCAGGTTCTCGCTGAAATAGTGCAGCTGCAGCGGCTGGTTCATCCAGTAGCCGCGCAGGGGTTCGGGCGCGCGCAACGCCACCTCGTCCATGAGCGCGACCAGGGCGTAGGCACTGTCCTGCGTGTCCCTGTCCGGCACGCCAGCCTTGCGTGCCTTTTCCTTGAAGCTGTCCACCAGGCTGCGCAGGTGGGCTTGCACCGTTTCCGGGGACGCGACCGGATCGTCGAGCGCGCGCAGGCGGCCGATGGCACTGAAGCACTCGCTGGCGAGGTCGCAAACCACATCCATCGACTAGGCCTTGGCCGGAATCGCGAAGATCTCGAGCTTGACCTGCGCGGGATCATAGGGCGGCGGTAGATAGATGGCGAGGCTGCGCTCGCTGAGGATGTGGCGCCAGTGCTCGGCCCCACCGGCGACATCGATAAGGAAGTAGGCCACCTGGGGCCGCACCGGCACCTCGGCCGGCGGGCGATGCGCGACCTGAAGGCCGAGACCGCGCGTGGCGGAGCGAAGCAAGAACGGCAACTGCTGCCACGATGCAATCTTGGCCCGACCGGGCAGGTCGCGCGCCAGTTGCTCCTCGGAGATGCCGGGCGCGTGGGCCGCCAGAACAAACTGCGAACATTTCACGATGCGCTCGTCGCTCAGGTTGCCCACGTGCAGCCCTTCACGCACCTCCATGGGCACGGCCACGCAGGCTTCGCGCACGCTGGCGCGTAGGAGACTGGTGAGAAGCGCGAACAGCTCTTCGAAGGTGGAGCGCAAGTCGGTGAAAGTGAACGCCGGGAAGGTCGAGGGATCCGCGTCGGACACCAGCGTGGAAAGCGCACCGGCCATCTGGATGAGAGAGAGATAGAGCTCGCGCGGGCTCATTTCACCGTCGCGGCCGGCGTGCACGAGCAGGGGAATGGCCGCATTCAAGGCCGAGAGTTGCACGTAGCGAGTCACGTCCGCGGCCCCGAATTCCACGGTCACGGCGTCGCGCTGCCGGCGCTCCTGCGCAAGCTGGCGCTGCTTGGCGGTCATGAGCGCGAGCAGCCGGCGCACGCTGCTGCACAGAAACGCCGAGGCTGCGATGGTCAGCACCGACGGGATGAAGGCCTCGCTGGCGACCAGCGCGCCGCTGGCGTTGCGAACAATCTCCGCGATCTTGATGGCATCGAAATCGTCGCGGGCCTCGTCGCCGAAGAGCAACGAGACGTTGCGCCGGGCGAACGCCATGGCCAGGTCAGCCGACTCGCCCGTGACATCGCCCACCGGCCGCGTGGCCGCCACAAAGCGCGTGCGGCGGACCTCGGCCGCGGGCGCACCGCCCTCGGCCGCGACACTGGGAACCCCGTCGCGTTCCTTGGGCACAGCGAGAAATACTTCGAGCACGGCCTGAGAAGGAGCAAGGTGCGTGCCAATCGGCCGCGCAGCCGGGGCCTCGGGATCGCCGGCTGCGAAATCGAGGTAGAGGCCGTCGGGCAAGATCCCGACGAAGCGGCTCACCCGCAAGTCGCCAGCGGCCAGTGCGCCCGCGTCCAATTCCAGGGCCAGGATTCCCCAGGTCTGCGGCCCCAGGGCGGCCAGCCGTCGGTCGAGCAACCGCTCGTGGTACAGGTCCGCCTGCTGCAGATGCTGCGGAGAAACCAGCATTCCTTCTGACCAAACAACTCTGTGCGGGACGATCATGGCAAGGTTTCCTTCAGTGCAATTCCACGCGGCTGTCCACCAGCCTGAAGCGCAGCAACGGACGCGCGCCGCCACCGGGCGCGTGGCAATACTGAGCATCGGGTGGGGCCAGCTTGGTCGCAACCCGCCATTCCGTCCCTGCGGGATGGCGAAAAAACGCGACCACAGCGAAAAACAGGGCGCCTTCGCGTCGGTCGATTGACGGAGTGGCCCCTTCATCGGGGTAGAGTGTTATTTCTTTGACCGAGACCAGGTCGTCGCCCAGCACCGCGCGATCATTGTCGAGGATTTGCTCCAGGCTGGCCGCCTGCAGTTTGCTCACATCCTTGAGCTGGTACAGCCTCAAGGTGGTGGCGAGCGATTCCCCGCTTTCGCTCGGGTTCAGTCGACCCGCAGCGCGCACGCTCACGCGGAGAGGTTCCGGCATCGGACAGGGTTCTGGGGCGTGGGCACACGACAACGAGGCCGCCCCGGCCAACAGCACGGACATCAACCTCTTTCCGAGCATGAACGAGAGGCAGATTGCCAGCACGCCTGGCCTAGCGCAATAGCTGTGGTGGGAACTGCGCGCCGGCGCTATCGTCGACGTTCGCGACGGGCTGGCCATGATCATCAAGATCCAGTTGAGTGATTCCCAAACCGGCAGCGAGCAGACTCTTGAGTTCGATCGCTCGCCCATCCGGATTGGGCGGAATGCGCTCAACAACATCGTCATTGAAGACCGCTTCGTTTCGCAATGGCATGGGATGATCAGATTCGACGACATGAGCGTTACCTACTTCGACTTGGGTTCGACCAACGGAACCCGGTTCGAAGGCAAACGGCTAAGCAAGAACACGGCCATTGCACTGGTCGGCCCCGCGCTGCTGGGAATTTCGCGTTTCGAGCTTCGCGTTACTAGCGGTCCTGCCAGCGCAGACACGTCTGACTCCGCTTCGACGAGAACCACCAACTGGGTCCAGTCGCAGGGCAGCCCTGCTCTGGCGTCGTCCTTGCTCTCGCCATCCCAGACCAGCGAACCCGATCGCTTGCTTCGCTGCCAAGAGATTCTCGCAGGCTTCAGTGACGCCTTTGTCGCGCTCAAGAAAGGCTACGAGGAGTTCGGCGCCGAGGTGGGGGTTAGGCCGCTGGGCGGCAGCACGCCTCTGCACCGCGCGCGCAGCGGTCGCGAAGTCATGGACCATCTACTCTCCCCTGCACAGGACCTCGATGCTTGCCTGCGCGATCTCCAGTCTGTGTTCGCGGACATGGGAATTCACCACATCGCTCTGATGGAGGGGATCACGCAGGGAATCCGGGCCTTGCTCGAATCCCTGGATCCTAGTGCGCAAGACCTGCAGGCCGGCGCGAGCGCCCTCTTCCGATCGCGGAGCAAAGACCAGTGGGCGCGTTACCAGGAACGCTTTGCCACGCTCATCGCAGAGGACGCGGCCTTGCACGCCGAGATCTTCGGCGCGGAATTTGCGCGAGCCTATGCCAGCGTCGCGCTGGAACCGGCCGGCCGCCCCGAGCACGGCGACGAGTAGGTTCGGCCACTAAAGCAATTGGGTAAGAAATCGTCCCAGGCGGGCGTCCACGGCATGACGAAATTCTTGGCACGCCACCTCTAATCTACGGGTTTGATTACAGGCTGAATTCATTGGAGGTCGACTCATGGAAAAGTGGAGGATCGATTTGTCTGCTCGCCGAACGTTGTTCGCCTGCGCCGCGATGGTGGCTCTGGGCGCTTTGGGATGCTCAAGCAGCTCTAGTTCCGGTGCGAAGCACGACGGCGGCCCCGGCGACGCCGGAGGAAAAGCCACCGCAGGTGCGGCCGGCGGAAGCACCATCGCAACAGGCGGCGCAGGTGGAATCGCCACCAGTGGAGCGGCCGGAAACTCCGGAGGAGTTGGCGGCACCACCATCGCTTCCGGCGGGGCTGGCGGCACCACCATCGCCTCTGGCGGGGCAGCCGGCACCACCATCCCCATCGGCGGGGCTGCCGGTACGACGATCGCCACGGGCGGAAGGACAGGCGGAACCACTGCCACGGGCGGAGCAGCCGGCGGAAGCACCACCACGGGCGGAGCAGCCGGTGGAGCGGGAGGAACCGCTGTCAGGGATGCAGCCGCTGATTCGATCGATGCCCCAGAAAATCGTGACGCCATCGATGCCCCGGCCACCGATGGACAGACCGACGCGACCGAGGATGCGCCGCCCGGCACCTGCGGCGCCTCTGGTCAGCCGTGCTGCCCGGGTTCGATTTGCGACAACGGAGGCTGCTGCGAGCCTGCGGGCGGGGCCGGTACCCTCCGGTGTATCGCGTCTGGCAGCGCCTGCTCCAATGCCCTTGGAGGCGGCGTGTGCGAACAGGGCGTTTGCGCGTCGGATGCGGGAACCTGCGGTGCCCTGGGTGACCCGTGCTGTGGCACCATCTGCACGGCCGGAAATGCGGTGTGCGCCGTTGGCGATGCGTCCGATAGCTGCGTCGCCTGTGGCCGTTCTGGCGAGCTTTGCTGCGGGACTGCCGGGAATCGCAGTTGCACCGCCGCTGGCACGGCCTGCAACGGAAACTCGGCCACGTCAACTTGCACCGCTTGCGGTGGCATTGGCCAACCCTGCTGCGGGACCGGCGCAAACCGCACCTGCACGGCCGCTAATTCCGTGTGCAACGTGACCGGAGGAACTGCCACTTGCGAGGCTTGCGGGGGCGCTGGCAATTCTTGCTGCCCAGGCAACCTATGCAACGGCGGTGGTTGCTGCGCCTCAGGCGGCACCTTCGGCACTTGCGTCGCCGAGAACGCCGATTGTCCCAACAGCAACGGCGTATGCGAGGCGGGAGCCTGCATGGGTGACGCTGGTGGCTGTGGTGGGTCAGGCGACCCATGCTGTACCGGTACTGGCGGTGGAGGCGGCCCGTTCTGCACCGCAGACAAGATGACCTGCCTTCCCGCAACCGGCGGTGCTGCCAGGACCTGCGGGGCCTGTGGAGGCAGCACCCAGCGGTGCTGCAGAGGTGGCGTCTGCGACACTGGCCTGACCTGCTCGGGCGGCGGCGGCGGCACCTGCGGGCCGTAGTGGCGTGAGAGGACGCCTGCGCGGGCGTCCTCTTGTTTCACTCGAGGCTCCACGGGGAGGGATGGCCTTGTCCCCCTTCGTGGAGCCTTTTTCTATCCCAGGTTTCCCGCGGTCACGCACTTGAAGACGAAACGGCTTTGGCCGATTTCGATGGTGTCTCCATCGCCAAGCGACCGGCTTGATGAGGCTGCCTGGTCTTCGATCTTCACTGGGCCTTGCAGCGGCTCGATGGCAAATTCCCCGCGCGACTCGCTGATGGCGGCGTGCTGCTCGGCCACCTGATTGTCTCGGTCGAGGCAAATCTCGCAACTGGGGCCGCGACCCAATACCGCCCGGCCGGCAGCCACACGTAGCGTCTCGCCCCGCGGACCTGGCCCTGCCGCGCGCACCAGCCAGGCCACTGCCAGCGAAGCGCCACCCTGAGCGCGAAGCGCATCTTGAATCGCCAAGGCCGTTCCCCGCGATCGCGGCGACGCCAGAATCGGATAGCGCTGGCCGGCCTTGCGCAGGCGGGAAGCCAAGTCGTCCAGCCCGAGCCGTAAGAAATCGCTCTGCTGATCCTCGGGCACACGGGCCGCGATCCTCAGGGCCGCTTGCCGGGCCGGGGTCTTGGCCGCGAGGACCTCGGCCAGCGCCGCAGCCAGATCATCGCCCAGCGATGAATCGTCGCCGTGGCGAAGCAGAGCGACAATCTCCTCGAAGCGACGACGCCCGGCCCGCGTCTGCAAGAGCGGATAGCGCGGATGCGAGAGCAGCGCCGCATCCATGGTGGTCAAGCTGTCCAGAGTGCCGGGGAAACTCCTGGTCAATTCGACCACCGCTCGCTGGGCGGACAGGCCGCGGCCAATCAGGCCGTGGACAGCGTCCAGCAGCGACGGTTCCTTGCGCGGAGGCCGGTAGCGCAAGAACAGCCCGATCGCCAGCAAAGCCAGTAGCCCAGCCAGTGTGGCGCCCAGGCCGAGCAGCCACCCTGTGGCCGCAGGCAAGGTGATGCTCCCAGCCTCGATCGCCCGCCGCCTGCCATCGCTGGTCAGGTTCAGCCTGAGCCTGTGCGTGCCGCCAAATGTCCGCCACGACCAGGGGATCTCGATGCGCACACGGCGCATGTCCGCGATGGCTTGTCCCAGGGACTCGAGCGCACTCTGCAATTCCAGAGGCTGATCAGTGGCCCGGTGAAAGGCAGCGCCTTCTGCGAGATCGGCCAGGCTCCGCGCGCTCTGTTCTGCGTCGGCATCCGGGGCCGGGAAAGACAACAGCAACAACTTCACGCCGGCCTTGGCGATCTCGCTGGCCAGGGCCGAAAAATCCGCTGGCCCTTCACCGTTGGTATCGGTGAAGTCGCGACCGTCGCTCACCACCAGCAGCACTTTGAACGGGCTCTCGTCGCTGCGCAGGTTCGCCAGATCGATGCGAATGGCATCAGCCAGATTGGGGCGGTCACCGCCCAGGTAAGCCAGATCGTGCAAGGTGGCGCTGAGATCCGACGCCTTCAATTTGGGAATGGGCTGGCGTTTGCGGCCGTACAGGGTTGCATAGGCGTTGCTCCGCGCCGGCAGTCGCTTCAAGAAGCCCGTCACGCCCTCGAGAATCGCGTCGGACGCGGTGGTGGGGACGTCCTTGATCCAGAGATAGACCAGCCCCACGGCCAGCGGCGACTTCCATGTCGCGTCGGCCTCGGCCGCGGCCTGGGCGGAATCGAAAAAGGTGTCCAGCGCGCGGGGCGGGGCAGCGGACGCTCCGTCGATCTCTGCCTCGATGGATGACGGTTTCAGGGTCGCGCCCTCCTCGGAAACGCCGCCCACCATAAGCACGATCTCGCCCCGGTCGATCGCCGGAGGAGAAACCACGAACCCGGACCCGGCTTGGGCAACCGTCGGCAGCCCCAGCACCGCCGCAGCGACGCACAACCGAGCCGCTCTCATGCGCCCCCCTGCCCGCCCGGCGGCAACCACAGCGACTTGAAGACCAACTCAGTGGTTCCCACGCGCACGATGGCGCCTTCGCTGAGTTTCACGACCTCGCCGCGCCCGAGCTTGTGGGAATCGACGAAGGTGCCGTTGGCGGATGGGCCGGGATCCGCGCGATCGCGAATGGCAAAGGCTTCCTTGCGGTCGCCGGTCGTCGGACGACAGACCACAGCGTGCCCGAAGGACATGAACTCGTCGGCAAAGTCGAACCACTCCTCGTCAGCGGCTGGCGGGCGCACGCCCCGCGACAGCAGCGAGGTTGCGGCGGCCAGCGGAATGAGCGAGCCGATTCGCTTTTCGTCAGGAGATTGCACGACCACCAACCAGCCCAGGCCGAGTCCGGGCGCGGACGCGCGCCCTGCTTCGCCGACCGCAGACAGGCAGGCCGTCTTGGGAAGAGAAATCCCCGGACGGCAGCTGCCACAAGTCGAGCCCCACGCGGCTAGCATGGGTTGCCCGCAGTTGGGGCACAGTTGTTCGACCGGCGCGGACGAGCGAGCGGGCCGGTTCTCGTCGCGGGCAGCGCTGGCGCGTAGGCCGGGGGCGCCAACGGCCGATCGCGGCTCGCGCGCAGAAACCCCAGGCCTCCGTACCACGGGACCGGGGCGCCTTTGTCTTGGGCATGACTGCAGGCCGCCGCCCACGAGCCATTGTTTCAGCTTGTCGAACACGCGCAGGCGGCGATGATAGGTTTGCCGCCCAGTGAGGTCAAACCACGAATCGGGTTCCGCATGATCGTCATGTCCCCGCTGCTTTCTCTTGCTCTGCTACTGGCGACCCAGCCGGGTGGGCCGGCTCCGGCCAGCCGGGGCACCTCCATCATGGTGGCGGGGCAGCCCGTCGATGTGGGACGCACAGTGGTTCTGTGGAGCGACGAGCAGGGCTTCAACGGCTACGACAAGCGCTGCATCGATCAAAGCGGGGGCTGCTGTGATGCCGATTGGCTGCGCTATGGAACGCGCAAAGGGCTGCAGCACAGGACTTTGGTCGATCTGCAGGGGGTGGTGTCGCAACTGGTTCTGCACTTCGACGGCTGCGTGAATTCGCGGTCGTGCTTCAAGTCGATGCACAACCGCGTGCGGCCAGGCGGCGGGTGCGGGCTGTCCGCGCACTTCATGATCGACAGCGACGGCACCATCTATCAAACGCTGGATCTGGCCGAACGCGCCTATCACGCGGAACAAGAGAACTCGATCTCAGTGGGCGTCGAGATGTGCAATCGCGGCCGCTATCAGCCGAGCGAGATGAGTCGACTGCCAGCCGAGTACCGCACCCGACCGCGGCGCCAGGTCGTGATCAACGGCGTGAGCTACGATGCCTACGACTTCCGGCCCGAACAATACGAATCCTTGCTCAGCCTGAGCCGCGCCTTGCTGCGCGTCTTCCCCAGGATGAAGCCTGTAATTCCCGAGCGCGACGGCCAGCCACTCTTGCAGACTCTGGAGCATCCGCTCGATTTTCACGGCATTGTGGGGCATTTGCATGTCGACCTGGACCGGCAGAAATGGGATCCCGGGGCGCTGGATTGGAACCGCTTGATGCGGGCTCTGCGTGGCTTTTCATTTCCCCTTCAGATCAGGGCTTTTTCCGAAGTGCCCAGAACCCGCGACGAACTTTTGGCTGCACGCAGAGCTGCCTTCTTCGCCAGCGAGGATCGGGTCACTGGATTCTTCCCGCTCGCATCGGCGCGACTGTGGCACTCGGGCATTCATCTGCGCGGACTGCGCGGCAGTCAGGTGTTGGCGCCAGCGCGCGGCCGCATCGTGGCGGCTCGCCGAGGCGACCACAGCGGCAGTTCCACCTCATTCGTGCTCTTGCGACACGAAGTGGAAGTGGAGGGGCGTCCGCTGGTGTTCTTTTCGTTGCTCTTTCATCTGTCGCTGCCTCCGCTCTCGGACGACAATCCGATCCCGTGGATGAAGGCCCTCATGGCGCCAGTGAAAGCGGCACAACGGGCCGCCCTGGAATCCGGGGCGATCGCCCTGCTCGACGAGCGGGTCGAGGCGGGTGATCGGGTCGGGTTACTCGGCTCGGTCAGCCGCGGGCCCGAACAAGGTCCTGAGCTGCACTTCGAAGTATTCACCACGGACAAGCCCCCGCCTGCGCTGGCCAGGAGCTTTCACTATGTGAACGCTGCGGCCGACGGACCGATGGTGCGACGGTCTTCTTTGCTGGCGCTGGCGGACAGGAACAGCGACTTCCAGATCGACGCGAATGAGTTGCGTGGTCTGTTCCACGGCAATGAAATCGATCGGCGGCAGTCGCTGCGGCGGCTGGTGATCCTGCACCGCCACGAATGGGGCGATCGCACGACCTGGGCCGAATTCACGGGTCTGCGTGAGCTGTCAGGGATCCCGGAGACGGATCGCCGGCGCATCTACGCTGCCGCCATCGAGCCATACATCTTCTGGACTGACGCTTTGTCGGCCCACGCCGGCTTGCCCGCGAACCAGATCATCTATTCGTACAATCCCGTTACCTTTCTTCTCGTCCTGGCCGCGCAAGCCGCGCATGTCGAGCTTCCCTGGCCACGCGACAGCATCAGCGACAACGGGATCGAGGCGCGCCGACTGGTCCATGTTCCTGTCGACGACTGGACCAATCCACCTGTGTCTCTGGTGCAAGAGCTGCAACTCCCGCCGTTGGTCGGCGTGGACCTTGCGCCCAAACGTAAAGATCAAATTCCGCTCATCGAACTGCCGCCCACCGACGGGCGGTAGCCACTTTTCACGCGGGAAGCGCGTCGGCTGGGCGCTCGCCCACGAGCAGGTTGCGAATCCGGCGAGCCAGCTCGTCCACGTCGAATGGCTTGACCACATGCCCGGCAAAGCCCGCCTCGCGCGCGCGCTTCATGTCCTCGGGCTGCCCCAAGGCGGTCACCGCCAGGGCGGGAATCGAGGCACAGCCAGCCAGCAGGCGCGCCCCGCGCAGGAACTGGTACCCGTCGATGCCAGGCAGGCCGATGTCGACAAGGATCACGCCTGGCCGCTCTTGGCCCAGCCAGTCCAGAGCCGCCTCGCCCGACGCACAGGCCGCCACCGAGTAGCCGCGCATGCCCAGGCAAGTGGACACCATCTCGCGGGCGTCGTCGTTGTCTTCGACCAGCAAAACCCGTGGCCCGGTCGGCGCTGCTGGAACAGGCGTTTCGGCCTGCGGTCGCGCAACGGTGGGCAATTCGACTATGAAACGCGCACCTTGTCCTTGGCCTTGGCTTTCCGCCCAAGCCCTGCCCCCGTGCAGCTCGACCAACGATCGTACGATCGACAAACCAATGCCCATGCCAGCCCGCCGAGCAACGCCGTTGGCTCCCTGGACAAAAGGCGTAAACAAGCGCGCCAACAGCTCGGGCTCGATTCCTACACCCGAATCTTCGACACTGAAGCGCGCGTTGTCGCCCTCGCGCTCTAGACGCGCGGCAACTCGCCCTCCGGTCGCAGTGAACTTGAGTGCGTTCGACAAGAGATTGATGGCGACCTGACTCATGCGTGTGGCGTCTGCGTTCACCCACAGACCAGGTTCAAATGTGCCCTCAAGCTGCAGCCCCGCACGCCTCGCATCTTCGTGCATGGTCGACAGCGCCTCGGTCAGCAGGCGGCCCAGGTCAAGGGGCTTGCGCTCGATATTGAGTGTGCCGCGTGCGACGCGTGCCATATCGAGCAGATCATCCACCAGACGCGCTTCGTGGCGCACGTTGCGGTCGATGATGCGCAGGGCATTTTGCATGCGCTCGTCGGACGGAGCGATAGTCTGGAGCACCCCCACCGCCATGGTGATGGGCGACAGGGGATTGCGCAACTCGTGGGACACCACGGCCAGGAAGCGATCCTTGGCCCGATTCGCTTCCTGGGCCTCGGCCAGAGCTGCGTGCTCGCGCACCAGCGCCTCTTGCCGCTGGCGCTCGGCGCGGTGGTGCTCCGTTTGATCGAGAACGAACGCCACCACGCGCCCCGTGCTGGCATCCATGAGCGCGCCGCCCAGCACGACGTGTACGCGCGTCCCGTCCTTGCGCACCCATTCCGCTTCCCAGGCTTTGGGTGAATCTTGCGCCAGCAGCCGCTCCACGGTGGTCGGTTGGTCCGCGGCGTCTTCAGGCGGCGCCATTTCGGGCCACTTGATTCGGCCTGATGCCAGGTCGTCGCGATCGAAGCCGATCATGGCCAGGTACGCGTCGTTGGCGTCCAGAATGCGACCTTCCAAGTCGGCCACCACGAAGCCGACCACGTTGGAATCCATGAGGCGGTGCAAAGCCCCGTCGCGCTGGCGCAGAACACTTTCCGAGCGCGCCTGCTGTATTTCGAGAGCGACCCGCGGCGCGAAGAACAGCAGCACCGACTCGGCGAACGCCACGTCGTCCAGGTCCCGGCGAAAGAGACCCACCAAGATGCCGATGCTCTTGCCGTCGGCGTCGCGCAACGGCACGCCCACGTAGGCGTGAATGCCCATCTCGGCTAGCAGTGTGTCCTCGGGGAAAAGCCGCACCACGTCCCGGCTGTGTGCGTACACCCGGTTGGCGATCACCTGGGCACAGGGGGTTCCGGCCAGCGAATACGAAAACGGCTGGGCGCGCTTGCCGTCACCGAAAACCGAGACGATGTCCATGCTGGTACCATCGAGGCCCAGTTGGCCCACGAAGGCCACGTCGGCGCCCAGCACCGTGGCCAGTCGCGCGGTCAAGGCATCGAAGAAGACCGCGCCTCGCTGACTGGAACTCTCGTCGTTCACCGTGCGAATCGCCTCGAACAAGCGCTGCTGCCAGGCCTGCCATTCGAGTAGCTGATCGATGCGCGCCTGCCGCGGATCCTGATGTTCGCCGGGATCGCCTGACACACGGCTGGACCTTTGGCGCATGTCCATCTTCGGCTCCGGCTGCAGCATACCCCCAAATTCAGACCTGGCTAGTCCTGTTTTGTGAGCCACAGGGATCCAGGCCGCCCCGGGGCCATCCGTCGGCGAACAGCACGCGCCAGGGCGAGCGGCGAGGATCTAAGAACGCTTGCGACGCCGCATGGCCGCAAGAGCCAGTAGCGCCAGCGTGCAGAGGGGCGCCCAGGGCGAGCCATTCCCGCGGTAGACCGTCGAGCAAGAGCAGCCCGCGCTGCCGCTGGACGGGGTCGATGCGACGGTCGCTGCCGTGGCCCCACCCGCCGATGTCGCCGAACCCCTAGTGTCCCCACCGACGATTTCCGTCGTCGAACCACCCGCTGCGGTGTCTCCACCCCCACCCATTGAACCGCCGGCAGCGGTCGTCGTTCCTGCGTTCTCGCCACCGGCGCCCGTGGATCCGCCGACAGCGACCGCCGTTCCACCAGCCCCAGCTGCGGACCCACCCGCGGCCGCCGTGATTCCACCGCCCATGGTTCCGCCAATCGCCAACCCGCCTGCGCCCGCCGTCGTCCCGCCCGGCCCAGCCGTGGTTCCACCGCGCGCCGACCCGCCCGCGCCGCTGGCCGTGGTTCCCCCGCGCGATCCACCTGACCCACCAGCGCCGCCTGTGGTTCCACCAACCGCGCCTGTCGACCCTCCCGCGCTGCCCGTGGTTCCTCCGGTCGAGCCGGTGGTTCCCCCGGTGGGCGTCCCCGGCTGGCCATAAGGAATGCCCCGGCCCTGCGTCGTCACGAATACGCGGCCATAGTAATCTTCGTCGCCGGCCACGTTGTCCATCTGACCGTACTGGTGCTGATCGTCATTCACGCGCAGCCAGGTCGCCCCTTGGTCGGTCGAACGAAAGACCCCGGAAACGCTGGCTACCGTGCCGATGATATAGACAGCGGGATAGGTGCTGCCCGTGGCCGCTTTGCCGAAGCCGACCGAATAGACTTGTGAAGGCCCCGTGACCTTGGTCGCGCCCGCTCCGGAAGTCTTCGAGTGGTACAGATTGCTTCCAGCCGCCACCCAGACTTCGCCTTCCATTCCAAAAACC
>Ga0265342_10002361_pt1 | contig 16346 bp, 15 predicted proteins | sample 4CB327metaG_FD_203125 | JGI IMG/M metagenome (GOLD analysis project Ga0265342, IMG submission 203125) | Rhizosphere microbial communities from Carex aquatilis grown in University of Washington, Seatle, WA, United States - 4-CB3-27 metaG | ecosystem: Host-associated > Plants > Roots >...
ATATTTTATTCCTCACTTCTCGGAAAGCCCGGCCCTTCCGGCGCTTTGCCTGAACGGAAGACCGAAGCCTGAAGCCGGCAGTAGCTGCGGCGGAGTCTTAATTGTCTATTGACACTCCCAATGAAAAATAGGTTATATGTAGTGGTAATTGATTTGCGGTAATACCCTTAAGGAGAAAACACAATGCCCGCAGCTAAAGCAAACTCGAAGTTCATGGCCCCCATCACCCCTAACGCTATCCTTGGCGACGTTATCGGCACCAAGCCGGTTCCCCGCACCGAGATCGTTAAGAAGATCTGGGTCTACATAAAGAAGAACAAGCTCCAGGATGCCAAGAACAAGCGCATGATCAATGCCGATGAGAAGCTGTTAAAGCTCTTCGCCGGTAAGAAACAGGTCAGCATGTTCGACCTGGCCAAGATCATCGGCAAGAACGCGAAATAAGCCGGTTGTTCTTTCTTAACGCCGTCCGCCTTAAAACGGACGGCGTTTTTTAATTCTTTACGCCGAAAGCGGGTGAATAGCTGGGCCGCTGAAAAAATATTTTGCTCTTTTATTTATAGTCGGTAAAATGAGGGCCTCCGGAAAAAACAGGCGATAACCGCGCTTATGTCACCTGCAGATCCAGGAGGTCGTATCCCGTAAGCCCGCCCTCGCTTGCTGGCTTTAGAGGATATGTGTTAGACTAGGATACGAAAATAGTCTAATGGTGCGATGGTGCAGGGCCGCTTTTTCATAAGATCGTCTGGCCCGCGCTTAGCCGCCGCACGGGTAAAATGACCAAAAAGAAATGCTACATCATCGGCGGAGGGCTGGCCTCCCTGGCCACCGCCGCGTACCTGATCCGGGACGGCGGCGTTCACGGCGGGGACATAACGGTCCTTGAAGAGAACGGGATGACGGGTGGAAGCCTTGACGCCGTCAGGATAGCCGCGGGCGACGGCTACGTGATGCGCGGCTACCGGATGCTTGAAGGTAAAGTGTATTCCTGCCTGTACGACCTGTTATCGTTCATTCCTTCGCTGAACGCCCCGGGCAGGACGGTACTGCAGGAATTCGAGGAGTTCAACGCGCGGCTCAAGATAAACGCTTCGGCGCGGCTGCTTGCGGGCGGAAAAGCGCTTCCCCCTTTCCCTTTCGACCTGACGTGGGGCGACAGGCTGAAGGTGCTCTGGTTCCTGCTGCTGCCGGAAACGGCGTTAGGCAGCAGGAAAATAGAGGACTATTTCGCCGCGTCTTTCTTCGCCAGCAATTTCTGGGTGCAGCTTTGCACCACTTTTTCCTTCCAGCCCTGGCATTCGCTGGCCGAGTTCAGGCGGTATATCCTCAGGTTCTATCACGACGCGCCGCTCCTGGGCAGCATGCAATGCGTGCAGCTCGCGCCCAGCAACGAGTACGAGGCTATAGTGCTGCCGCTGACGGAATGGCTGAAGGCGCGCGGCGTGAACTTCGTGCTGAACATAAAAGTGGTGGACCTCGATTTTTCCGGCGCGCGCGGCGCAAGGGCCGTGGAACGCATCCATTATATAGGGGCCGCCGGGCGCTGCGGGATAGAAGTAGGCGGGGACGACCAGGTTTTCGCTACGCTCGGCTCGATAACCTCCAATTCTACCATGGGTTCCATGGACGAGGCCCCCGGGCCCTGCGCTAAGGAGCGGGATTCCTCGTGGGTACTGTGGGAACATATCTCGCGGAAGGTCCCCGGCCTGGGCGTGCCGTCCGTTTTCAGCGGCGATACCGGCAAGAGCAAATGGGTTTCCTTCACTATCACGTTCAGGGACCCGGCCTTCCCGGGGCTGCTGGCGGCTTTAACCGGGAGGAGAACGGGCACCGCCGGAGTGGTAACGGTAAAGGACTCGAACTGGCTGCTTTCCTTCGCGATGGCGCCGTCCGCGTATTTCAAGGGGCAGCCGGACCATGTCAATGTCTGCTGGGGATACGGCCTGTTCCCCGAGCGGCCGGGCAACTATGTTAAAAAGAAGCTGTCCGAATGCACGGGCAGGGAGGTCCTTACGGAGCTTTCTTCCCACCTGGGTTTTCACGGCGAACTGGGGCGCATCGTGGAAACCTCCACGTGCATCCCCTGCGCGATGCCGTACGTCACCAGCCAGTTCCTTCCCAGGGCGAAAGGGAACCGGCCCGAAGTCGCGCCGCGGCATATTACGAACCTTGCGCTGCTGGGGCAGTACTGCGAGCTGCCCGACGATATAGTGTTCACCCTGGAATATTCGGTCAGGTCGGCCCAGACGGCCGTCTATTCGCGTTTAAAGTCCGGCAGGAAGGTTACCCCTGTATATAAGGGGTACCGGAACCCGCGGCATATCTGGGGGACGTTAAGGACCATGCTCGCCCGGAAGAAGGCATAAAATAGCCCGGGGGCCCCTCGCCCGGCGCCGGCGCGCGAACAGCCATGCGGATAGATTTTTTCGAGGGATATCCCGACTAAGCGAGCCTGGGATTGTGGGCGGCCTTCTGTTGCCATCAATGATCCTGGGCCTTTGGGCCTATATGGTGTTGGTCCTTCCGGGGATTGACTTTCGTCAAGTCGGGCGCCATAATATTGATGTCGGCACGGTGAATATTATGAAACGCAGGATCCTGACCTTAACCCTTCTGGCGGCGGCCCTTCTGGGCGGCGCCTCCCACCTGCGCGCGGGCGGCAACGGCCGCGATCCCAATCTCGTTCCTGTTTCCTACTACGGGGATAACGACCTGGTGGATTATAACCAGGCCGGGCAGATCATGAAGAACCTTTCAAAGTCCACCGTGGCCCTTTTTCCGGCCAAGGCGCTCCCTTTCGATGAGGGGACCGGCGTTTATAAACTGACCAATGTTTCCCTTAAGAACAAGTATAACCTCAGCGCGGACCAGCCGTTCGCGGGGCAGACCGTAGGGGCTTACTGCTCCGGCGCCCTGGTGGGCGAAGACCTGGTGCTGACCGCCGGCCACTGCTTCAAGCCGCACTCCCACGGCCTGGACTGCGCCAAGGTCAAGCTGGTGTTCGATTACGCGGTCACCCGCGCAGGCGAAACGCCTTCCTCCTTCCCGGCCGACAACGTGTATTCCTGCAAGAAGATCATCTCCCAGAAAGCCCAGGACGACAGGGACAATTTCACCTGCAAGGACGGGACTTGCACCAACAGCCCCATCATCGGCGACGGGGTGGACTACGCGCTGGTCCAGCTCGACCGCAAAGTGAAGGGCCGCCCCGCGCTGGCCATCAACCGCACCAAAGTGGCCAAGGATACGGCGGTGGGCGTTATCGGCTATCCCAGCGGCATGCCGGTCAAGATACAGGAAAAGGGCGCGGCGGTGCGCAGCCTTACGGCCAAGGGCTATTTCGTGACCAACCTGGACACTTTCGCGGGCAATTCAGGCAGCCCGGTCTTCAATATGAAGACCTACAAGATCGAGGGCGTGCTGGTGCGCGGCGGCGTGGACTTTGTTTACGATTCGAGCGGCACCAGGGTGGAGGATCCGCGCGACCCCGAGGATTACGGGCCCGGCCAGGCCAATGTTTACCCCCAGGACGGCGGCCGCGGAGAGGACGTGACGTTCATCACCGAGATGCAGGAGCTGATCCCGCAGAGCGAAATGGAAGTTTACCTGAACACGCGGCCGGCGCAGACGAGCCGCCCGCAGAACAGCGCCAAGCCGGTGCCGGCCATCTACTACCCCGGCCAGAACGGCGCACAGGTTCAGCCGGCCGTCTACACCGTGCCGGAGCCTTCGGCCCCGCAGCCTATAATGATTTGACGCCGCGACAATAAGCGGCCAAGAAGTAAGGGGCGTCCCCGACGGGCCGCCCCCGGTTTTTTAAAACGATAGCAACTGAAGGCACGAGAGCAACAGAAGGCAACTGAAAGCAAGAAAGACCGAGAAACCCGGTCTTTTTCTTACCTTCAGGCGCCTTCCCTAGCGTTCAGTTGCTTTCTCTGGCTATATTTTGTCTTTCCGGCGGTCCATTATGTAATGGCTCCTGTCGGAGGCTTTGGCGCCTTTCTTCAGCTCCGTGCCGATGTTGCTCACCTGCGCGAAGGAATGCAGCGGGCGGGTGGCGTTCTGCACGATGCCGATGGCGATGGAGAGGAACGGGAATTTCCTGATGTTGCCCTGCCGGTCCGTGGCCACTATGTGCCCGCGCTCGCGGTCGGCCTTGCTGTAGAAGGAGGGGGCGATCTCGTCGAAACCGGTGGCTATGCGCCGGGCCAGGTCCTCGCAGCGGGCGAAGTCCGTTACCACTATGAAGTCGTCGCCGCCGATGTGGCCGATGAAATCCTCGGAGTTCTCGTTCTGGATGGTAAGCTTCACCAGCAGGTTGGCGGTGGCCTTCAGCACGCGGTCGCCGGCTTCGAAGCCGTAGGTGTCGTTGTAGGCCTTGAAATTGTTCAGGTCCAGGTACAGTACGGCGAACTCGCCGCCTTTCTGGATCTCGCGCTCCACGCGCGCCTGGATGGACGGGTTGCCGGGGAGCTTCGACAGCGGGTTGGTGTCCAGCACCTGCTTGTTGCGCTTCAGGATCATGCGGATGCGGGCAACCAGCTCGTCGGTATCCACGGGCTTGATCAGGTAATCGTCTATGCCCATGCTGAGGCCTTTCAGCTTGGTGCGCTTGTCGCCGACGCCGGTCACGATGATGATGGGGATATGGGCGAAGATGGGGTTGTTCTTCAGGTCCTGCGCCACTTCCAGGCCGTCCTTGCGGGGCATGTTGTAGTCCAGCACGATGATGTCGGGGTTGGTCTCGAAGACCGCCTTCAGGGCCTCGGCCCCGTCCGTGGCCGTGACCACCTCGAAACCGGCGTCCGCCACCATTTCCTGCATCAGGTACAAAAGCTCGGTCTGGTCGTCCGCCAGCAGCACTTTCGGGCGTATCGTCTTGGGAGGTTCGGCGCCCGGAGCGGCCGGGGCGTAGGAAGAGGTCTGCTCCTCTATAAGTTTCAGGAGCAGGTCGCCGGGGATCTCGCGCGCCACTATCTCGGGCAGGCCGGTCAGGATGCCGCGCTCCTGGTAGTTCTCCAGCCGCAGCGCGCTCAGAACGATTATGGGGATGTCCGAGGTGTCGGCCGCGTCCTGCATTTCCTCCATGATGGTGAAGCCGTCCTTGCGGGGCATCATCAGGTCCAGCAGCAGGGCTTCCGGCTTTTCGGAACGCAGCAGGTCCATGACCTTCAGGGGATCGTTGGTGACCACGGGGCGGTAGTTGTTGGCTTCCAGGAACATCTTCACCAGGTCGGAAAATTCGGTGTCGTCGTCGGCCACCAGCACCGTCTGCTGGCGCCCGGCCTGCGGCGGGGCCGCTTTGTGGAGCACGGTTTTAAGGGCCTCGAAATCCACGGGTTTGGTGAGGTAGCCGCAGACCCTGGGCGACGGCCCGGTCACTATTTCCGTCTTCGGCGTCTGCGAGAAAACTATTATCTTCTGGGCCTCGGTGAAAGGGTTCTTCTTGAGCTCGTTTATGAAATCCAGCGGGTTGAAGGTCTGGATCAGGATGTTCAGGACCACCAGGTCCGGCTTCCAGTTCTGCACGGCCGTGATGGACTGCTGGTAGTTGGTGACGGTCTGGGTGTGGTAGCCGTGCCCCTCCAGGAAGGAGGTCAGTTTGCCCGCGGCGGCCGCGTCGGTGTCCACAAGAAGTATCTTTTTATCGGTGGCGGCTGACATATCCTGATTTTACCATTTATTTCGGAGCGGGCATGCGGAAGGCCCGCGCGTTTTAAAAATGTAGAATATCAGGATGCCCGGGAAGAACGAGGATTACTGGAATTACGCCCAGATAGGCCTGGAGCTGGCGGCGGCCGTGCTGCTGGGTTTCTGGGCCGGCTACCAGCTGGACAAAAAGCTGGGCACTTCGCCCTGGCTGCTGCTGGGCGGCTCTGCCGGGGGCATGGCGGCCGGGTTCTACGTGGTGGCGCGCGAACTTTTCAAGGACGGGGAACCTCCCGCGAAGGGAAAACCGTGATCGGCTCCGCCTGGACGGCGGCCCTTTACGGCGCCCTGGCCGGCACGCTTTTCGGCTGGCTTTCAAGGCGGGCACTTAAAAGAGTGCTGAATTCCGGCGACGCGGTCTTTTACTCGGTTTTCGTAGGCGGGATCTTCGCGCGGCTGGCGCTGCTGGCGGCCGCGGTTTGTCTGCTCCGGCATGAAAAATATATAATTATTCTCGCGTTCGCGTCCTCTCTTATAATGGTTCAAATGGGTTTCGAGGTTTTTCCGCTGAAACATGGAACTAAAAGAAATACTTGAACACCACGTAGTGGACCATATCTGGACCTGGGTGGCGTTCGGACCGCTCAAGCTGCCCATCTCCAAGCATCTGCTGATGATGGTGATAGCCTCGCTCATCCTGCTGATGGTTTTCCCGTTCCTCATCCGCAGCCGTTCCAAAGCCCTGGCCCCTTTCCGCGCCATCCTCGAGATGGCGGTGCTCTTTATCCGCGACGAGATCGTGCTGCCGAACCTGGGGCATAAAGGCGCGGCCTACCTGGGCTATTTCTGCACGATGTTCTTCTTCATCCTGGTCATGAACCTGACCGGCCTGGTCCCTTACGGCGCCACGGCCACCGGCAACCTGGCGGTCACGGGGGGGCTGGCCCTCACCAGCTTCGTGCTGATCAACTTCGCCGGCATCAGGGAGCAGGGGCTGCTGAAGTACATCGGCCACCTGGTGCCCAAGGGCGTGCCGGGCTGGCTGTACCCGCTGATGTTCCCGATAGAACTGCTGGGCATGGTGATCAAGATATTCGCGCTCTGCATCCGGCTTTTCGCCAACATGATAGCCGGCCACATCGTGATCCTGGTGTTCATCAGCTTCATCTTCATCTTCGGCACCTTCGGTCTGGTGGCCGGGCTGGGCGTGGCGCCCGTCTCGGTGGGATTGGTGCTGTTCACGATGCTGCTGGAACTGCTGGTGGCCTTCCTGCAGGCTTACGTTTTCGTGATGCTGACGGCGATCTTCACCGGCGCGGCCATGCACCCGCACTAAGGGCTGACTGGATTTTGGACGGTTTTAATATTACACGGAGGTAGTACAAATGAACGACATGACATTCATCGGACTCGGCTACATCGGCGCCGGCCTCGGCGCGGGGCTCACGCTTATCGGCGCGGGCCTGGGCATAGGCAAGCTGGCCGCCAGCGCCCTCGACGGCACCGCCCGCCAGCCCGAAGCCGGCGGCGCGCTGCGCACCACGATGATCATCGCCGCGGCCCTTATCGAAGGTCTCGCGTTCCTGGCGCTGGTCATCTGCATGCTGGCCGTGATGAACTTCGCCATGCCCAAGGGCGAAACCGCCCCGGCGGCTCCTCAGACACAGGCGAAGTAAGGAAAGGTCGCGAGCAGGGAGCCGGGGGACAGGATGATCCCCGGACTCCCGGGCACCCGACTCTCAGACTCTCGACAGGAGTTCACAATGGAAGCTTTGATAAGGCCGGAATTCGGCCTGATGTTCTGGACCATAGCCTGCTTCGTACTGCTGGCGCTGCTGCTTTCCAAGACCGCCTGGAAGCCGCTGATGCAGGCCGTGGACGAGCGCGAGCGCGCGATAAAGCGCGACAGGGACAGCGCGGAAGCCGCGCGCGCCGCCGCCGAGAAGATAAAGACGGAACTGGACGCGCAGCTGGACTCGTTCAGGAAAGAGGTGCAGGGCCGCATGGACGACGCCCGCGCCACGGCCGAAAGGGACAGGGAATTCGTCATGGTGCAGGCCCTCAAGACCTCCAGCATGATGCTGGATTCGGCCAAGAAGGAAATAGAGGTCCAGAAGCTGGAGGCCGTGCGCGAGCTGAAGAACAAGGTGGCGGAACTCTCCGTGATGGCCGCCGAACGGATACTGATGAAGCAGCTGGACCACCGGGCCAATACGGACCTGGCTTCCAAGTACCTGGCCGAACTCGAAAAAGAAAGGCCCGACCTCAAGATGGAGAACTGATGGATTCCTCAGGCAGGATACTCGCCAAACGCTACGCCAGGGCCTTCATGGACCTGGACGGGAAGGCGTACGGCAAAGGGCTTGAAGCCGCCGCGCAGGAAAAGCTGGAAGGCCTGCGCCGCGTGTTCGAGGCCGCCCGGCCGCACCAGAAGGCGCTCACCCACCCCGCGGTGAACGGCGAAGTCAAGCTGGAGATCCTCTGTAAAATACTCGGTCCTAAGTTCACCGGGCCGGCCGCGGCTTTCGCGGCCATGCTGGTGCGCCAGAACAGGTTCGGGCTTTTCGAAGAGATAATGCGGGAATGCCTGACCCTCTATTACGATTTTTGCGGCGTGCTCCGCGCCGACGTTTTCAGCCGGTTCCCGCTTTCCGCGGGCGAAGTGGAGAGGATAGATAAACTGCTTGCGGGCCTGACCGGCAAGAAGATAAACCTCAGGCAGATAATTTCCGAGAGCGTCATCGGCGGCTTCGAGATCAAAGTCGGCGACACGCTGATAGACGCCACCGTGCGCGGCAGGCTGGAGGCCATGAAGGCCGGCCTGCAGGGCGCATAACAAAAAGGACCCCCTATGATACGACCCGAAGAGATCACTGAAATAATCAAAAGCAGGATCGAGAAGTTCATCCCCGAGGCGCAGCTGTCCGAGACCGGCCAGGTGCTGCAGATAGGCGACGGGATCTCCCGTATTTACGGCCTGAACAGCGCGGTGGTCGGAGAGCTGATAGAGTTCGAAGGCGGCGTGGCCGGCATGGTGCTCAACATCGAGCGCGAGAACGTGGGCGCCGTGGTGATGGGCTCCGACACTTTGATAAAGGAAGGCGACCGTGTGACGCGCACCGGCCGCGTGCTGGAAGTCCCGGTGGGGCCGGAACTGATAGGCCGCGTGCTGGACGCGCTGGGCAGCCCGATAGACGGCAAAGGCCCGCTGAACGCCAAGAAGAAGCGCCCGGTAGAGGTCATCGCCCCCGGCGTGGTGGAACGCGCGCCGGTAAAAGAGCCCCTTCAGACCGGTCTTAAGGCCATAGACGCCATGATCCCGATAGGCCGCGGCCAGCGCGAGCTCATCATCGGCGACCGCCAGACCGGCAAGACCGCCGTGGCGCTGGACGCCATCATCAACCAGAAATACGAGCCCGAAGCCACGCGCCCCATCTGCATCTACGTGGCCATCGGCCAGAAGGAATCCACCGTCGCCCGCGTAGCCAAGATCCTGGAGGATAACGGCGCGATGGGGTATTCCATAATAGTTTCCGCTTCCGCCTCCCAGCCGGCCTCCATGCTGTACCTGGCGCCGTACACCGGCTGCGCCATCGGCGAGGAGTTCATGTGGCAGGGCCGGCACGCGCTGGTCATCTACGACGACCTGTCCAAGCACGCCCAGTCCTACCGCCAGATGTCGCTGCTGCTGCGGCGCCCGCCAGGCCGAGAAGCCTATCCCGGCGACGTGTTCTATCTCCACTCCCGCCTGCTCGAGCGCGCCTGCAAGATGGGGGATAAGAACGGCGGCGGCTCGCTTACGGCCCTGCCGATAATAGAAACGCAGGCCAGCGACGTCACGGCCTACATCCCCACCAACGTCATCTCCATCACCGACGGGCAGATCTACCTGGAATCCAGCCTGTTCCACGCCGGCATAAAGCCCGCCGTGAACGTCGGTATTTCGGTTTCCCGCGTGGGCGGCACCGCCCAGGTGAAGGCCATGCGCCAGGTGGCCGGCAGGCTCCGCCTGGACCTGGCCCAATATAACGAACTGGCCGCTTTCGCCCAGTTCGGCTCCGAACTGGACAAGACCAGCACGGACATGCTCAAGCGCGGCCAGCGCATGGTGGAGCTGCTCAAGCAGGACCAGTACAGCCCGATGCCCGTGGCTGAGCAGGTGGCGGTCCTGTTCGCCGGCACCCGCGGCTACCTGGACGACGTCGAGCTGGAAAAGATCCGGGCTTTCGAGAGCGGCCTGGTGAAGTTCCTGCGCGACTCCTACGCCAACCTGCTGGCCGACATCGTGGAGAAAAAGCAGCTGGACGAGGCCCTCGAGAAACGCCTGTCCGACGCGATCACGGACTTCAAGAAGAGGGCCGTCTAGCTATATGAAAAAGTACCTTATCACCGGCGGCGCCGGGTTCATCGGTTCGAATCTCGCCTTCGCCCTGGAAAGCGAGCGGAAGGCCAAGGTGACCGTGCTGGATAATTTCTCCTCCGGCAGCTACAAGAACCTGCCGGGGTTTCCCGGTGATATCGTTACCGACGATATACGTTCCCAGGCCTGGTTCGACAAGGCCGGAAGCGTGGACGCGGTCTTCCACGAGGCCGCTATCGTGGACACTACGGTGGGCGACCAGCGCGCGATGATGGAGGCTAACGTGGACGGCTTCCGCAACGTGCTTGAGTTCGCGCTGAAGGCCGGCGTTAAGCGCGTGATCTACGCCTCTTCCGCCGCGACCTACGGCAACGGCCCTACGCCGATGCGCGAAGACAGCGTGCCGGACCCCGAGAACGTTTATGGTTTCTCCAAGGCCATTATGGAGAACGTGGCGCGCGAGTTCGCCGAGGCGCACAAGGATTTCGTCCTGGTGGGGCTGCGCTATTTCAACGTGTACGGCCCGCGCGAATACTACAAGGGGAAGATGGCCAGCATGATGTTCCAGCTGTACAACCAGATGAAGGCGGGCAAACGGCCGCGCGTCTTCAAGTTCGGCGAGCAGCTGCGCGACTTCGTTTACGTGAAGGACATCGTGCGCGGCAACCTGAACGCGCTGGACGCGAAAAAGTCCTGCGTCTGCAACCTGGCGAGCGGCAAGCCCGGCAATTTCAACGAAGTGATAGAGGCGCTGAACAAGGCGATGAAGACGGACCTGGCGCCGGAGTATTTCGACAACCCCTACTCCTTCTACCAGCTGAAGACCCACGCCGACCTGCGGCAGGCCAAGACCCTGCTGAACTACAGGCCCGAGTGGGACCTGGAGAACGGGATAGCGGATTATGTGAAGATCATGGAGAAGACCAGGATCTAAAGTTGAACTATGGCCTCATTGCGGGACATCAGGAAACATATTTCGTCTGTTAAGAGCATCAAACAGATAACCTACGCCATGAAGATGGTGGCGGCGGCGCGCATCAAGCGCGCCCAGAACGCCATCCTGGCCTCGCGGCCGTTCGCCGCGGAAATGGACCGCCTGATAGCGGACCTCTATTACGAGCTGGAAGAGGAGGACCTGGCCGGCACCGTGGCGCGGGAACTTTTCGAGGAACGCAGCCCCGGCGGTACGCTGGCCCTGGTGCTGGTGACCGCGGACAAGGGGCTCTGCGGCTCGTTCAACACCAACCTGCTGAAGGCCGCCGCGGCCTGGCTTAAAGAGAACCGCGCCAGGAAGATCCGCGTGGTGGTGGTGGGCCGCAAAGGCCGCGATTTCCTGCGCAGGCTAAAGGGCCTGGACCTGGAACTGGTGCACGAGATGGTCGGGGTCTTCCCGAAGGCGGGCTACGTGCACGCCCAGCTGCTGTCCGACGCCATCCTCAAGCTTTACGCGGAACAGCCGGTGGAGAGCGTTACCCTGATCTATAACGAGTTCAAATCCATGCTGGCCCAGCGCATAGTGACCGACCGGCTGCTGCCGCTGAAGCGGCATATCCTGGAAAAGGGTCCCGCCTTCAGCCACAGGACCGGGGAGTTCGAGTTCGAGCCGCGCAAGGCGGAGCTGCTGCGCGCGCTGCTGCCGCGCCACATCGGCGCCCAGCTTTACCGGACGCTGCTGGAATCGCAGGCGGCGGAGCTGGCCGCCCGCATGACCGCGATGGAAGCCGCCTCCAAGAACGCCTCCGAACTTATCGAGGGGCTCACTTTGAAGATGAACAAGACCCGCCAGGCGATGATCACCACCGAGCTGAACGAGATCGTGAGCGGCGCGGAAGCGCTGGGCGGCTGAGAACTGTTTTAAGGAGCTAACATGAACACCGGAAAGATCGTGCAGATAATCGGCCCCGTGCTGGACATAGAGTTCCAGCAGGGACAGCTGCCCAGAATATTGAACGCCCTGAAGATAAAATACAATGAGGACGGGGTCGAGAAGACGCTGGTGGCCGAGGTGGCCCAGCATCTTGGCGACAACACCGTGCGCGCCATCACCCTGGGGCCCACCACCGGCATGGGCAAGGGGCTGGAGGCGAAGGACACCGGCGGGCCGCTGCGCGTGCCGGTAGGCGACGCCTGCCTCGGCCGCCTGATCGACGTGCTGGGCGAGCCCAAGGACTACCGCGGGCCTATCAATACCAAGGAACACCTGCCCATCCACCGCGACCCGCCCCCGCTGACCGAACAGAAGACGTCCCCGGAAATTTTCGAGACGGGCATCAAGGTCATAGACCTGCTGGCCCCGTTCATGAAGGGCGGCAAGGTCGGCCTGTTCGGGGGCGCCGGCGTGGGCAAGACCGTGGTCATCATGGAACTCATCAACAACGTGGCCCGCGAACATAAGGGCTGCTCCGTGTTCGGCGGCGTGGGCGAGCGCTCCCGCGAGGGCAACGACCTCTGGCTGGAAATGCAGGAATCCAAGCTTTCCGACGGCTCCACCGTGCTTTCCAAGACCGCGCTGGTGTACGGCCAGATGAACGAACCCCCCGGCGCCCGCGCCCGCGTGGCCCTGACCGCGCTGACCCAGGCCGAATATTTCCGCGATGTTAAAGGGCAGGACGTGCTGCTGTTCCTGGACAACGTGTTCCGCTACGTGCTGGCGAACGCCGAAGTTTCGGCGCTGCTGGGCCGCATGCCGTCCGCCGTGGGCTACCAGCCCACGCTGACCACCGAGATAGGCATGCTGGAGGAACGCATCACTTCCACCAAGAAGGGCTCCATCACCTCGATCCAGGCCGTGTACGTGCCGGCCGACGACCTGACGGACCCCGGCGTGGCCAACGTGTTCACCCACCTGGACGCCACCGTCGTGCTGTCTCGCGCCATAACCGAGCTCGGCATCTACCCGGCCGTGGACCCGCTGGACTCTACGTCCCGCATCCTGGACCCGCGCGTGATCGGCACCGAACATTACAACACCGCCCGCGGCGTGCAGAAGATCCTGCAGCGCTACAAGGAGCTGCAGGACATCATCGCCATCCTCGGCATAGACGAGCTGTCCGACGAGGACAAAAAGACCGTCAACCGGGCCCGCAAGATACAGAAGTTCATGTCGCAGCCGTTCTCGGTGGCCGAGAAGTTCACCGGCCGCCCCGGCAAGTACGTGCCGCTGAAAGAGACCATCCGCAGCTTCCAGGAGATCCTGAGCGGCCGCCTCGACGACATCCAGGAACAGGCGTTCTGGATGGCCGGCGGCATAGAAGAGGTAATAGAGCGCGGCAAGCAGCAAAAATAACATGGAAAAAAAGCAGCTCCTCCTTACCATAGTCACCCCCGAGAAGACCGTTCTCTCGGATAAGCCGGTGGATTTCGTCACGATCCCGGCTTTCGACGGTGAAATGGGCATCCTGCCGGGCCACGCCTCTTTCGTGGTGCAGCTTAAGGAAGGCGTGATGCATTACAAGGACGGTCCGCACAAAGAGGTGTTTTCCGTGCTGCTCGGCTTCGCCGAGATCCGCAAGGACAAGGTGCTGATAATGGCCGAGGCCGCGGAGCTGGGCCGTGAGGTGGACGAGGAGCGCGCCAGGCAGGCCTACCAGAAGGCCAAGGAAACGCTGGCCATGCGCGGCGCCGACATGGAACTGGACGAAGCCACCGCGGCCCTGAAGCGCGCCGCCGTCCGCATGAAGATAGCCGAGCTCCGCCGCAAGTACAAGCCGTAGCCGGCCGCAGCCAGACGAAATGCCCCGCCCCGCGCGGGGTATTTTTTTGCGGCGAAAGCCTGGTTTCGCCCTTTCAGGCGCGTACCGGGGCATTTAATAAATATTTGATAATTATCTGCGGCTTTTTGGATTTCCGTCTGGTATACTATTCCGGTCCGAAGCTCGGTCGGGCGGGAATTCGCGGCGGCGGCTTTTGGGTTGGCGACCGGCCTATGAAAAGAAAGTTGCTTTTCCTTGCTGCATCAATCTTCCTGTCGGCTGCTGTTTGCGCCGAACCTCCTCTCTATCCTTTCAAGAACGGCATCCGTCCGCCCACCCCGGAACAGAAAAAATACCTGGAAGAAAGGACCGTCAAGATCACGCGCGTCCAGCCGAACGGCACGGCTATGAAAAGAAGCTCCGCCGCGCCGGGGGCCATGCCGGGCCTGCCGTCCTCCGTCAATAATGTGCAGTACCTGCCCAAGGTCGGAGACCAGGGCATGCAGGGCAGCTGCGTCGGCTGGTCCACCTGCTACTATTACAAAACCTACCAGGAGGCCAAAGAGCATGGCTGGGGCAGTCCCGATTACAGTACCGATCCGGACCACGTGATCAGTCCGGCGTTCTGTTATAACCTGGAGAATTTCGGGCAGGACAACGGAAGCTATCCGCTGTGGATGATGGACCTGATGGCCGGCCACGGGGCGGCCACCTGGAAGGAGATGCCGTACACCGACCGGGATTACACCACCTGGCCGTCTTCGGCCGCGTGGAAGAGCGCTATAGCCTACCGGGAGCAGAGCGCCGGGACGATAGACCTGAGTAAAGACGCGGGCATAACGGCGCTTAAGCAGCAGCTCGCCAACGGCGACCTGGCGGTCGTGGACCTTCCAGTGACCGCCAGCTTCGACCATTACCCGGACGACTACGCCGGGGTGAACAACCAGGTGATGTACGATAATGCCGGCGGGATCAGGGGCGGCCACGCCCTGGCGGTGGTCGGCTACGACGATAATAAATCATACAACGACGGTACCGGGACCAAATACGGCGCTTTCAAGATAGTGAACTCCTGGGGTTCCGGCTGGGGCATACTCGACCCGACGGTGGGGACCAAAGGGTTTATCTGGATCTCTTACACCTACATGCGGGACAAGAGCGACCAGGAAGCGTTTACGATGGTGGACCGCGTGAGTTACCAGCCCTCGGCGTACGGGACTTTCGGCCTGAACCACGCCCAGCGCGGGGACCTGAATGTTACCTTTATGGGCGGCAACGACAAGAACCATCCGGATTGGTCTTTCGCCGCTCTTACGGCGCTGGGCGGCAGCCATGCAGTGAACCAGAAGATAGTTGTGGACCTGTCGGACTTCAGTCCGGACTTCCATAATAAATTCTGGCTTAAGGTGAACGACTCGGCGAGCCACTCCGATACGGGACAGATAACGTTTTTGGGCGCTCAGCAGGCGGGGGATACGGAAAAAGTCTCGACCGATACGCCCAAGAACACGCAGAACGGGAGCGATGTCTTCGTGCTGCTTTCCGGAGGCGGAGGAGCGCAGACAACGCTCGACCCGGTTTTCACCCAGGTGAACATATCCAGCCTGACGGTGGCGTGGGACCAGGTACCGGGCGCGGATTATGTGGCGGTGCTGAGCAACGACAGTTTTTATACCAGCATCCGGTCTTCGGCCACGCAATCCCTTAATTCCCTTACGGTTACCGGCCTTTCCGCCGGGGTGAGATATTATTTCCAGGTAAAGATAGCCACGGAAACCGACGACGGCTATTACTTGAACCGGGTTTCGGCTAACACTTCTTTGATCACCTGGCCGCCGGCCGCTTCCATGCTCAGCGCGCGCGGAGCTCATACGGCTACGCTGCTGCAGAGCGGCAAAGTGCTGGTAACAGGCGGCGTAGGGGGAGGTTACCTCTCCACGGCGGAACTTTACGACCCCGGGACCAACAGCTGGTCCGCCGCCGGGACCATGGCGGCGTCCCGTTACGATCATACAGCCACGCAGCTGCCGGACGGCAGGGTGCTGGTGACCGGGGGGGTCAATAACGGCTCCTATCTTTCCTCCGCCGAGATATATGATCCGGAGACCAACGCCTGGTCGCGCGCCGCCCCGATGTCGTCCGCGCGGTATCTTCATGCGGCTACGCTTCTCCTCAACGGGAAGGTGCTTGTGAGCGGCGGGCTCAGCGGGAGCGATCTTGATTCTTTGCTTCCCAGTTCCGAACTATACGACCCTGAGACCAACTCCTGGTCCGGCCTGGCCGCGATGTCCTCCGGAAGGTATTCTCCGGCGACAACGCTGCTGTCCGGCGGGAAGGTGCTTGTGACCGGCGGTTACAGCAGCAGCGGTTACCTTTCCTCAGCCGAAGTTTACTATCCGGGTTCCAATTCCTGGACGGGGGCTGCGGCCATGCCTTCCGCGAGGGGCTATCACACAGCGACGCTCCTGTCGAACGGCCGTGTGCTTGTGGCGGGCGGTTACAACAACGGCTTTCTCAATTCCGCCGCGGTTTACGACCCGCAGGCCAACTCCTGGGCCGGGGCCGGCTCCATGTCCGCGGCGCGCTATGATCACACGGCGACGCTTTTATCCAACGGCCGGGTGCTGGCGGCGGGCGGAAGCGGC
>Ga0265342_10002368_pt1 | contig 16327 bp, 18 predicted proteins | sample 4CB327metaG_FD_203125 | JGI IMG/M metagenome (GOLD analysis project Ga0265342, IMG submission 203125) | Rhizosphere microbial communities from Carex aquatilis grown in University of Washington, Seatle, WA, United States - 4-CB3-27 metaG | ecosystem: Host-associated > Plants > Roots >...
ACACCAGCGACCAGCCCGGTCACCGCAAAATCAACCTGGACGTCGAAGTCCCCACACAGCACATTGGGTGGGGCAAGTCCCGCAATCGCATTCGGCGAGGCCGCACTGCACGGCTCATTCTGGGTCAACACGAGACTGCCGCCTGCCGCTGCCAGCGATGAACAGGACGAGCTGGACCAGTTCGCCCAGTCGGGTGCCATCGCCGCAAAGGGGTTCACAAGACCGGCGAGACACTGCTGTGCCACTGTCCCGCTACCCCCGTCGAGTGCATTACTGTCCAGGGCGGTCGCGGTGTCAGATGTCGTGGGCGCATCCACCGATGTGCCCTCCCCGCCGTCCCCTGTATTGCCGGCTCCGCCGTCGGTCTTCCCGGCACCACCATCAATCTTCGCTCCTCCCGTCCCATCACCCGTTCCACCACCGTCCAACTTCGCCATGCCTCCAGCGTCACCCGTACCGCCCCCGCTGCCACCAGTGCCATTCTTGTTCTCGCTGTTACCGCAGCCAATCAGCAGCAGCGGCGATACCACGAGCGCGATGAAGATTGAATATGCAGCACGTCTTCTCATTTTTATTCTACCATCCTCCCCTAGTCAAATAGGATCCGAAGGCGCTTATAGACCCTGGCTGCGCGGCGTAGCAAGAATAAAGTTCCAGCAGATGCAATGGACCGGCGAGCGGCATTTGCGGTACTTGATCAAGGAATTCGTCGAGCACTACATGGCCGAGCGGTTCCACCAGGGCATTGGTGGCCAACTCATCAGGAACGTCGGGCGCGTGGGCGCGTGGGCGCGGTGCCAGGGTTTTCTTGGAAGGCGTGGGCGCGTGGGCGCGGTGCCAGGGTTTTCTTGGAAGGCAAGGCGCGCGGGGATGGTGCCAGCGTTTTCTTGGAAGGCGCGCGGGGATGGTGCCGGAAGGCGCGGGGGTAGTGCCAGCGTTTTCTTGGAAGGCGGTACAACGACGTCCGCGGGGGTAGTGCCAGCGTTTTCTTGGAAGGCGGTACAACGACGTCCGGGATTGCCTGCAAGCGAGCGGATAGCGTCCGAAGGAGATGACCAGAACGGCCGCATCGTCGTGCAACTTGTCGCCATCGGGCAGACGAACGCCACGATCAGGGCAGCTGAGTCGCGAATTTGCCGTCAGTGGATGACGACGGACAGGGCTTTGCCCTAACCGCTTGCCGGGGGGCTCGTCAGCACCGTGGCACATGCGCCGGTCAGGCCGCTTCTTTGAATGGCAGCTGCGGTGGAAAGGCGCAGAGGGGGAACATGTCCCTGATCTCGCGTGCGCGTTCGCGTAGGCGAAGGGCTCCGGCGCGGAAGGCGTCGACGAAGGCACGGTAGGCGGCGCGAAACTCCGTCTCGGTGGAATCGTCGGTGGCATGGACGAAAGGGGCGGGGCTGCGGTCGGTGGACGCGGGCTTGCTGTGCGGGTCTTGGGCGAGGATGGCTTCGACGGTCATGGGCGTGCGCCCCTTCTCCTTGTTGTCGGCCTCGGCCTTGGCCTGGATCTCGCCGACCACGCGACGGCAGTGGGCCTGGCGCTGGTCCTCGGTAAGGTCGAGAAGGCAAGGCAGGGGAGTGAGCTTGACGTCGAAGGTGGTGGCGAACTGCATGGGCAGGGTGTGTTCGCCACGCTGGCGGGCGAGGAACTCCTTGCTGCGGTCGAACCATGGGCCGCGGAGGAGCGCACCGGTGGTGAGAGCAGCGATGCAGTTGGGGCCTGGCCAGGCGGCCGGGGACGCCAGCAGACCCTCTTTCGCACTGTGGGCCAAAATGTAACGAAGACGGGCATGCGCTGCTTTCTCGTCGGCGACGACGATGGAGCGGTAGCGGCGTGACCACAGGCGCTCGCGCCAGAGGTAGAGGCGTCCGGCTTCCTTGGCGACGTTGGCGTTCACGAACTGCATGAACAACGCGAGCTGGCCGGCGCTGGCGGGTGACAGCAGAAAATGCGCGTGCGTGGAGAGAAACACGAAAGCATGGATGGTCATGCCGTAGAGCTCCTGAGCCTTGCCGATGATGCCGAGGATGATGTCGGTGAGCTCGGGGGATGGCCTGAGCAGCAACCTCCCCTGAAAGGTTCGCGTGGTGATTTCGACGAGGGCGCGCTCAGGGACGAATCGGAGCGGTCTGGGCATACGTTTCTATCGGCCAGAGGGAGGGGAAGTTGCGTGTGCTTCCCTAGAAAACTCTGGCACCACCTTCGCGGCCTGCCCTGACGGGTATCTATTTGATCCTTTGCTGTTGAAATGCGTTGAAGGGGAGATCATTTTCTAGCGATGGGCATGAAGTCGAGCATCCTGGTCGCCGCTCTCGTCGGGTTACTCCTTTCGGCGGGATGCGAGAAACGTTGCGAGGGAGCGGCCGACCCGCACGCTCGCTACCAGGTCACGGTGCTCGACTTCTGCAGGGCGCAGGGGCAATTCAAGTGCGCTGGCGTGGGAGGAAGCTCTCCTAGGTCGGGTGGCACCTGTTCAAGCTGGGACGGCATAGGCATAGGCGCGCTCTTGGAGATACAGGCCACCGGCCAGTCGAGTAGGTCGGACGGTACCTGCTATGACGTGACCGCCGAGGTCACGTCCGCGCCGTCCGAGTTGACGCTGGCGGGTCCATCGACCGATGGAAACGCGATTAACCAAATTCGGGGGACCGGGACTTTCATGTATGCGGCGGAAAGTGTTACGGCTGGCCAGTGCGAGGGCGCGCTGATGTTTGGCTTCTTCGACAGCGGAGACCCGGGCGGGATTTACGCGCAGCCCGTGGCTGGAAACCTTCCGCCAGCGGTTCTTTACACATTGTTCTTGCCATCAGGTGGCACTTGCCAAGCTTGCGACGACAATTTTGCTATCCAGTTGACCAAAGAATGACGTCGCCACAGGAATTCTGGAGATTGCGGGCATTTTCCAAGCTGGCGATGTCTGCGTGAGCCTAGTCTGGCGCATCCTCCTCGTCGTAACCACTGCCGAACTATTTCGACTCCATCGAGACCGCAAAGCCATCGGGATCGAGTCCGTCCAACGCATCCTTGCCGACAGCCAGGGTTCGGCGGCGGTGAGGGAAACCAGGCCACACCCTTCTTCGTCTCTTCGTCGAAGTGGTGGACCGCCAGCGGGCCGCGTGGCACTTGAGCCATCACGAGGGCGACGCCCTCAAGGTTGGCTCCCCTGTTCCTGAATTGGGAGCCCAGTTCCCACCATCGGGTACTGCCGACGGATTGCTGCGCCAAGATGAATAGCTGGTTTGTTTGGCTTCTCGTCGCCGAGGGATCCGTCGCTCGGTGTCGGTCGGTGACGGCATCGGTGTCAAGTCGAGCGTGGATTTCAGGGAGGTGACTGTGGTGGTGCGACGGGGGCCAACAAGACCGAACGAACGCTGGAGCACCGCAGGGAGCGCTTTTCTGGTAAAGTACATGCGAAATGGCCGACGATTCGCGGGCTCCCGTTGCTCCGGCTTGCTCGGAAAATGAGCTGAGCACCGATGCGGATCACCGGGCTATCCTCGCTCGTCGCGACCTGTTGATTGCGGTAGCGATGACGGGTGTGCTGGCATCGTGTGGCAGCAATTCGTCGTCAGGATCCCACAGCGGTGATGCCGCGCCTCCACCTGAGGACCATTCCATTCCGCTCCTCTGTGTTTCCGTCTCTGCGGACGCGGAGACGACCGAATCTGGCGGCGCGGGTGTGGACGGTGCGGATGACGGGGGAGCCTCGCTGGACGCCGGCGGCACGGAGCCGAACAGTAACTGCTTCTGCGTGTATTGACAGGCCGTCAGCGGTTCGATGGCGCAAGACGTATGCGCTCTTGCCGCGCCAGCCTCGTTTTGCGGGTAAAGACGGTATCGGTATGTTGAAGGACGATCGGGTCAAGGGAGTTTGCATCGCCGCTTGCGGCTAGAGCAGCGGCTCCGCATCCACCGAGGCAACTGGGTAGGGCGACGCATCCACGGCAGAATTCGGGCGCTCGTCGTCGATAGTTGGTCACGGCCAGCGAGCGAACGATCTCGGCAACCGGAGTTGTCCGCGGGTCCCCAATCGCATCCTGGAAGAGAGGACAGAGCCTCATGCGACCGTCGCTGCCCAGCGTGAAATCCTGGTTCGATGTGCCGATGGGGCAAGAGCCAAACCGAATGGTAGGGAAATCCTTTTGGTCCAGCACGCAGGGGAGCACAGGTCCGCCCAGCCGCAAGCTCATGTCGCGAAACCCTGGCTGGCTGGCCTGCCGAAGGGCTTCGAGTAGTTCACTTCGGGTAGGCAAGAGGTCAAGGTTCTGCGCGGCCACGCCCGCCGTCAGTAAGCGCATGAGCGCCACGGTGGTGATGCCCATCGTCCGCATCCTGTCGAGGGTTGCCCCGACGCGATCGAAGTTGCAGCGAGTGATGACGATGCTGCCCAGTACGCTCAAGCCGTATTTATGCAGCAGCTCTACGCCTCTATGCAGCTTCTGCCAAGCCCCGGGCATTCCGACCGACGCGTCGTGAATCGCCGGGGTGGGTCCGTTCAACGAGACCTGAACTATCGCCGAAGGAAAACGCGCCATCTCCCGCGCCACGCGAGGGGTGATAAGGGTTGCGTTCGACACCACGTTTGCGCGAATCCCGCGCGTTGAGCACAGCTGCATCGCCGGCAAGAGGTTTTCGCAAGCAAAGGGTTCGCCCCCGGAGAAGGTGACTCGCTCGAAGTTGACCTCGCCGAGCACACGGTCGAGCAGAATGAGCAGCTCCTTGGTCGCTAGGGTCCTGGCAGGCTCGTGCTCGAAGGCGTTGTAGCAATGACGGCAGGCCTGATTGCAGAACGGGGTCAACTCGACAGTCAGTGAGAGTCGTCTTTGGTGTTTGGCCATGCTGCCCCGCGCATCGACATCCCATGACGTGCGTCGCCTGGAAGAGAGATCCATGTTCGGTCGGAGTCTTGGGCACGTCAATAGCGGTTCCTGCTAGAAGTCAGTCATAGCGTCATTCAAAGCGCTGTGCCGCCGGGAAGTCCAACGGCTTGCATCCGCCAGGTTGGGGCTCTGTCGTGCTACCCTCAGTGCGAAGGGAGACATGCGCGTCCTTTTCACCTTGTCAGTCATCGTCCTTTTCCTCGGTGGATGCAGCAGGAGCGACTGCGAGAAGGCAGGCGGCACTTGCGAACAGCCGACACCGGGCGCGTGCTTAGGCCTCTACAGCCCGAACAGCGACGGGTATTCCTGCGGCTCTGGCTTCTGTTGTCTGCCACTCCGGTATTCGCCCTGCGAGACCGCAGGCGGGAAATGCGTTCAGCATGGCACCTGCGCGAGCGACGCCATCGGCGACGCGAGCAAGTATGTCTGTAGCAATAACGGAGGCGCTCTCGATTGCTGTCTGCCGTCTGCCGACGGTGGAACGTAGCACGCCGGGCGGCGCGACCCACACCGGCACGGCACCATGTTCACCGACGCACACCCGCCTTGCCCGCTCTGCCACGGAGCGCGGCCGGCCTGGACCGGGACATGGGGCGGTCCCGGATGTGTGGCCTGCACCCAAGCCTGGGCGGCGTGTCTCAGACAACGAAGGGCACCAGGGCTTTGACTTCGCGCCGGTAGGCTTCGTATTCGGACCCGAAACATTGGAGCAGGACCGCTTCCTCCATGCGGACCTTGCGTAGATACGCGGCTGTCATGATGACGACGGCGAGGAAGGCGGTCAGCTCGCCTGCGACAATCGCGCTGCCGGCGAGAGCCATCAGGATCCCGGCATAGATCGGGTGACGAACCAATGCATAGGGGCCGGTTCGCACCACTCGATGCCCTTGCTTCACTTCGACACGCCCACTCCAGCACTGCCCGAGATGAACGCGCGCCCAGATCGCGAAGGCCAATCCGAGCCCCGTGACGAGATCGCCTGCGGCATCGACCGCAGGCCCAGCGGGCAGCCTGAAATGGACAGGCCGAAGTAGGAGTGCGGCCAAGGAAATCAGCGCGGCGCCGAGATGGAGAAAGCGCGAAGCTCGACGCTCGAACGATGCACCTCGTGCCGCCGACCGCGCGGCGACTATCCAGTAGGTGAGCCATGCGATCCAGAGCGCGACGTTGATGGTGGAGGTGACTGCCATGGGGTCAAGCGGAGGAGGTTTGGCGAACCGGACGCTACCTCACCTGTCGGCGGCGTTCGCGCAAAAACGCGCCAGCCCCGCGAGATCCGGTGACGTCACCCACACAACGCCACCGAGGGCGCTACGGCGATGGTCGAGGCACGATGGGCGGCTGTGTGGTGGGGAAGGTGGGCGATAGATGGTGAGATTGGCGAAAACGGGGCCTTGACTTAGAAGTCTCTTGTTGTATTGTAACAACATATGAGGATTTCAAATCAAGGCATGACTATCGATCTCGCGAACTCCGATCCGCGGTGCGCCCAAATTCGCGCGATTCTCTTCGCGCAACCTGCCTCCGGAAAACCCATCGCGTCGCTATGGGCAGCTTGCAGTACGCAGCAACGCGAGGTCCTTGTGTGTCTAGCCGAACATGGCGAGATGGAACAAGTGGCCCTCGAACATTGCCTGGGCGTTTCCGGGGTCGAATTGCGGGGTCGGCACAGCGGGCTCGCACGCATCGCGAAGCGTATCAACGTTGCCTATCCGCTCCGCTCCAGTGCCGGCCGTCGCGAGTCGCGACGATTCTCTCTCGACTCGTCGGTCGCCGACGAGATCTTGAAGTTGGCAGCCAAACCCACCAAAGGTAGGAGGACTCCATGACTACCACAAAATCCCTTGCGGACCAGATGATCGAGCAGTCGATCGAGCGTATGAGCGAAATTTTTGACTCGCACGCGCTGATCCGAGATTTGATGCGCCACTGGCCGCGTGCCTACGCCACCGACTTGCACGAAAGCATTGGGGACGACCCGATCCGCGTGCTCCATTCAGCTATTGGCACTCGACTATTGTCCTTCAACATCATTGAGAAGACGCACAAGGTCGATAGCCTGAACGTTCGTGGCGAGATGACGGAGAATCAGGAGTGGCAGAAGATAGTCCGTCCTACGGCATGACCCCAACCACGGCGCCAAACCGCCGGCAGTGCTACGCTGTCATGAAAGCTGATCGGGCGTTGGGATGGAACTGCCCCCATACGCCCACATCCCCCAGAGCGCGACAACCTTGACGGCCGCGGAACGGTGAATGCGGCTTGGCATTGATTGTGGGAAGTGAGACGGTGAATTGCGCGCATGAAATACCTCGCAATCATCCTTGCTCTAGCATCAACGTGCGCGGGATTGGCGGCCGCGTTCTTGGCCCGACCTCTTACACCGAGTTATTTGAAGAGGCTGCGAGAGGTTTCGAGGGTTCTCGAAAGGGCGGTATCGGCACTCGGTAGGTTCGCCAGCTACCTGCGCGATGCGGTTGATCGGAACGGCGGTATCCCCGGATCGCTGGAAGAGCCATCCGTCGGACTTTCCGCTTCGTTGACCGGGTTGGATGAATCGCTCAAGAAGGCGACTCAGGAAATACACGTCGCGGCCATCTGGGAGTCGCAGGAGAAGGTTAGAAGTTCGGGATACGTCCGTGTGCTGGGCATTCTGGCAGCGGTCCTGGCCTCTTCGTCCGCCACTCTTCGTTGTGTACGTGACGATGACTCGGTGACTCGCCTCTGCACGGAGGCTATGGCGCGACAAGAGATGGTGTCGGGGCGGGCAACCTCGCCCCAGGCTAGGTACGTGCCGAATTCGCACAACTCTGTCGAGACGTACTGAATCCAGATGTTGCAGCTATGGATGCGCGAACGGCGCGCCTGAGCACGTCGGCACCGATCACGGATCCCACCGCTGACGGCGGTTTGCCGATCACGGTGACCACCACCTCTCCACAATAGCTGTCGATGTCGCCGGCCATGGTATCGTCGCAAGTCATGCGCTGCTGGGCATTTGATTGGCCAGGCCTTCAGTACGAGCCGCCGGAGAGGCCTGGCGGACGACCGCCACCTCTACCAGACCGAGCGCTGTGGGAACCTGGCCGTCGATGGGTTTTTGACGACCCTACTGGTAGTGGCTCAGTGTGGGTGCTCGCCGCTGTCCAGATGGACACCGATCCGATTCAGCTTCTTGAGGTGAACGCCGGCCAGCCACCTGATGAGACAACTGTCCTCACCGCGATCGAGCGGCGGTGGAAGGGGGCCGTTGTCGCTAAGGCTCGGACACCAGGCGAGAGGCACCCTCGCATTTGGCGTGGTGACTATAGCGAACCAGGACAAGACGAGAGGGAACGTTTTTCGGGGGCGGTTACGTCAGCAAACGTGTTGCTTGATCGGTTTCGTCATGTGCTACGGACAATCGAGCCAGACCAAGCAAACCGCCAAGCATTTGGACACGAGATCCGACAACTCCTAATTCTCGCATGCACCGACGTCGAGAGTGCCTGGAAAACGATCCTTGTAGAAAATGGGTACTCTGAAGCCAAGAACGATCGATACTCCACCAACGACTACTGCAAGCTCCGCGATGTTTTGAAACTGGAGGAGTGGGAGGTCCAACTCACCATGTTCCGCCGCTATGGCGCCATCGCTCCTTTTCGTGGATGGGATCCCGGAAAACCTACGGAGAGCCTGGGGTGGTATGCGGACTACAACTCGACCAAACACGACCGCGAAACCAATCTGCCGCGGGCAAACCTGGCGAATCTGATAAGTTCCATCGCTGGGCTGTACGTGATGCTTGCGGCGCAGGCGGGTCCGAAGCGGTTGTCACGGGCTCCGTATGCAATCCTTGATTTTCAGGTCACGCACAGCCCGCGATGGGGACTCGCTGACGAGTATGTGCCTCCAATAGGTCGCTCGAACGCAGATTTGCCCGGCGCGACGCTGGTCCCGTACTTCTGAGCGTACAACTCTGCGATGGCATCCAAGGCTCGTAAAGGCCTCTGCCACGTCTGGCAGTCCCCCAGAATTCAGGGACCTGACTCAGGGACCTCGTTTGGCCATTTCCGAGATCCCTTGCGATCTCCCATACCTAACTTGTGGAGGCGCCGGGTACTGCCCCCGCTGAATGGTTTCCGAAAACTTGAGGCGGGACGGGACCTTGGCCGGTAACCCTCGGGAATCATTCATCGAGGCAGTCCCGCGCCGTTCCATGGTGTTCCGTCTGATTCCGTCCGTGGCTGCACAGTCACGGCAACAAAATGGCAACACAGAACGTGGCGGATAGGCCCGTGAGAAAGGGGATCTTGGCGCTCTTGGTATCCATGAGCCGCGATGATCCACACACCACAGGCTGATTTTCCAGGAGGTCCATCATGAGTGTCCAAGATTCGCATCTTCACCTAGGTACTCTACTTGGCAGGAACGAGACCGTTGTTCCACCCACCGCGACGACGAGCAAGACGAATGCGACGGGGCGGTCAACAAGCGGTCCACCCACTTCGCGTCGGCCGGGGACTTGGCCAGAGCGTGCCTGCGTTCCCCCTCATCTCGTCGGCCCTCGGCCTGCCCAGAGTGATTTCTCTTCCCGCTCGCAGCCTGCCGGTCATGCTGCTCCTGCGGCTGGAGGCGGAACGTCTCGGCCACCCTCGACGATCAGGGTTGTCCAATTTCAGCCTGTCCTGTGTAACCGGCTTGAGTTCCAACGGAAGGCATCTAGAGAACTCGTCGAGCTTGCACATCCCGAATGGATTGATACGAAACGCCGGATCGATTGGGCTCGTAAGGCCAAGCTCCTAGCTTCTTGTGGTACCACCTATGTTCGATCCAGGTGTGCATGCGGGCACTCAATCGGAGCGATTATATGCAATTGTCGCCTCAACATTTGCACACTTTGCCTACGGCAAAGTGTGCACCGCTTCATCATGCAGATTCGCGCGATGCTATCCTATCTCCCGCGCGGCTACCGTGAGATGGATCTTCACCTCATGGAATTCTACCTGCCATATGGCCCCACTGTAGAGAAGAATGTTTCGGTTCGCGGGCTACACCAAATACGCGCCATTCTCCGAAGAGGTATCGCACAAACTTGGCGCCAGTTCTTGAAGTTCTTGTCGGTGCCCGGGGGGTGCTCAGGCATGTTGGTGGTCACAGGTACTTCAACCCAAGGACATGTCTTCGCGCGTGGCATCTTCTTCGGGCGCGCGGTCGACGAGGCGAAGCTCAGAGCTGTATTCGCTAGATCCACGAATGGAGCCCAATCCGCAAAGCGGAAACAGGTGGTTCCGTGCAGCCATGTGGCGGAGGCCACGGCAGTCAAGGAGATGGTCAGTTACCTCACTCAGGGAAATCTTCCCGATGGATTGGACATAGCGCGCGGCGAGCCTGGCCAGTATGTAGACCCAAAGCTTGCTGCACGAATTGAACTTGCCTTTTCAGGTCACCGCGCAGTCGAAGCCTTCGGCGCATTCCGCACACTATCCGATGACGATGATGAGACCAGGTTTCAGGATGCGTTTGGGTGCTGCCCACGGTGTGGTGCACTGAATCGTCGGACTCAAATCGAGATTCCGCTGGGAGAACTTACACGGGATATGCGAACAGATTGGTCACCAGCTTTTGCACGCCGCTTTCCGGGCAAGACACGTCGACCTAGGCCGTCGCCGACGCCAAGACCCAAAGTGTGAGCGCTTCGCCAGCTGTCGCCAGCAAGGCCAAATTCGCGCGGTCTGCGATGCCTCCCTCTCCCCACCCCCATCGCGGTCATCGCCGTCTCATCGCCCAAGCTCCCAAGATCATCAGTGGCAGCAAAGGCAGGAGGTGTCCAAGGATGGCGTGCCCGGCTCCACCGAGCGGGCAGTGAACGCGGATCAGCAGATGCGCCCATGTCGCCGCGGCCAGCCCAAGGCAAGCGCCCGCCAATCCGGGGCGCGACAAGGTCAGGCCGCGCAGAACGAGGAGGGCGATCCCTAGCAACGGTAGCGCGATCAGGAGCGTAAGAAGCCCGCAGGGCCAGGCGCGTAGCAGGAGCGCGTCGGGCGCCGTTGCGGTGGACGTTCCGTGCGGGTCAATCACGGCCACCAGCAGCAAGAGCAAGAGTGGAACTCCCCAAGCGGCTAGGGATAGAGACTCCGTGGTGTTTCCGACCATCGAACGGCCTCTCGCCAATCCGATCGCCGAGGCGAGCAGGGCAGCGACGAGCAAGCCCACGATCGTCGCAGTCACGGCAGGCGCCGGCAAGTCGTGCCAGTCGGGGCGAGGTCCCAAAACAGACAGCATGGTCACCAGCCACGCCGTGGCTCCGAAGCAGGCCAAGGAAACCCGGCGAAGCCAGGTGCGTGGCAGCGAAGCGGGCTGGCGGGCGGCGGCTTGCAAAAAGCGGTCGCGTGCGCCGGCAGAGGGGCGTTCGGTGATACTCATTGGCCTTGCCTTTCTCCCGAGGCGGATCCGTGGACCGACGGATCCCCCTCTGCGCTTCGACCGAAAACCCGCTTGCCCAGCAGCGCCCGCAGCGACAGATACGCGCGGTGAGCTCGCAGTTTCACGGAACCTTTGCTCGTGCCCATGATCGCGGCGACTTCGGCGATGGAAAGACCCTCGCCCTTGAGCAGCCGAAACGCCGACGCCTGCGCCTCGGGGATTTGGGCCAGCGCCTCGTCCACCGCCTGCGCAAGCTCAGCATCGGCAAGCAGATCCTCCGCGGAAGGGCTCGCCCCACCTCCTTCATGCGTCGCCAAGGGCTCTGCTTCAGAATCGTGGTCGAAGTTCTGTTGGACCTCCGAGCGCCGGGAACGCACGCTATCGAGAAACAGCCTGCGCGCGATGGTGTAGGCCCAGGGAAGGACGGAGGCGCCGACGCGGTAGAGTCCACGCGCCCGGTGAATCCGAAGAAAGGTCTCTTGGGTCAAGTCCTCGGCTAACGACCGATCACGAGCGAGGCGCAGCAGGAAGGTGTACACCGCAGGTGCCCCAAGGTCGTAGACCTCAGCCAAGGCCGCGTCTTCGCCGGCGGCAAATCGCGCCATGGCGCGATCGAGTGGTGAATCTCCTTCGGTCATCCTGGCGGCCAGCATGCCTCCAGAGCGAGCGGCTCCACAAGTTCTGAAAGCGAATGAGATTCTGCATCGCGCTGGCCATCATGCTGGTCATGCTCCTCCTCAGTCGCGCAGGTAGTGACAGGTGTAGCCATCCGGGTGCTTCTGCAGATAATCCTGGTGGTACCCCTCTGCCGGATAGAACGCGGAAGCCGGGACGATTTGCGTGACCACCTTGGCCGGCCACTTGCCCGAGCGATCCACCTCGGCCTTCACTCGCTCCGCGACGATGCGTTGCTCGTCGCCGTGGTAAAAAATCGCCGAGCGGTATTGCGTGCCTCTGTCGTTGCCCTGGCGATTGGGCGTGGTCGGGTCGTGCAGTCTGAAGAAATAGCGCAGGATGCTTTCATAGGAAATCAGCTTGGGGTCGTAGACGATCTGCACGGCTTCGGCGTGCCCGGTACTGCCCGTGTGGACTTGTTCGTAGCCGGGGCTGTCGGTGCTGCCCCCTGTGTAACCCACCGTGGTCTGAAGCACGCCGGGCAACTTGCGAATGAGCTCTTGCACACCCCAGAAACAACCGCCCGAGAGCGTCGCCATGGCCTTGTCATTGCTTTGTGTGGTGGAAGGCTTGGGTGCAAGGGCGCCAAGAAGCGGCAAGTATTGTCCGTACCCCGCAGCCGCCATTTGTTCCACCGGGACAAAGCGCATGGCCGCGGAATTCATGCAGTAGCGTTTGCCCGTGGGCGCTGGGCCATCATCGAAGACATGGCCCAGATGCGAATCGGCACGCCGAGACCGCACCTCGACCCGCGATTCCAGGATGGAATCGTCGGACTTCGTCACCACGTTGCCGGGCTCGAGTGGCCGCGTGAAGCTGGGCCATCCCGTTCCAGAATCGTACTTGTCCTTGGATAGGAACAGCGGCTCGCCCGAAACCACGTCGACATAGATGCCGTCGCGATGGTTGTTCCAGTATTCGTTGTGGAAGGGCGGCTCGGTTCCCGATTCCTGCGTCACCCGGTATTGCATCGGTGAAAGGTCTTTCAAGCGCGCACTCTTGTCCCAGTTCGCAGGATTTGCCGGGGCCGCTTCGGCCTGCGGCATCTTTCCCTTGGCCGAAACCGCGAACAGGGCTACGGCACCGCACGTGGCCGCGGCCACCACTGCTACCAAACGAGCAACAGATCTCGCGTTCTTCATGGATCGTCCTCCTATAGAGGCGGTGATTCGATGGATTCGCGTCACCGCCGTGTGTCCTTTCCAAGGTGATACGCGGGAGGCGGCGAATTGGTTACGCGCGAGAATCTGCGTAACCGACCATGGTCGAGCTTCGTATGACCCATGACGAAGATGACCCATCCACGCAGTCACAACCACGCCAGCGCGAAAGGGTTCGCGAACCCAAATTCGGTCGCCTGGCTCAAACTTGGTGAATCATGAGTTTCAGTTTTCCCGCCCTGTTCCTTGCCGGCGTCCTGACGTTTCTCTCGCCATGCGTCCTGCCGCTGGTGCCCATCTACCTGGCCACGTTAGCGGGCAGCTCCGCGACCGCGCTACGCGATGGCTCGCGTGGCAAGCGACTGTTCGGCGCCACGGTGGCGTTCTCGCTGGGACTTTCCGTCGTGTTCGTCACGCTGGGGCTGGCGGCGTCGGCGGTGGGCCGGACGCTCTCGGGCCACCGCGCTCTCGTTCTGCAACTGTCGGGTCTGGCCATTTTCCTGGCGGGGCTAAAGCTGATGGGCTTCCTGCGCGTGCCTGGCCTCGATCGCGATGTTCGCCCATGGCTCAGCTCGGTTCGTCGCGGCAGCGGAGTGCTGTGGCCGTTCCTGTTCGGCGGGGCTTTCGCGCTCGGCTGGAGTCCGTGCGTGGGACCGGTGCTTGGCTCAGTGCTAGCATTTGCCAGCACATCGGAAAGCTCAGCCAGGGCCGCGCTGTATCTGGCCACCTATGCCTTCGGACTGACCTTGCCCTTGATGGTGGTCTCGCTGGTAGCGCCCTTGGCCTTACGCTTGCTCGACAGGGCCAGGCGGCACCTGCGCAAGTTCGAGATTGCCAGCGGGACATTGCTGGCAGCGATGGGCCTGCTATTCATCACCGGCAACGAAGCCGCGATCCTGACCCCGGCTACCGCGTCGGCGAATCAGGTTGCCGCTGCTACCACAGAAACGCCACCGACCGCCCCGGCCACGTGCAGTGCCGGCGACCTAAATCCACCTCGCCCCGCGCAGCGGAGAGAGGTCGCCGAGCGCAGCGAGGCGGGTGAGGGGCTGCTACGTTTCGAGACTATTCCGACCATGGTGGAATTCGTCTCTGCTGGGTGTCCCATTTGCCAGCGCATGCAACCGGTCGTGGCTGCTGCCGAGCGAGGGTGCGCTCTCCACGGCATTCGCGTCCGTCAGCTCGACGTTACCACGTCTGCTGGCCGCGCGGCTGCCGCCGAGCGGGGCGTGCTGGGTGTACCCACCTTCCTGTTCTTGGACAGCACCGGGAAAGAGGTTGCACGCCTCGTCGGTCAGCAGCCTCAGGAGGTGCTCATCCAATCCCTGGAGGTTTTGGCCGGAGAGAAGTGTGACGGCTTCCGGCCCATTACTGGTTCGGCCACTGAAGGATCCTGAGCAAGTTGCCTCCGACCCCACGGTCTCACCGAGACCTTGCTGAATCGTCCTATTTTTGCGGTTGATTGATCAAGCCCTGGTAGAAATCCATCGAAAGGTCGCCCCTCACTCGAATGGCGGCGGTCGTATGCCAAAATCGGGATTCCTTATCCGCATGCCCCTCCTCGTAGCGACGCAGGACAAGCAAGAGCACCAATTCTGAGCCACTGTTCGCCAAGACTTCGCGCAAGAGCTCCTTGTGGCACACAAGCCGGTACCCTGTGGAAGGCTCCCTACTCGAATAGTGCGGGCCGGTCGCCCATGCCTCTGATCGCGCCCACACAGCTCCGTCAGCGCGTTTCCACTCGCGACCGAACGGATCTGCAGGTGTCAAATGGCATAGGTCGATTACTTGGGACGTAAGCCGGATTCGAGCAGCGGCAGAAGTTGCTCCGAGAGTGTCAGTGCCGTCGAGATGCACGTCGCGTTCGGGCCACATTGTCCAGGGCACGCACGGTTTCTGGTCGGGATCAAGACGCACATCCTCGTCTTCATGCCTCGCGATCGGCAATGAGGCTGTGAAACCGTCTTCGTTTGTGATTTTCAGCGCAAGCTGCTCGGCGTGTCCTGCGGGCGACAGTGCTGAGGTCAGGTGCACGACAATATCATCGTAGGATCTCCAATCCCCGCCAACAACGAGTTCATGCTGAATTGAATCGCCGCCGTCAGTAAGCCCAACGAGAGAAAGCAACTTTGCCCTGTCGCCAGTGATCTTCAGGGGACCGCCGTCTCTTTCGCTCAGGTTTTCCTGGACCTCAAGCGGTGTTTCGTCGGTACCGTCCGCAAGCCACAGGCCGTCACTTCTGGTCAGCAGTTCTCGCCGCAGCCACCCTTTCCATGGGTCCTCGGTATCGTAGGGCCGTCGGAAGACCGGGTACGTGGTCAGATAGTCACCCGCCACAACCATCAGCCCATGCCATCCGAGTTGCTGGCCGTAGGTCTGGTAACGCTCATTCATGTAATCCATGCGGGCGCTACCTACTCGGTCCCGCCCCCCCAACTCGTACATGCTTGTGACAGTCGGCGCCCACTTGTGTACCCATGCGCCGATTGCATCCTTCGTTTGCCAGTGGGGGCGGTCGAAGCAATCGGAGACCGCTTCGACATCGGACTTTCCGAATTCGTAGTCCAGGTGGAATTCCAAGGAAGGCTCGGGGGTGCCATTCGGACGTCCTTCATAGAACGTGTCCCTGCGCGAAACTGCCGCTTCATGGATTGGCCAGGCCGACTGGTTCGTTCGCCCCAGTTGTTCCAGCTCACTCGCAGTCAGTTGGAGGACTCCTCCATCGACACAGGCCAACAGCGCATCTGCGGCGAAGTGGCGGATCAAGACGTGCGGCATGCCGGTACCGAGCGCTAGCGGCATAAGGATTGACTTGTAGGCCGCAATTCGATGCGGATAGTCCATGGCGACTCGTGCCATAGCGATGAGCAGCCACAGGCGCGCGTGAAGGAAATAGAAGGGCAGTTCCGGAGCCTGGAACGGATGGGCATCCTCCCGGTGGATCATGGCCATCACGGCATCCAGAACCTCCCACTTGTCCAGGTGGGCAAAGCATCGAATGCTATGGGCCGCCCTCCACCGTTCCTCGGCTGACGGTGAACCCAAGCACATCCAGACCAGGCCCGCTGCGGCCTGAACCGGATCGTCATCCGGGTAGAGACCGGCGCGCCACGCTCCATCCGCCACGGCGGATGCCAAGCGTGCAGGTTCACCATTCAGTAGGTTCGCCAGAGCCCGGAGTCCCACAGCATTCGATGCCTGATC
>Ga0265342_10002370_pt1 | contig 16323 bp, 13 predicted proteins | sample 4CB327metaG_FD_203125 | JGI IMG/M metagenome (GOLD analysis project Ga0265342, IMG submission 203125) | Rhizosphere microbial communities from Carex aquatilis grown in University of Washington, Seatle, WA, United States - 4-CB3-27 metaG | ecosystem: Host-associated > Plants > Roots >...
GGTTCTCGCGTCGACGGTTTTCCTCACGTCCTCCCATTCGGGATCGGGGATGGCATAGCGTTTGGTTCCAACATCGAACTGGAAGAGATGAGCGTTATCGAAGAGCATCGCCGCCTGGATGACCTCGTGCAATCCCGATAGGCGGGTGGTCAGTGGCACTTCGACCGTGCGCCAAACGGCGGGGTCGATACCATCCAACTCGATGCGGATGCGGGCGATGCGATCGACATCTGGCATCCGACGAGGATACCGAGTCGGCGCGTGGTCGGCTAGATCCTGACGGGCAAGAGGCCAGAACCGGGGCCACATTGATTTCAGGCGCCGAGGAACTTTCGGATACGGGCTTCGACTTCCGTCCGCGGCCGGCCGAAGCGCATGCGGCTGGTGTCGACCAAGCGGTGCGCATCAAGGCGGCGCGCGGCGGGAGAGTCAGAAAGATCTAGACGAATGGGCGAGGTCGGCACGCCGCCTTTCAAGAGCCTTGCCCAGGCGGCGAAGTTGGGGAGATCGAGGAGAGCGTCCGCGCCGCCAAGACCGATCTGCTCGGCAAGCATCGGAGCGTCGGTCGCGCCGACCCGGCAGGCGATGAGCGACCCGGCATTGCCGAAGACCGCGGCGCGAAGCCGGTCAGGAAGTTGCTCAAGATATTGATGGGCGACAGTCAGGGTGAGCCCGTACTTACGTGCTTCCGACAGCACCAGCCCAAAACTCTCGGTGGCGAACGCCTGGAACTCGTCGGCGTAGAGATGGAAGATCCGTCGATCAGCGGCCGGAGTGTCGGCGCGGGACAGCGCCGCTTGAGCGAGGGAAGTGGTGATGAGCGCACCAAGTAGGTGGGCAGTACTCTCGCCGAGTGCGCCTTTGGCCAAATTGCAGATGACGATGGCGCCCTCGTCCATCAGACGACGGAACGCGATCGTGCTCTTCGGCTGCGCCAGCATGTTGCGCAGGCTCGGTACCATCAGCGCCTTGCCGATCTTGTTTTGGATGGGGGAGATGGCCTCGGCGCGGAAGTTGGCGGCGTAGCCTTCGTATTCGTTGACCCAAAACGAACGCACGACCGGATCGCTCACGTGGCGGTCGATGAGCTGCGCCCGGAACGCGGTGTCGACGAGGAGCCGCGGCAACATGAGGAGGGTGGCACCAGGAACGTCGAGGAGCGCCCGCACGGCATTGGTAAGGATGTAGTCGAGCCGCGGCCCCCAGCTGTCCGGCCAGACATGGCGGAACGCCGAGACGACGCCGTCGGCGACGATGGGTTTGAGGTCTTCGGGAACTCGGGCGAGGGGATTGAAGCCGATGGGACGATCGAGATCGGCGGGGTTGATGTAGACGAGATCGTTGGTCCGCGAGCGCGGAACATGGAGAAGCACCGCTTCGGCGAGGTCGCCATGGGGATCGAGCAGAGCGAGGCCCGCTCCGGCGGCGAGGTCCTGGCCGATCAAGTTGAGAAGGAGGGTACTCTTTCCCGTGCCGGTCTGGCCGACGATATAGAGGTGCCGACGCCGCTCCTCGGGATCGAGCATGACGAACTCGCCCAAAGTAGTGTGGGTGCCGATGCAAACCTGTTGGTCGGATGTGGTCATAGCCGGAACGGAGCCGGCGTGCCGTGCGCACCGCAATTGGAAGGTGGTGCTGGCAGCATCCCGTTTCCCTTGAGGACGCGCCGGGGCTACATGGCGTCTTCGTCGTTGTGCGTCGTGACGAGACTGCCGAGCCCCCCGCTCACTGCCGGCTCGTTTCCGGCCACGATCTTTTCGAAGATGTGGCCTCTCTCGATTGTACCGCTCCAATCGGGCGCGGTTCGAAAGCGGAAGTCGGGACAGCGAATGTGCGGCGCGACACATCGCTCGCCGCTCAGGATTCATTCCCTTTGGTGAGACAGAGAGACAATTCCCTCCGGAGCCGACACGCGATCGCGTGTGCGCGCCCGGTCGCAGCGGTCAAGGTCGGCCGAAGGCCGCCCGCAGGGCGGGTCGCCTTGACGGCTGCGGTGAAGGACGCGCGAGGCTGCTGCGTCGAGAAGAGGTACAATATAAGGAATGATTGCAGAGCTGGATGAATTGCGAGAACGCATTGCCAGGCTGCCGGAGGAGGAACAGTCTGCGGCATTATTCGCGCTTGGCGCGATCGAGAATGAAATGGATGACCGCGCTGACGAACTGAACATCGGCGAGACGGTACGGTCCTCGCCGGTCGTCTAGCGTCGCAAAAGTTACATTTCGCGACGCTCAAAAATGGCTCAACAGAGCCATGAAATAGGGCGTGCCAATTCTAGGGCTTTGTTGAACCATCGGTTTGCCAGTCGGGTGTGCTCGCCTGCTCGATGCGTTGCCGAGCTGCATGCAAAATCGGAAGTCACCAAATTTTCGGCGCCGAAAATTTGGTGACGCGCAGAAAATCCGATGTCTCCGATTGGTTGCTGCCTTCCGCGATTGAGCATCGACATAGTGCGGGTTGGGCTCGATGGAGGGTCGCGCGCGTCGGCGCTGCTTTCCCTCCGTGGGAAAGTATCCCGTGCCGAATGCCGTCACGGGATATTGGTACGCCCGCCCGACCTCGGGACTTTCCCGAACAGCTCTCCCCAGAGAGATGGAGGGCGAGACCGCCCCAGCGGTCGAAGTCGGTGGGCGCCCCAGCGCGCGCCGAAAAGACACGAGGTCGGGCGGGTAGCCCGACCGCGCGCGACCCGATTTAGCCCGTCATATCGATCCGTGCTGACGCCGAGCCCCGCCTTACCCTAAAGGCGGGGCCTAAGGCGGGGTATGAACCGACCTTGATTGCAGACCATACCGTTGGAATCTGTCAAGGCCGCTCCCCCCTTCATTGAAAATTGCATTTCCCCATACTGGGTCTTCTTTAATGGGTCTCATTAGATGCGTATTCTTTATAGAAGGACCGAGCGTTTTCGTTTGGTCTAGAGGGGCACTTTTCACTCGGTCTAGACCGAGTGAAAACGCTCGGTCTAGACCGAGCCGGAGGCGGGCTTGAGGTTCAATTCGTAGACGTTGGTCTTGCCCTGGCCGCGGCGTTGAATGGCCAAGAGCCCGATCGTCTCCAGCGCCTTGAGATGTTTGCGGACGTTGGTCTCGTGCATGCCGAGGTCCTCGCCAAGGCGCACCTGACCGGGAAAGCAATAGTCGTTCTGCCACGCGTAGCTGAGCAGCATGGCGAAAGTCATCTTGTCGCCCGCGGTGAGCTTCTTTGATTTGAGGATAAAGTTCGGGACCTGGGTGAAGCCCTTTGCAGTCGCGGCATCGGCGCCTTTGAGGATGATGTTGCGCTCTTTGAGAAGGTCGCCGATGTGTCGGCCTTGGGCGTAGTCCATGCGGCCATTATAAGCCCTGACCGTGGATGCAATCGCGTTATCCCCTCACCTGAGCTGCAGCTGTGTCGTCGACGATGATTGGTTCGGGCGGTTGTCGGCGCTCGGGCAAACCGAGAAGAGTCTGCAGCCCTCGGATGAGAAAGTTGGTTTCCTTGTCGCGCTCGAGCATGGCGGCGATCTGCGTGTCTTTGACTTTGAGCTGGTCGTCCTTGACGCCGATTTGCTGGCGCAAGAAATCGTTCTCCTTCTCGATGCGCTCGACATAGTTTGGCGCGACAGGTCGCGACACGTCGGGACCTGTCGGCGGCTCGGGTACCTTCTCGTCGTGGGGTTCTGGCGCGGCGACATCAGTCGCGACCTGTCGCGACAAGCCGCGACCTGACGTGGTCGCCAGTTCGTCAATTTGGGCGATGTGACGGGCGACCGAAGCGGGGGTAATCAGGTACTTGTCGCCGAACGGAGTTTCTTGCCGGAGACTATCGAGGTGGCCTTTCGCGCAATAGCGCTGGATGCTGCGAATCGTACGGGGATGGCCCGCGTGCTCGTAGCGAGCGGCGGCATCCTCGATGGTGAGGGAATACTCGTCGGGGCTTGTCGCGACGGGTCGCGGCGGGTCGTCGGTCATTGCCCTGATGATACCGCGGCTCGTCGCACCTCTCGCCGGTTATCCCCAGCGGGCCGCGGGGAGCGGAAGCAATTACTCAAGCTGCGACGGGCCGGTCCGATTTTTGGTTTGGTAACGCACTCGCCTCAGGAGGACCGAGGCGAGTAACTTTTGCCTGTCGGTCGTTTCTTAGAAGCGGATCTTAATGACCAACTCGGGCGGGCAGCAGGTACCGCTGACGACGATCCTGATTCCTTGCGCGCCAGGTGTCGGACCCGTGAACTGAATCTCTTTGATGGCATTGGGAGCGCCGGCCTTGATGAAGAAGGCTTTCACCATCGGAAAATTCTTGCTCATGACCGCCGCCATGAAGGCCTTGTCGCCCTTGATCTTGTCGAAGGCCATGTTCGTTTGCCGGATAGCCATGTCGAGTTGAGCGTTGTTATCGACCTTGGGAAGCGGGCTCACTGGCTTGGGAAGCTCTGCGGCGATCGCAATTTGGACGATTGCCGGCGTTCCCGAGAGGATCGCGGCCGCCATGACGGCTGCGAGCATATGGGTGAACTTTGCCATGATTTGCCATTTCTGAGGTTGCCGTCGCCCCGTTTGGCGACCGCGAGCCATAGCACGTCCTGGCATCCAACCCGGCACTACTTTCCAGGAGAATTTGGAAGATTCTGACCAAATGGTGCCGCCAAGGCAAATGGTAACGTAGTAATAACTGGGCGCGCGGCGTTGCGGCAGCGATCGTTGGTCGCAGAGTGTCAATATAAAGGATTAGGAAGAGCGCTAATATACGCAGGATTACTCCCATTTGGATGCATTATCATGTAACATCTTCCGTTGTACCAGGAATAGTCCCAGCCAGCGGCCCCTGCCGGCGATGTGCCGAGAAGAAGGCTGACAACCAGCGTGCCCGCAGATGCGGCGATGACGGCGCTTCGCATGCTCATTGCTTCCTCTACTTGCCCCTTGGGTGGGGGCGACCGACCGGATCCCTTCTTAACTGATCCACCATCAGGGTGCTGTTCGCGTTGCGGCACCGCGAACGCGGGGGAAAGCCCGGCACCGACCCAACCGGCGCATGTCTCCACTGGGTCAAAGCCGGCTGTCTGACTGTGTTTGAACCATGTCCGGAGTGGGCGGTCTAGCGGGCACTGACGATGTAGGGCCAAACGCACGGTGAATGAGCAGGTCGTCAATGGTCGACAAAGTCAGAACGCGGAAGGTCTTGTTGGGATCAGCCGAATCGGGCGAAGGCGCGGTGCCACTGGTGCTGCGGTACTCTATGCACCATTCGAATACGTAACCGGCGAAGACGAAACGACCCCAATCATGGTCGCCGCTGCGGTCAAATCTAGTGGACCGCGACATGACGCAAAGGGCTCGGCCGCACAGCCGGGCGTCGAGCTCAAAGATGCTGGGCTTTATTCGCACGTGGCCGCCGCGGAAAGTGGTGCGAAGCTGCTCGTTCAGCTCGATGATCCTGGCGCGATTGGGCACGGGTCGTAGCGCCCCTCATTCGGTAAAGCTGAACGGCTCGAAGCCCACCCGCTGCCACGGGCGGGTGAGCATGTGACCGTCGGCCGGTGGCGGCTTCTCAAATGAATTGAACGCCGGGAACGTCCTGAACAGAAACATCTTGGAGCCGCGGCCGCCCGTCATTCGCTCCAAGAGCTTCATCATCGATTGCATGCGAGTTTGGTTGGTGGTGATGAAGGGAACGAAAAAGTTCGGAAAGCCGAAATGGCTACGGTGAAGGTCCTGGGAGACCGCGGCGCGATAGGCGGCAAATTTCTTGACGATGGAGGAGCGCTCGAAGTCGGATGCTTCGATCGGCTCGGTGGCGCAATCGGCCTCGATACCGGGAAAGAAGAGGTAGCTCCTCTCACCGTCGCGGGTGCGCTCGATGCCGAACGGCCGAGCGTCGGCTGTGAGGTTGACCGAACGGGTCTGATTGTTGAGCGAGAAGGTGACGGGGAGAGAAGCCGCGGTACGGGACTCGCGCGTTGCTGCCGGGGTGGTCTCGCTCGCGAGGATCTCGGGCCAGGTGATGAGACGCAGCGCCGGATCGGCGCGCTCCCCGAGTTCGATGGAGGCCATGATGCGGGCGACCATCAGCTCGTGGGCGAAGTTCCGGTGACAGCTCTTGGCAAGACAGGGCAGGCCGCGGTCGGCCAAGACCCCGGAGCCGCGCGCGCCCAACTCGTAGATCAGGCGGCGGTAGTTGGCGTCGGCGCACTCACGCTGCTGGTGAGGCTTGGCGAGATAGTTGTTCGGGGCTCGGGAAAGCAGGTTGAGACGACGCGCGACGGCGTTGAGACTGCCACCGACGAAGGCGTGGATGTCATCACTGGGCAGGTAGCGGTAGCGGACCAGAAGTTTGAAGATCTCGATATCGCGCTCGGTCAGTTTTGCCGCGCAGGCGTTCCCGTCCGCGTCGAAGACGGGGTTGTCATTCCATCGCGAATTCCATTTCCTCTGCTGTGTGGTCGCGTCCATGGCCAGCGCGTAGCAAAAAACGCGCGGCAACAAAACGGTCGCTATCGGCGGCTACGCGCAGGCGTGTCGGGCTACGCGGCGCCGTGCGCCATCTCAAAATATTTTCACACGCCCCACTTTGTCGCAGCGTCGGTGTGCGAGCCGGTGTCGGGGTCGGTCGCGGCAGGCCGCGGCGGCGAAGCAGCGGTGCCCGCGGCCACAGCGGGCGGTGTCTGTGGACGTGGTGGGGTGGGCTGCGGATGTGGCGGCGCGGTCGAGCGCAACCGCTGTGCATTGGCCGAACGGAGAAGCTTGTGCGCAGCTTCGGTCATCTTCGGCTGTTTGCCGAGGACGCCGAGCGGGATCGAAAGGGACACGGCTCGATCGGTGTAACCGCGGACGTAACAGGCAAAGCTCGTGGCCGCGGTCGTCTTTCGCTGCCCGATGATGAACTCGGGATCGCAGGCCATGTCCCTCGCCATGAACGCTGCGTCGCGAGCGCCGACGCCGCCCGCGTACTTGATCGACGTATTTGCCGAGAGCGCCGAGCGCATGGCTTCGGAGACCTGGCCTTCGATCCGCTGGTGCGCGAACGTTAGGCCAAGTCGGAATTTGCGGACGCTATCGAGCATCGTCTCAATCTGTTCGTCAAAGAAATCGGCGGCTTCGTCGACAATGAGGTAGGCGGGGTTCCATTGCGACTGCGGAACGCTCAGGCGCTCGAAAGCGGCAGCGAACGTGAGCGCGATGATGTAGCGGCCGAAGAGTTGCGACGCTTCTTTGCCGAGCCGGCCGCGGGCGGCATGAACCAGCACGATGTTACCGTTCTGCATGCACTCGAACATGTCGAGCTTGCGTTCCGGGGTCGCAAACATCCGCTCGAAGTCGGCATGCTGGAGAAGGCCATAGAGCCGGTGGGCGATCTGCTGGCGCGTCTCCCGGAACTCGGTCGGGTGGAAGAAGTGATGTTCAAAGAAGCGGCGGGCCGTGACGGATTCGAGCGCCTCGATGTGCGGCCGGAATGGGCTGTCTTCCAACCTCTTGGCGCCGTCCTCCATCAATTCGAGGAGCGTGTGGATGGTCGCGCCGGGGATCGTGAAGAGCAAGCGGACAACGAAGGAGAAGGCGGTCGTCTGCTTCTGCGTCAGCGCGGAAGCGATGGAGCCGAAGATGTACTGGTAGAGCGAGATCGTATTGTTCTCGACTTCGTGCCGCACGTCGTCGGAGTAGAGTTTCGAGCGCTTGCTGGCGGCGTCGAACATGTTGAGGGCAGGCGGCGCGGTGCTGTCGCGCGGATCAACGATGACCAGCTTCTCGGCGAGAGACGTGGGGTCGGTCGGGTCGAAGATCGCGAGATGCTCAATCTCGTCGATGAGAGTGCCGTGCGGATCGATGACGATGATGGCGGGAGGATTCGGCTGTGCAAGGTCGTCGAGGATGGTCTGGGCGATGAGGGTACTCTTCCCCCAGCCGGCACCACCGATGATGTGGGTGTGCTCGAAGCGGACGCCCTCGGGAACGATGAAGGGGACGCGGCTTTCCAGGAAGATCGCGTCGAGCATCGTGCTCCCGAGGTAGGCTTCGACGATCTCGGCGGGCGAGCCCTTGTGCTGCGTAGGGGCAAGCGGACGCGAGGCGCGCGATCCTTCCGCGAGCCGGTCTGTGTTTGCCTTCAGCTTGTCGTGCAGCCAGCGGAAGAGGCCGAACGGGCGGGCTTCAGGAGAGCCGAACGGTTCAAGCATCTCCTCGACGATCGAAGCGACGTTCGGCAGCAGGTCGATGAGCGGAATCGACGGGGCGTCCGAGGCGGGCGTGTCGCCCTCTTCCACGTTACCCTGGGCGATTTTCGGGAGATGCCGGGTAATCGTGATGAAGCTGGTGACCAGGGCATTCGCGAGAGTGTCGAGGGTGGCATTCGGCTGGAGCGCCTTGACCTGCTGGCGCAGGAGAAGGTCGCGGATCCGGCCGAGGACGGCGTTGTCGCCGTGATGGCCATAGAGGGCGGGGTTCGGCGGCAGGTCGACGAAGCGTTCCGCGGTGAAGAGTGCAGCGGCAGTCCCGAGCATCTGCATGGCGATGTCGTAGTGCGGTGGCGGGATGGCCAATTCTTGACAGCGATCAAGGAACCGGCCGAGCACCCGCCGCGCGAAGTCGCCCGAGTCCGGGAAGTTGGCATCCTTAACCAGCGCCGCCGTCTGCGCATACAGCGTGGCGTTGTCGCCGTGAGGCCCGTTCAGCGCGTCCCACACCTTGTCGAACGGTGTCAGGTACTCGGGCATCAGAATTCGATGGTTTCCGTCTGTTTGTATTCGCGGTAGCGATCAAGGAGTTGGCGCATCTTGGGCAGAAATTCGGCCTTCAGTTTGTGGGCGTAGTCGTTGGCTTCATGGGGGGTGTCGAAGAAACGGGAAAATGGCGAGACAAGTAGGTCGCCGATCCGGGTCTTGCGGCGCTCGTGCTTCCTCAGGTCCTCCGTCGTCTCCAGCATCTGCTTCCCGATCGCCTTGTGAAGCGGATCCTTGGCAGCGTCGACGCGGGCGCGATCGTCGATGCGCGCTCTGACGAGCTCGTCCTCGGTGAAGAGCGGTGTATCCTCCAGGACGACGTCGTCGAGCTGATGCTGCTTGATGGTGGCGCGCTCGGTCTCGGTCATCTGGAGAACCATGTCGACGGCGTACTTGGTAATCTCGCCCGCCTCGGTGTGAATGAATGTGTCTTCGCCGACGAGGTGGTGAATGCGTTCCTGCTTCAGCCGAGGATGTTTGACCTCGTTGATCTGGATAGTTGCCCGCATGCGATCGGGCAGGCCCGAGGGAAGCGTGGCGTGCAGAGCGTCGAGCTGCTGTTGCCGCGCGGCCTGGCGAGCTTGTTCGGCGGGAGTGACTTGAGCCTGACGCTCTGCGGCTTGCTTTAGGTGGGCGTCTTCGGTGACCGCTTTGAAGAGGCCCCAAAGAAGCTGGAAGATTTTCCAGGCGATCCAGAACGGCGCGATGAGGATGTAGCCAAAAAGCTTGAGGATACCTTCGGTTTGCTCGTCCACGGATGCCCCCGCCTGGGGGCGTCCAGGTCCGCATCGCGACCGTCCTCGTGCCCCCGCCGAGCGACGTCGCCGCCAGCCGCAAGCGGGAGTCGGCTCAATTGTCCGACGACCCGCTCGACTCGTTTAATGATGTACGTCTAGGTTGCAACGGTCAAGATATCGAAACGCAAAGAGGGCGGTTTGGAGCCGCCCTCTTGCTCCCGTTACGGGGAGGTTCCGCTCGATTTGTCGCGCTCGGCTATCTTGGTCTCACACCACTCCATGATCTCGGATTCGACGTAGCCAACTCTGGCGTAGCGGCCGTTGCCTAAACGCACGCGCTTTGGGAAGCGACCATCTGCTTCAAGTCTGGCACGGTGAGCATCGCTGTAGAGCGTGAGGCGTTTGACTTCCTTCTTCGACAAAAATCTCATCGCAAGTCTCCCGGATTGGGAGAGCTCGCGAGCCCTCGGGGTTGTGCCCTCGGACAATCGGAGATTAGGCCGCTACGGCTTCGCGAACAAGGCGGCCAGATGCTCCTCATAGCGCGTCATGGCGGCTCTCATTTCGTCCATGTAGGCGTGCCGATTATAAATGGCCGACACGCCGCTGATCGTCCCGGTGATGTGATTGAGCAAGCGCTCTGTTATGTGCGGTGGGGTTCCGATAGCAGCGTGCACCGTCGCAAAGGTGCGTCGAAGGTCGTGCAACGTCCACGGCTCGATCGGACATGCGTTGTCAAACTCCGTCTTGCACTTTGACCAGCCACCAAACACTTTGTCTCCCCTTCGCGCGGGGAAGAGGAGATCGCCGTCGGCCGGAAGCGTTTCAACTACCGACAAGGCACGTGGGCCGAGGGGAAAGGTGTGGTCGCGCTTGTTCTTTGTCAGTGAAGCGGGAAGGGTACAGCTGTCCTTGTTGAGATAGCTCCGTCGAAGCCATGCAATCTCGCTGCGCCGCTGGCCGGTGAGGATGCAGAGCTGGACGATTGTGCCGAACGGGTAGCCGATCTTTCGAGCGGTGTTGTGAACCGCGGCAAGCTCCACGTCGGCTAGGACGCGCTGGCGAGGTTGGCGGCGGATGGTTTGCATCCCTTCGCATGGTGAATGATCGACGTAGTGCCTGCGCTGCGCCCAGCGGAAGAAGACCTTGATCGCGACAAGCGCGTGATTCTGCTCGGAGACGGTCTTCTGGAGCCGATCGATTCTTCGATTGATGTCCTGCGAAGTAATTTCGGAGAGCGGCTTCGAGCCGAACGAAAAATGGCGTTTCAGGATGCGCGTGTAGTCATAGAGTGTGCGCGCCTTGTTCTTCTGCTCGCATACCGAAAGAAAGAGCGTCCTTGCTTCGTCGAAGGTGGGTGAGGTCTCGGGCTTTCCGATGCCCAGTAGCTTCTCGGCGAGGATGGTCTTGGCCTTGGTGCGCGCGTCTTTGAGCGGGACGATGCCCACATCAGCTATCTTGATGCGCTGGCGGTCGCGGCCGAGCGTGAGGACGTAGCTCATCGCGCCAGCCTCGGTCACGCGGACGCCGAAACCCTTGAGGGTCTTGTCGATGTACGTTATCTGCCTGCCTGGGACTGGCCGGAGCCGGCGCAGGGTGACATCGGTGAGGTTCACGACGGGCATTTTCAGTCTCGCCCCAGTCTCGCAAAACCGTGGTGCAAGGGTGGTGTCGGCTAAACCACTATGAGTCGCTCAAGACGAAAAAGCAAAGGAAAATGAATAGGTTGTGAGTAGCTATGAGCAGCGATGGGGCGTAGCCAAGTGGTAAGGCAGCGGATTTTGATTCCGCCATTCCCTGGTTCGAATCCAGGCGCCCCAGCCAATTTCCTGCGCACCGGGCGCCGCGGCGGCAAAGGCGAGGCCTGATTTGAGCTCGACGGCGGACGGTCACCACAGCCATCATGGACACGATCATGACGGGCACGGCCACGGCGCCGGTCATTCTCGCGGCCATTCCCACGCTCCTTCGAGTTTCGGGCGGGCCTTCGCCATCGGCATCGCGCTCAACGGCGCCTACATCCTCGTCGAGGCGGCGTTCGGCTTTGCCAGCAACTCGCTGGCGCTCCTCGCCGACGCCGGGCACAACTGCTCGGACGTCCTTGGTCTTATCGTCGCGTGGGGGGCGACTGCACTCGCGCAGCGGCCGCCGTCGCAGCGGTATACCTACGGGCTGACCGGCAGCACGATTCTGGCGGCGCTGTTCAACTCGATCTTCTTGATGCTGACCTTCGGCGCCATCGGGCTGGAGGCGGTCATGCGGCTCATGCATCCGCAGCCGGTGGCGGGCTTCACGGTCATCCTGGTCGCGCTCGGCGGGATCGCGGTCAACGGCGTCAGCGCCATGCTCTTCGCCGCGGGGCGCAAGGGCGACCTCAACGTGCGCGGAGCCTTCCTGCACATGGCGGGCGACGCGATGGTTTCGGCCGGTGTCGTCGTCGCCGGTCTCGCCATCCTGGCGACCGGGTGGCAGTGGCTGGACCCTGTGGTCAGCCTTGGCGTCGCCCTCGTCGTGATCGCGCAGACCTGGAGCATGACGCGGGAAAGCGTCGCGATGTCGCTGCAGGCGGTTCCCGAAACGATTGCGGCTACCGATGTGCGCGCGTTTCTCGGTCGACTGCCGGGCGTGGCCGAAGTCCACGACCTGCATATCTGGCCGATGGGCACCGCGGAAATCGCCATGACCGCGCACCTGGTGATGCCCGCCGGCCATCCGGGCGATGCGGTGCTCTTCCAGCTCGAACACGATCTCCATGAACAATTCGGCATCGGCCACGTTACGCTGCAGATCGAGAGCGGCACGATGGCGTGCCCGCTGGCGCCGGAGGAGCGCGTTTAGGGCTGGCGCGGGCGCGACGCCCGGTGACGCCACGCCGGCATGGAGACTGAGCGATGGCGGCCGACTTCGATTTCACAGGCAAACGGATCGTGATGACCGGCGCGACCGACGGGATAGGTCTGGCCGCTGCGCGGGTTTTCGCCGCGGGCGGTGCGGAGCTGACGCTGGTGGCGCGTGACCCTGGCAAGGTCAGCGCGACGGCCGCTCACCTGTCGTCGGTCAGTCCGCAACGGACGGCGGTTCAAAGCATCCTCGCCGATCTGTCGCTGCAGGCCGAGGTGCGCCGCGCCTCCGCCGAAATCGCGGCGCGCCATCCGCAGATCGACGTTCTCATCAACAATGCCGGCGCCATGTTCAACCGGCGCATCATCACCGCCGACGGCATCGAGCTGACGTGGGCGCTCAATCACCTGGCGCCGTACCTGATGACCAACCTGCTGCTCGACCGACTGAAGGCGGCGCCGGCGGCGCGGGTCATCACCACCGCCTCCGACGCTCACTGGCGCGGCGGCGAGATTCCGTTCGACGACATCAACGCGGAGCGCGGATATCGCGGCTTTACCCGTTACGGCCAGAGCAAGCTCGCCAACATCCTGTTTACGCGCGCGCTGGGGCAGCGGCTTCTCGGCACACCGGTTAGCGCGAGCTGCTACCACCCCGGGCTGGTCGCCACGAATTTCAACCGCAACAATGGTCCGCTGATGAACCTCGTCATGCAGGCGGCGAAGCTGGTTGCGCGCACGCCGCAGAAGGGGGCCGAGACGATGGTGTGGCTTGCCGGCGCTCCCGAGGCGACGAGCGTCAACGGCGGCTACTTCTTCGACGAGCACATCGGCCGGTCGAGCCTTGCCGCGCACGATGACGACGCTGCGACGCGCCTGTGGAGGCTGAGCGAGCAGCAGGTCGCCGCGTCGGCGTTGCCGCCTGCGTCCAGAGCAATTCCCGATTAGACTGAATCGGGAATTGCCCTTGATTCCTTTGCCTTGCGCAATTCCGCACGGAAAAGTGGAATCCACTTTTCCTGGAATTGATCTAGGTAATGACCGAGGGCTCGCTGCGACCGGTGCGCTGTTCCAGTTCGGAAAGCGCGACCGACGCACGGTAGAGCGGCTGCAGCACGCTCTGCGTGTCGAGATCGAGCCGGGCGGGATCCGCCTCGCAGTGCTCGACGTAGATACGCAGCGTCGCGCCGACCGTTCCGGTGCCCGACAGGCGGTAGACAAAGCGGCCGCCATCATCGAAGAGCACGCGGATGCCCTGCTGACCGGAATGGGATTGGTCGACGGGATCGTCGTAGGAAAATTCATCGGCCACGGTGACGGTGCGCCCGGCCAGCGGCTTGCCGGCCAGAGCGGGCAGCCGGTCACGCAGGTTCTGCATCAGGCCCTTGGCCGCGGTGGCGTCGATGGCTTCATAGTCGTAGCGGGCGTAGTAATTGCGCCCATAGGTGCGCCAATGGTCGCTCATGATGGCATCGACGCTCTGGCGCCGCTTCGCCAGGATATTCAGCCACAGCAGGACGGCCCACAGTCCATCCTTCTCGCGGATGTGATTGGAGCCGGTGCCGGCGCTTTCCTCGCCGCAGATCGTCACCAAGCCGGCGTCGAGGAGGTTGCCGAAGAACTTCCAGCCGGTCGGCGTCTCGTAGCTCTTGATGCCGAGGCGGGCGGCCACGCGGTCGGCGGCGCCGCTGGTCGGCATCGAACGGGCGACGCCGGCGATGCCGCCCGCATATGCCGGAGCGAGGTGGGCATTGGCGACAAGCGCGGCCAGCGAATCGGAGGGCGTCACGAACCGGCCGCGCCCGATGATCAGATTGCGGTCGCCGTCGCCGTCGGAGGCCGCGCCGAAATCGGGCGCATCCGGGGACATCATCAGGTCATAGAGATCCTTGGCATTGACCAGATTGGGATCGGGATGGTGGTGGCCGAAATCGGGCAGCGGCGTGCCGTTGATGACCGTGCCGGCGGGGGCGCCCAGCGTTTTCTCGAGGATGGCGTGGGCATACGGACCGGTAATCGCCGACATGGCGTCAAAGCGCATGCGGAAACCGGTTTTGAAGAGCGCGTGGATGGCGTCGAAGTCGATCAGCTTCTCGACCATCTCCTGATAGGCCGCGACGGGATCGACGACGTGCACGACGCAGCTGCCGATCATGCTGTCGCCGAGGGTGTCGAGATCGATGTCGGGAGTGTCGAGGGTCAGGTAGCGATCGATCGTCCTGGTGCGGGCATAGATGGCATCAGTGATGCCTTCGGGCGCCGGGCCGCCGTTGCCGGCGTTGTACTTGATGCCGAAGTCGCCGTCGGGGCCGCCCGGATTGTGGCTGGCGGAGAAGATGATGCCGCCGAACGCGCCGTTGCGGCGGATCAGGTTCGATACCGCGGGGGTCGAGACAAGGCCGCCGCGACCGACGATCACCTCACCGAATCCGTTGGCGGCCGCCATGCGGATCGCCGTCTGGATGGCGACGCGATTGTAGAAGCGGCCGTCGCCGCCGATGACCAACGCCTTGCCGGCAAAACCACTCAACGCGTCGAAGATGGATTGCAGAAAATTTTCGACGTAATGCGGCTGCTGGAAAACCGTAACCTTCTTGCGCAGACCCGAGGTCCCGGGCTGCTGTCCGTCAAAGGGTCTGGTCGCGATTGTCGTTGCCGTCGCGCTCATCATGCGTGCTCATCCCCGGTTCGAGGGACCATTCTATTGCGCGAGCGCGAACATTTTTCCACGCCTCGCAGATTAATGGTGTTGCCCGCGCGGATTTTGCGCACCGGCGCCGGACGCCGGCTAAAGCGGGGTTTCGCGGACACGCGCCACCGTTCCGGTGGTGCTGTAGCCCTCCAGCAGCGGGAGAAGCTCGACGCTGCCGCCGTTCGCCTTGACGAACGCAGCCCCAGGGATTTCCGAGCCGGCGTAGTCGGCCCCCTTGAACAGGCAGTCCGGTTTCAGGGCGCGGATCAGGTCCTCCGGCGTATCCTCGGCAAAGACCACAACCAGATCGACCGCCCGCAGCGCCGCCAGCACCGCCGCGCGCGCCTGTTCGTCCTGAACCGGGCGGCCGGGGCCTTTCAGGCGCTTGACCGAGGCATCGGCGTTCACCCCGACGATGAGACGGTCGCAGCGGCGACGGGCTTCGTTCAGCGAGTGCAGATGGCCGCGGTGCAAGAGATCGAAGACGCCGTTGGTGAAGCCCACCTTTAGGCCGAGGCCGTGCCACAGCCGTACACGCTCGGCCGCCTCGGCACGGTCGCTGACGCCCTCGCCGCGGGCCGCACCGAGCGCGGCGGCGAGCTCCTGTGGCAGTGCGGTCGCGGTGCCGGGCTTGGCGACCACGATGCCGGCAGCAGTGTTTGCGAGACGGACGGCGTCGGGCAGGGGGGCGCCGGCGGCGATGGCCGAGGCAATCGTGGCCACCACCGTGTCGCCGGCGCCGGTGACGTCGAACACACGGTGGGTCTCGGCGCGGACATGGATGGGCTTGCGGTTCGCGCGCTCGAGCAGCGTCATGCCGGCGCTGCCGCGGGTGAGCAGGACGGCGTCCATCTCGGCCATCGCCAGAAGGCGGCGGCAAGCGGCTTCGGCGTCCTCGTCGCTACCGGCATGGATGCCGGTGAAGGCCGCCATCTCCTCGAGATTGGGGGTGATCAGCGTGGCGCCGGCAAAACTCGCGACGTCGGCCCGCCGGGGGTCGACGATGACGGACTTGCCGAAACGGCGCGCCGCGGCAATCAGGGCGGCGATGGCGGCATCATCGAGCGCGCCACGGGCATAGTCGGACAGGACGAGCACGTCGCTGTCCGGCAGCGCTGCCATGGCGGCCCGGGCGAGCAGCGCGCCGATCTCGCCCGACGCGGGACGTACGTCTTCGGCATCGAGGCACAGAAGCTGCTGCCAGCCGCTGAGGTATCGCGACTTCACCGTCGTCGGCCGGCTCGCGTCGACGACGAGTTCGGCCTTCAGCCGGTCGAATGTCGCGCAGAGTGCGCGCAGCTCCTCGGCCGCGGCATCCCTGCCGACCAGCCCGACAAGCGTGGCCGCGCCGCCGGT
>Ga0265342_10002371_pt1 | contig 16318 bp, 11 predicted proteins | sample 4CB327metaG_FD_203125 | JGI IMG/M metagenome (GOLD analysis project Ga0265342, IMG submission 203125) | Rhizosphere microbial communities from Carex aquatilis grown in University of Washington, Seatle, WA, United States - 4-CB3-27 metaG | ecosystem: Host-associated > Plants > Roots >...
TCGCTGAAGTCGAGCGACGCGGCGCTGGTCGTGGCCAAGGAAAAGCTGACCCGCGCCGACCTGGCCGAAAGCACGCAGAGCGCCGCGCGCTTCGACATCGCGCTCACCTGCGCCGCCGGCGCGGCCGCGGGCCCGAAGACGATCAACGCCGAGGCCAAGTTCGTGATGTGCCAGGAGAGCGCCTGCAAACCGGTGAAGGAGACGCTGGCGCTGGCCATCGAGATCACGCCCGCCGGAGCGCCGGGCGCCAATCCGGGGGGCAATCCGGGGGCCAAGAAGGCCGGCAAGACCAAGACGAAGTAGCGCGCGGGCCGCGCGTCTTCAGCGAAACTCGCGCACGATCGTCGAGACCTTGCGCGCGACCGCGCGATCGAGCGCGCCGACGACCACCACGCACAGGCGCTCGGCGCGGATCACCCGGCGCGCCGCGCGGCGGATGTCCTCGGGACGCACGCGGTCGAGCTCGCGCGCGCGCTGCTCCTGCGAGCGCGGGCGCGAGTAGAGCTCGGTGCCGCCGAACCAGCCGCACAGGCTGTCGAGATCGTCGTAGCAGGCTTCGAGATCGGCGCGGAAGCGGCGCTTGGCCTTGTCGAGCTCCGCCTCGCTGACCGGCTCGTCGCGGAAGCGCGCGAGGATCGACAGCCCCTCGCCGACGAGATCCGGCAGCTTGGCGTGCGCGCAGCCCGCGTCGATCTCGATGAGCGCGCTGTCGTGGTACGAGCAGAGGTTGCCGGACACGGAGTACGCCAGGCCCTTTTGATCGCAGATCTGGTAGTGGAGGCGCGTCGACATCCCGTCGTCGAGCACGCGCGCCAGCGCGCGCAGCGCCAGGTAGTCGGGGTCGCTCTCGGGCACGGCGTGGAACAGGATCTGCACCTGAGTCTGCGCCGATTCGTTGTGGATCACGCGGAAGCGCGGGCCGTCGGTGGGAACGCGCGGCGGCTCGGCGTTGGTTCTTCGGCCGCGCGGCACCGTCGCGAACGCGGCGCGCGCCAGCGCCTCGACGCGCGCGTGCCGGAACGGCCCCGCCACGCACAGCACCATGTTGGCCGCGTTGTAAAAATGCTGGAAGTGCGCGCGCACCTCTTCGGTCTTGAAGCGCCGCACGTTGCGCAGCGGCCCGGTGATGGTGTACCCGAGCGGGTGCCCGTTCCAGGCCGACATGCGCGACAGATCGTCGAGGTTGACGTTGCGGCCGTCGTCGTCCAGGTCTTCGAGGATCTCCTCGATGATGATCTGGCGCTCGAGGTCGATGTCGCGGAACGACGGCGTGCTGAAGAGATCGCCGAGGATTTCCAGGCCGCGCGGCAGCTCGGCCGGCTGCAGCGGGATCTGGTAGAGCGAGTAGTCGCGCCCGGTCTCGGCGTAGAGCGTGCCGCCGATCTCTTCGATCGCCAGGTTCAGCGCAAACGAGTTCGGGAACTGCGCCGAACCACGGAACAGCATGTGCTCGACAAAGTGCGACAGACCGTTGGTGCGCGGCGTCTCGTAGCGCGACCCGGCCCGCACATAGAGCGAGATCGCCGCGCTGTGCAGGTGGGGTGTCTCGACGGTGACCAACCGCAGACCATTGGGAAGCCGGGAGCGACCGACCTGGTATGGGGGCTTTCGTAGAGGAGGGAGCTGGGGGCGGCGGGCGAGCGCGATCGTCGACATTCGGGTCCTTGAGGGTATCGCACCCGCGTGCGATTGCGAGGTAAGGTGGGTTGGGGCGGCCGTGAGCGAAGCTACCGAGGATACGCGGGTCGGCCTCATCGGCAAGACCGTCGGGCGGTACCGGGTGACCGGCGAGCTCGGTCGCGGGGGCATGGCCACGGTCTACCGGGCGCACGACCCACAGCTCGGCCGCGACGTCGCCATCAAGGTCATGCACGGCGCGTTCGCGGGGCGCACGGATCTGGAGGCGCGTTTCCGCCGCGAAGCACGCGCCGTCGCCACCATCAAGCACGACGGCATCGTCGATGTCTACGACTTCGCGCCGGCCGCGGGCGGCGAGCCCGGGTACATCGTCACCGAGATCGTCGAGGGGCCGACGCTGCGCGCGCTGCTCGACCAGCACGGCGGGCGCTTGCTTCCCGAGGTCACCGCGCTGGTCGCGGCGCGCGTCGCCGGCGCGCTGGGCGCGGCGCACGCGCGCGGTATCGTGCACCGCGACGTCAAGCCCGACAACGTCATGTTCGATCGCGCCGGCGCCGGACCGGTGCGCGTGCTGCTGACCGACTTCGGCATCGCGCACATGACCGAGGCCGAGACCATGACCGCCACGGGAGCGATCGTCGGCTCGCCGATCTACATGTCGCCCGAGCAGGCGCGCGGGCAGGAGATCTTGCCGGCGTCGGACGTCTTTTCGCTCGGGGTCATGCTCTACCACGTGACGACCGGGCGGCCGCCGTTCGCGGGCCGCGATCCACTGACCGCGATCGCGGCCATCTTGAAGGGCGAGTTCCTGAGGCCGTCGCAGGTCGACGCGCACGTCGGCCCGGCGCTGGAGGCGGTGATCCTGCGCTGCCTCAAGAGCACACCCGTTGAGCGTTTCCCCGACGGTCACGCCGTCGAGGCCGCGCTCGGTGACATCGCGCGGGACGTGCACGGCCTGCTTGGCGCGAGCGATACCGGCGCGGTGCTGCGGCGATTCTTCGACGAGGGCGCGGAAAAATTCGGCGCGACGGTGAGCGAGCACGTCGCGGAGCAAGCGTACGAAAGGGCGCAGGCTCACGTGCGCAGGCGCGAGATGACGCGCGCGCTGGCGGAGATCAACCGCGTGTTCGCGTACGCGCCCGGGCATGCTGGCGCGCAGGCGTTGCTGGCGGCGCTCTCGCGGCGGCGGCGCGTGGGCAAGCTCGCGAGCGCGGCGCTGGCCCTGGCCACGCTGCTGGCCGTGGGGGCCGGCGCGCAGCACTGGCGGGCGGCGCGACGGGCGGCGGCCAGCGGCGGTGTCGCCGGCGTGGCCGTCGTGGCAACGCAGACGCTCCGTCTGGCGGCGCGGACGACGACGCCGGCCGCGGAGGTGCCGTCTTCCACGCCTGCGGCCATGCCGCCGCCGGCGCCTTCGGCGACACCGCCGGCGCGCACCGGCGCCGGCAAGCACAAGCAGGCCGCGCGGCCGCGCGCCCAAGCGAGCGCCTCGCCAAGCCGCCCGGCGGAGACGTCCCCGCCGGTCACGGGCGCCGGAAGCGCGACCGTGGCGCCGCCCGCCGCGAGCCCGGGCGCGGCCACGGCGACGGCCGTGCCGCCGACGACAACAGCAGCGGCGCCGCCCGCGACAGCGCCGAGCGTGATACCAACACCGATCTCGCCGCGCCCGGCACCGACGGCCAGCCTGGCGCTACGCGCGTCGCAGGGCTTCTGCTCGCCGTCGCTCGATGATCGGCCGCCGTCGATTCATCCGTCGTACGAACACGTCGCGCCCGGCATTCACCGCCTGTTCTGCACGCTGCCGAGCGGCGCGAAGGTCTTCGTCTCCAACTACGACCTGCGCCCCGGGACGCGGCCCAACCTGGTCATCGTGCCGGGCACCGACGGCCATCCCCTGCTCTCGCTGCCGGATTGACGCCCGGCGGGCGCTCCGACCCGACCGAGACAGGGCTGTCGCGATGCACGCTGTTCGCCGACCGGTTGCTCCGCAGATCCCTTAGAATCCGCGCGGGAGTTTGGCCTTTCCATTGCACAGATCCTGGCCCGGCCGTGTTTTCTGGATGACCCCATGACAAACGCGAAGCGGACCCTTGCGGGAATGCTGTGTCTGGTCGCGGTCGCCGTGACCGCGACCCCCGCGAACGCCGCCCCGGCGGCACCACGCGCCGACACGACGACGGCGGCGCCGGTCGCACCGGTCGAGGCAGCAGCGGCCACGCCACCCGCCCCGGCGCACGACGATGACACGCACGGCGGGCCCGCCGCCCCGGGTGCCGCTGCGCAGCCGGCGCCCAGCGCCGCAACCGAAGTCGACGCTGCCGCCACCCTGGAGCGAGCGCTCGCCGCGTACGAGTACGGCGACATGGATCTCGTCGTCGAGTCGGCGCGCCTCGTCGCCGAGGGCCGCGCCCGCCCCAGCGCCACTCAGCGCGTGCAAGCGCTGCGATTGCTCGGCATCGGCCTGTTTCTGACCGGCCGCCCCGAGGGTGCCGAGACCGCGTTCTTCGATCTGCTGCGGCAGAAGCCCGGCGCGCGGCTCGACCCGACTCACACCCGCCCCGACGTCGTCGCGTTCTTCGAGAGCGTCCGCACCCGCCACTCCGCCGAGATTCGCGAGGCCGCGCGCAGCCGCCCCGGCAAGCACCTGGCCTGGGCGTTCCTGCCGCCCGCCGGTCAGTTCCAGAACGGGCACCGCGCGCGCGGCATCATGTTCGGCGCGTTCGAGGTCCTCTCGCTCGGCGTCGCCATCGGCACCTACGTCCAGCTGAAATCGTGGGTCGACGAATCGAACGACACCTATGGCATCCACACCGACGACGCTCGCACGCTCAAGGTCGTCAACAACGTCGCCGTCGGCGTGTTCGCCGCCACCGTCATCATCGGCATCGTCGACGGCCTGGCCAACTTCAGCGCCCACGACGACGAGCCCCCGCTGGCCTGGCTCGGCCCCGGCGGCCTGACGTTGCGCTTCTAGCGCTTTCGCGCCGTCGCGTGTGCAACCTGAGCTAGACTGCCCGCCCGAACAAACACGAAGGCGGGTAGCTCAGTGGTAGAGCAGGGTCTTTACACGGCTCGGGTCGCAGGTTCAATCCCTGTCCCGCCTACTTCCGTTATCGGACACTCCGGCAGTCTCACCGTGATCGTCGCCCCGGATCGCCGTGGCCAGGTCAAACGCACCGGTGATCTGGTAGACGCCGTCGGCCGCGGGCGTGAGGACCAGCGGCTGGATGTGGCGGGCCAGGATCTCACGCCCCCGGACCGGGTCCCCATCGATGATCGTGAGAAGGTTCCGGATGTACCCCTCGATAACCTTCGGGTGCGGGATGGTCGCCGGCTGAACGCGGGCGCGCTCGGCAGCCCGGGACTTGATCGTCGAAAGCTTCGACTCTTCCGCGCGCACCTGCGCCGCGAGTCCCTCCGACCACCCCATCTTGGCCAGCGCCTCGTAGAGGTTCTTTACGCGCTGCTGCTGTTCGCGGAGCAGCCGGCTCGAATCATCCTCCGTCGCGTCGGCCTTCTGCAGCTGCGTGACGCGCGTCTGGAAAGTCTTCACGAATCGCTCGACGAGATCGGGCGCCGTGAGCTGGGTCTGAAGCATCTCCACGACCGCCGTCTTGACCTTCCGTTCCGAGATGGAGCGGTTGTTCGAGCAGATCGCCGTACCTCGGCTCTTGTGGGTTGTGCAGCCGAGCGTCGAGTAGCTGTGGCCGCCTTTCGTCCACCGGTGGACCGCGACCATCGAACCGCCGCAGGTCCCGCACCGGAGCAGGCCTGCAAGGACACTTGGCGCCGACTTCGTAGTGCCCGCCGCGCGCCCGCCCATGGGCCGATCTCCCCAGCGCTCCAGCCGCTCCCGCGTCGCCTGCCAGAGGCCCTGGGGGATGATGCGCAACTCGGGAAGCTCGGTTCGGACGTGCTCCGATTCCGGTCGAGGGATCCTCCGGTAGCGTCGCGTACCCGGGATCTGAAGCCACTGATCCTTGTTCCAGATCCAGACGCCGACGTACTGCTCGTTTCGCAGCATGTAGCGAATCGTCGAGTGGGCCCAGCCCGGCGCGCTTTTGTTGCCCTTGCCACCATCGTGGGGGGCCGGCACGCCATCGTCGTTCAGGGCCGAGGCGATGTGCTTGAACGACATGCCCGACCGATACATTTCGAACACGCGCCGGACGACCTTGGCCTCGTCCTCCGCGATGACCCGGAGCTTGCGCGGATGCTCGAGATCCGGCGGATTCGGTTCGACCACGGTCGTGAAGCCATAGGTCTTTCCGCCGGTCGCAAAACCGGCGAGCGCCCTGCCCTCGAGCCCGCGGTGAGTCTCGGCCCGCACCATCTGCAGGAACGTGTCGTTGACCAGAGCCATCGCTCCGAAGGTGAGCCGACCGCCGACGGCGTCCGAAGCAACGCCGGTGGTGCAGTCAATGACGCGCACCCCGCGACCGGCGAGATCTTCGAAGATGATTCGCCAGGTGGCCCCGAGATCGCGTGAGAGCCGGCTCAAGTCATCGACGAGCACGCAGGAGAACTTTCGCTGGGCCGCACTACGAAGCAGCTTCTTCAGCTGCTCGCGCTCGGTGTGCGAGCCGGACACCGCCGCGTCGCTATAGGTTTCAACGACCTTGAATCCACGGCCCGCGGCAAAATTTCGACAGCGGCGAAGCTGGTCGTCAATCGAGCGCGCGTCCTGCTTATCGGTCGAATATCGCGCGTAGGCAGCGACAGGCGGCTCGCTTCCGTCGGCCTTCAGATCGCGGGAGGGGCCGCCTGCTCGCTCGGCGCTCTCAATGGCGGAACCAGCTGGCAAGGATCTCGATCGCGCGCGCATCGAACGCTCCTCAAGAATCTCGGAGACGACCGTCCAGGTACAACCTCGCAGCCAACTCTGCCAGCTCGTCAATCAGCGCGACAAGATCAATTTCCTCGAGACGGGAATCGTTCGCGGGCTGTCGTTCGCGGAATGCGATCGAGTGACCAGGACCATCGCGCACACGCTTGCTGCAGGGAGCCGTCCGATGCCCATCACCAGCGGGCTCAGGTTTTGGTAGTTCCCCGGAGCTTCTTCGTCGGGATTCCACGGTCGCGACCAGCTGTCCTGCCCTGATCTTCTCTGCCGCCGAGAGCAGCGACCGCCAAACCGAAAAGAGTCGAGTGACCGAGATGGCGACGTCGAGCACGATGCTTCCCGCGGGTTCATGCTTGATTCTGTTCAACAACGTCAGCGACGGGGCGCCAGATCACCAGCTGAAGAAAGTCGTCAGTAGCAGCGCTCGCGCGCGAACGAGAGTGGTCACCTATGGCGGCGACAATTGATCGTCGCTGGCCGGCACGAGGGGTGGACGGGACTTGAAAACTCGGACCCCGGTGCAACCAGGTGAAGGCGGAGAGCAATCTGGCGCGGTTTCCGGGCACTTACGGCTGATCGTACCCGCTGTGGAGTTGCCAGAAAAGGCCAGTGCGCAGCCGGCCTGTAGCATTGTAGCTCCGGCCGATGCCGGCCCCATCGCGGCGGCCCTCCAGGCGGCGGTGGACGGGTGGGCGAACTCGCATGATCGGGTCGCTCTGCGGCGTCGGCTGGTGGGCCTGCTGGTGCTCGTAGAATCCGGCGAGTAGCGCGGGTGTGCAATAGCCGGTCGGAGCAGACGATGCTGGTCCTGGAGCTGGTGGCAGCCTAAGAACCGCACCCCTGGAAGTTGGGCCCTCCGGGCCCGCGGGGCCCGTGGCGGGGGCACCCCATCGACGATCTTTCCCTTACGCGCGCGCCGGTGAACGGGCCCCGGCAGGACCGGGGCGAACCGCCTCAGCTGGGTTCGATTAGCGAGGCTGCCCGGCGACTCCAAGTCAGGCAGGAGACGGTGCGGCGCTATCCGTCGGCCTTATCGATCGGCCGCGGGGCGCGCGGAACGGCGCGGGCTGCCGGTCACCTCGGCCCGATGCGGAACCTGCTGGCGCTGGGGGCGAGGGCATTCTAACTGCGACGATCGTAGCGACAGTCCAGGGCGCGGTGCGATGGACGCCACGTCTTGCCCCATGAGTCCCGACCGCGGCGTTGCCGAATTTTGATCACCCGTGGCGCGATCTGGGGTTGCACGGATGGCCGCGCTTGGACCAGGACCTCGGGCGCCGGTGTCGAGGAGGCGGACTTTACGTGCGCGGCGAGGACGGCGGCGATCGCGCCGATGATCGCCACTATGACCGCGCTCAACAGGCTAATTCGAGCAACGACGATGGTCCGTTCGGAGAGGGAACCATGAAGTCAGACACTTTGCTGCGTGTCGAATGATGTCGATGGCCAGGGACGTTGCGATGCAGACGTCGTCTGCATGGGCGGATGACGATGCCGTCGTCTTTGAGGATCAGGCCTCGCGCGTGCTGCTCGCGCACCTCGAACGAGTGGCCCCCAGCGAAACCACGGTCCTCATCGAGGGCGAGACCGGGACGGGGAAGGAAGTCGTCGCTCGCTACATTCACCGCCGATCGCGGCGATCCTTGCGACCCTTCGTTGCCGTGAATTGCGGCGCGCTCTCGCCCACCCTGATCGAGAGCGAGCTCTTCGGTCACGAGCGAGGAGCGTTCAGCGGCGCGTTGGTGAGCCGCGCCGGTTGGTTCGAGGAAGCGAACGGCGGCACTCTGTTCCTCGACGAGATCGGCGAGCTGCCGCTGCCGTCGCAGGCGACGCTGCTTCGTGTCTTGCAGGAGCGCGAGGTGGTCCGCGTCGGATCGCGGCGGCAGATCCCGCTCGATTTCCGTCTCCTCGCCGCCACCAATGTCGACCTCGAAGGGGCGGTGACCGGCGGCCGCTTCCGCAGAGACCTCTTCTATCGGCTGGCGGTCACGACATTGTTGCTGCCGCCGTTGCGGAACCGTCCCGGCGACATCCTTCCGCTCGCCCGCCGTTTCCTCGCCGCCCACGCGGGAAGCTCGCGAGACGGCGGTCCGCGCGCGCCGCGACTCTCCGCCGCTGCCGAACAAGAGCTGCGGGCGCGCCGCTGGCCGGGCAACGTGCGCGAGCTCGAGAACGCGCTCCAGCACGCTCTGCTGGTCAGCCGCGGTGACGAGATCTCGCCCGAAGACCTCCCGGTGCTGCCGGCGGCCCATCCAGAGCCGACCGAGAGCGCGCTTCCCCTGAGCGGCCCGACAAGTCCGCTCGAGCTCCTCCGCTCGGTCCTTGCTCGCCTGTTCGACGAGCGTCCACCGCGGCTGTGGGCGCAGATCGAGGACACGGTGATTCGATCGGCCTTCGAGCACCAGGCGCGCAACCAGGTGCGGACCGCCCGCCTGCTGGGTATCGGACGCAACGTCGTGCGCGCGAAGCTGTCGGCCCTCGGGTTGCTCTCGCGGTCGCCGGCCGCCCCCCCATGACACCGTTGATGGCGTCCGCGGCCACCGTCAGTGTTGGTCGAGCAGTCGCTCGAGCACCACCGCCACGCCGTCGTCGTCGTTCGAGAGCGTGAGCTCGCCGGCGATCGATTGGACGTCCCGGTGGGCGTTGGCCACGGCGACCGAGCGGCCGGCCCAGGCGAGCATCGGCACGTCGTTCGGCATGTCGCCGAAGGCCAGCACCTCGGCACGGGCGACGCCGCGCTCGGCGCAGTACGCCGCCAGGCTGGATGCCTTGCTGACCGCGTACGGTCCGATCTCCAGGAAGGGAGCGCCCGAGAACGAGACCGCGGCCCGATCGGCAATCACCGCGCGCGAACGATGGATGAGGGCGGCGCTCGACAGCGCCGGGTGAAACGCGATCAGCTTGTTGACGCCTCCGGCGCACAGCGCGTGACCGCCCGCGATGGGCAGGCTCGGCTCCTCGAGCTTGCCGCGCTGGAGCGCGTAGCTCTGCTCCCAGCCGCAATGCAGACCGACCTCGACGGCGAACGAGACCTCGGGCAGGCGCGCGCGCAGGTCGGCGATCAGCGCGCGCGCCGTTTCGGGCGGCAACCGCGTCTCGCTGAGCACGGCATCACGCGCGACGTCGTAGACCAGGGCTCCGTTCATGCAGATCGTGACCGCGCCCAGGTCCGGCGCGCCGGCGATGGCGCGCACGTGGCGCGGCGGCCGCCCGGTCACCATGACCAGCTCGATCCCGGCCGCGACCGCGCGCCGTAACGCCTGAGCCGTGCGCGCCGAGACGGTGCCATCGCTGCGCAGCAACGTGCCGTCGAGATCCGTCGCGACCAGCCGCAAGGGTTTCACGGCAAGCGCCGGACGAAGAGCGGGCTGGTCCAGACCTTGGCGTCTCCGAGCTCGCGCGCAAAGAGATAGAGAGCGCGCGCCTCCGGTCCGTCAGGCGGCAGGCTCACGCGCACGTCGCCCGACAGGGTCACCGGGAGCGCCCGCGCCGTCAGCCGCTCGACGGCCAGGAACAGATCGACACCGTCCAAATCTCGTCGCAACGCACCCGCCTGCAGCAAATCCTGGCAACTGACCTGCCAGTCTATCGGCGCCGAGGTCGTGCCGTCGAAGCCGCCTATCGTGGCATGGATGGCGACGGTGGCTCGCTCCGGAGCCTCGAGCGCGATCTCCAGCTCGTCGGCGTCGCCGTGCGTGGCGCTTTCGATCTCGAATCGGCCGCTTCCCCGATCGCGGACCCGCTCCTCGGGGTGCTCGAAGCCTCGCGCTGACCAGCCGGCGATGCCGCTTCCTTCGATCGCGACGTCGACCTTCCAGACCGCCCAGCGATAGCGATCCTTGACGCGCGCGCCGCCCCAGCGGATGCGCAGCCGGTCGTTCGCGAAACCGAGCTCGCGGTGGAGATCGCGGTGCCACAGGACGCCGTTCTGGTCATGGATCGCGATCCACTCCCAGCCCCGCTGGCCCAGCAACTGGTATCGCAACGTCACGGAGTCGCCCCGGGCTTCCAGCTCGTCGCCCTGAACGTGCTCGCCGCAGCTCAAGAGGGCGACGTTCCGCTCGCCGGTGGTGGCCCATGTGTGCCGGCTCCGGAGCGCCTCGCCAACGTCGCGGCGGGTGAGCGCGGGCGCGAGCACGCCCGTCAATCCGCCGCGAACGCCAAAGATGGAAGCGCCAGGGGCGCCACCACCAGGCCGACCGCGATGCTCGTCTCCGGAGGCGCTGGCGCCCAGGCGATAGCCGCGCGCCAGCGCCTCACGGTACAGCCAGTCGAAGTGCCCCCAGGACGAGGCGATCTCGACCAGCCGCTCCAGATCGGGATGATGCCAGTCGAGGATCGCGCGCCGCCCGCCCACGTGAGGGATCATCAGAAAGCGCTCGGGCGCGTCCTCATACGCGTCGTAGAGGCGAGAGAGCGGCCACCGGCCGGGCACGGGCGTGGCGCCCGCCCGCATGTGCTCGTGCCATTCGAACGAACGCAGCGGGCCGCCGGCGGCATCGCGCGGAAAGCGTACGTCTTCGTCGTCGAGGAACACGACGTTGTGGTCACCGCCCGCGGCGCTGTTGCCGCACCACTCGGTGCCGGGGAAACAGACGAACCGGCCGTCCTGGTGAAACGCGCGCAGGTCGGCCAACGCCGATGTCCAGTCGCCGTCGGTGATCTGGAAGTCGTTGACGGTATATCCGAGGATGTCCAATCGAGCGAGGTCGCGGGCGAAGCGCAGGTTCGCGGACGTCGAGTTGGTCCCCACGGTGTCGTGCGCATGCACGTGGAGATCGGCGAAGTAGGCGCGCGGCGCGCGCGCAGGCAGAGCCATGGCGACGGCGATCGGGGCGACGGCATTCCAGACGCGGCCCGCACCCACGACCTGGACATCGACGCGATAGTCGCCAGCCTCGTCGACCGTGAACGTGGCGCAGGCTGAGCGCTCGTCGGCCGTCCAGGAGACTGCTTGCCGCGCCACCGCGTCCGCGCTTCCCGCACGTCGCACGACGAACGTCGCGCGCCCGCCTGGATTGGGGCACGGATTGCCCCAGGCATCGTCGAGCCGCGCCACGATCGGGGCGGGTTCGCCGCGCGTTACCAACCGGGGTGTGATGACCTGCAGGTGCTCAGGAGCACCCGCTACCACGGCCAGGCGCACCTCGCCGGGCACGGCCGCGAGGCGGGACGTCCCGGTCAAGTCGACGTAGGCGCGCATCTTGAACGCGTCCTCGACGAAGGTCTGCGCCCGCGTGCCCGGTCCACCGGCCGCGCGATCACCGAGGCGGATCTCGATCTCGTCCCCGGGGCGCAGGTAGCCGTCGACGACATCGACGATGATCGCTTTTTGATAGGGGCGCTCGTGGCCCTTGCGATCGAACTTCACGTCGAGGCGCTGGACGGTTGCTTCGCTTTCGCCCGGGAACGTGGGCCGCAAGCGGACGCGGGCCGTCAGGTAGTTCGCGCCACGCGGATCGTGAGTCTGCGGCTCGCCCCAGTCCGAGTAGAACTTGTACGTGACCTTGAGGCGACCGCTGTCGGCCAGCCCCGCGCTGCCCACCCGGTAGACCAGCACGAGCTCGACGGACTGTCCCGCCTCGAGCTGCTCGTGCGACGCGGACAGCGAGCCCAGAAAGGGCAAGGAGCCGAGGAAACGCTCGAGCTCGCGTGGCCCGACCGGGCTCGCGGCACCACGCGACGCGCGCTCGACGCTCACGTCAGTACACGAACTCGGGCCGCGCTTTTGCGAGCCCGAACTCTACGATCTCCTGCGCCCGTCGCGCGGAGAACGCCTTCAGCTCGGGCGTCACCAGCACCGACAGCTGCTCGGGTGGCCTCGCTTTGCCGAACAACGGGTTCTCAGCGGCGATCTTCTCGATCAGCTCGGCCGGCACCCGAAGATCCTCGGCGAACCACGTCGCCGCCTGGCGCGGGTTGTCGGCGACGTACACCGCCGCCTCCCGGATCGCGTCGACCAGGCGCTGGCGCACGCCTGGATTCGCCGCCAGGTAGTCAGAGCGGGCGATGACCCACAGATGGTGCGGCCAGCGGCGGATCTCGCGCGCTCCCTTCTGAATGAACTTGTACAGCTGCGGCTGCCGCAACACCACGCCATCGGCCAGCTTCTGTTCCAGCGCTGCCGGCTGCTCGTTGGGTGGCACGTTGACCAGCTTCACCGCGCCCGGCACGAGGCCGGCGTCCTTGAGAGCGGCGAGCAGATCCGCCTGGGAATCGGTCCCGAAAGCGACGGCGATGGTCTTGCCCTTGAAGTCCGACAACGCCTTGATCGGGCTGTCCCCCGGCACCACCAATCCGTGGGCGGCGGTCCCTAGACCAGCGATGACGGTCACCGCGCCGGGCTGCTTGGCGAGATACGAAGCCGTCGGAACCAACGAGGTGAAGGACACGTCCAGCGTCTTAGAGACCAGTGCCTCGATCTGCGGCGGGCCGTACTGGAAGAACGTCGTCTGCACGTCCAGCCCATGCTTGTTGCCGATGTCGGTCTTGCCCAGCACCTTGGCGATCTCGCCATGCAACGCCGTCGGGTAACCGATGCGCACCTTGATGCGCTCGCCTTCGCTGGCCGCCGTCGACGGTGGGGTGAGGGCGAACAACGCGCCTGCGACGAGCACGGCAGCGATCGAGATCTGGAACGTCCGTCGAGTCTTCATGTCGTGCCTTCTCTTCTTCTCCAGGGAAAGATCAACGCCTCCGCCTGACCGAGCGCGAAGGTCATGAGCGCGCCGATCACCGCAATCGCGAGCATCCCCACGAACACCCGCGGCGTCTCGAGCTGCAACCGGTTGAGCTCGATCATGTATCCAAGGCCGGATTGCGCCGCGACGAGCTCGGCGGTCACCACCGCCATCCACGACTGGCCAAGACCAACCTTGAGCCCGGTGAACACCGATGGCAGCGCCGACGGCAAATACACGAAGCGCAGCAATGCCAGGCGCCCTGCCCCCATGCAGCGCGCCGCGCGCAGATGCTGCTGCTCCACGGCGGAAGCGCCGGCCAGCGAGCTCACGAACACCGGGAAGAAGGCGGCCACCGCGGTCACGAAGTAGCTTGGGCGATCGCCCAGGCCGAACCACAGGATCGCGATCGGGATCCAGGCGATGGGCGGAATCGGGCGCAACAGCGCGAGCACCGGTAGCACCAGCTGCCGCAAGGGACGAAACGAAACCACGGCCAGCGCCAGCGGCACCGCCGTCGAAGCCGCCAGGCCGAAACCGAAAAGCACGCGTTTCAGGCTGGCCGCAACGTCACGCGCCAGCGTGCCGTCGGCCAGGGTCTCGCGCAAACCCTCCCACAGCGCGGACGGAACCGGGAGCAGGATTGCGTTGCCGAGCCGGCGCGCCGCGATCGTCCAGATGGCGAGCAGGACAACGATCCCGCCCAGCCCCAGCAGTGACGCGCGCACGAGCCGCTTCATTCTGCGACCGCCGCGCCGGAGCCGAACGTCTTCAACGTCTCCTCGCGTATGCGATCGAAGAGCTCGTCGTAAAGTCGCTGGTAGGCAGCGCTGGCACGCGCCTCGCGACCGCGGGGCCGGGGCAGGTCAACCGTGAAATCGCCGCGCGCGGTATTCGGCCGCAGGCCCAGCACCACCACGCGGTCGGCCAGAAAGATCGCCTCGTCGATGTCGTGGGTGACGAACACCACCGTGTGCCGCCAGCGCTCCCACAAACGAAGGAGCTGCTCCTGCATCAAGATGCGCGTCTGGGCATCGAGCGCGCCGAACGGTTCGTCCATGAGCAGCACGCTCGGCTCCACGGCCAGCGCGCGGGCAAGCCCCACGCGCTGCTGCATGCCGCCGGAGAGCTGGTGCGGGTACCGATCGGCGACATCAGCCAGGCCGACCAAGCCCAGGTAGTGACGGGCGTGCTGGCGCGCCGTCGGGCTGCCCGCGAGGCGCAGCCCGAACGTCACGTTGTCGAGAGCGGTCATCCAGGGAAAGAGCGAGTGCTGCTGGAACACCACCGGTCGGTCGGGCCCGGGGCGCGTGACCGGCGCGCCGTCGACGAGGATCGATCCAGCGGTGGGATGTTCGAAGCCGGCGATCACGTTCAGGAGTGTGGACTTCCCGCAGCCCGACGGCCCCAGCACCGCCACGAACTCGCCGGCGGCGAACCGCAGCGAGACGTCGCCGAGCGCCACCACCTCGCGCCCGGGCCGGCCGAACCGGACCGAGACGTCGCGCAGCTCGACGGCGCCGCGGCCGGTGGCCGGCGAATCCCGGTGTGCGTCCGCGCGCGGCCCCGGCAGCGAGAAGAGGCTCTCGCGTGCGATCGATACGCTCACGTTTCTCACAGCACCAGCGACGAACCGTGATAGCGAGGCTTCACGGCCAGATAGTGCTTCCACTTCCGCGGGGCGCGCTGACCGGCCAGGAATTCCTCGTCCCAGTCGAGCACGCGCTCGAAGCGCGGAGCGACGGCGGGAGCGCTGGTCCACACGCCGCGCCGGCGGCGCTCCTCGCGTTGATCGATCAACCAATCGTTGTAACTCTCGTAGACGATGTGCCCCTCGGGGGCGTCGAGTGTGGCCGCACGAATCCGGCCGTCCAGCTCCAGGTAAAGCGCGGCGTCCTCGGCCGACACGGATACGGGCGGCACGTCGCTGGCGTAGCCCGCTTCGCGCAGCCCCGCACCCGCCACATGGTTGAACACGCCCTGGTCGTGCAGGCTGAGGTGGCTCCGATAAAGCCCCACGTGATCGGTCGAAACCGGCTGCCCCAGCGGCCGATGGTCCCGCGTGCGCGCGCGCCGTTGCGCAATGTCGCCCCGGTAGAACTCGAGGACGCCGGGCTCCCAGGGCTCGTGCAGGAACTGGAGCACCTCACGCATGATCGCCTCCGGCCGGGCGGCGAGATCCTCGTAGCGCACGTCCAGCCAGATGTCGCGCGGCAGCTTGGCGCGCAGGCGAGCCGCCACTTCGTGAGTGCGGCGCCAGAGCAGCGCCGCCGCGTAGACGTTACGCGGTCCAAAGGCCGACCGGAGCTGGTCGACCGCCACGTCGCGGCCGTCGCGCACCAGGTGCACGAACCGCGCCTGGGGAAAGTCGGCCAGGATCTCCTCGACGTAGAAAAGGTTGTGCGGCGTCTTCTCGCCCCAGCGCGGCTTTCCAACCTTCTCAGCGTAGAGGCCGAGAATCGCGGAATAAGCCTGCGAGAACGTGGCGGCGTGCGTGCGCGCGATCAACTCGTCGACGATGGTCGCGGGGTTCAGGTTCAGGCCGAAGAACGGCGTCTTGAGCCCGCAGATCATCTCCGACACCAGCGTCAGGAAGTTTGTCGGGACGCTCAGATCGCCGTAGGTGTGCAGGTAGGCGCGGAAGCGCGGGTAGTACCAGGCCACCTCCGGAACCGCCAGGCGGCTGTGCTGGCCGAGGACGGCCATGAGCAGCGTCGTGCCTGAGCGCTCACTGCCCACGATGAAGAAGGGAGAGTTTGATGGCGCCATGTTTCCCGGTGACCGTCTTCTATAGAACGTAACTGTCCTCTATACTGGACGGTCTCCGACCGACATGTCAACCTGGGGATGTTCTTTTCCCGGCGCCGCGGATTTCGACTCATCTTCGGTCGCCACAGAGGCCGCGGGCGTGACACCCCGCCAGGACCAGCAGCGTGAAACGGCGGGAGAACGAGCTCGCGACCCCGACGCTCACCGCACCCCCTCGCTCCACTTCACGGCGAAGAGCTCGGCCAGGTTGTTCTGCAGAAAGTCGCGCCGCTCCCGCTCGTCGAGCTCAGGGAACGTATCGATGTAACGGGTCAAGGCATCGAGCCCGCCTGAATCCCAGTGCGGATAGTCGGAGGTCGCGCCGACGTTCTTGCCCCCGAACCAGCGCGTC
>Ga0265342_10002373_pt1 | contig 16311 bp, 12 predicted proteins | sample 4CB327metaG_FD_203125 | JGI IMG/M metagenome (GOLD analysis project Ga0265342, IMG submission 203125) | Rhizosphere microbial communities from Carex aquatilis grown in University of Washington, Seatle, WA, United States - 4-CB3-27 metaG | ecosystem: Host-associated > Plants > Roots >...
TCATCGATGACCTCAGGCTCGCCCGCCCGCTTTTGGTCGAGCGTGAGCTCGACGCCAACGAGGGAGGTGGGGGTCTTGGGCATCGGATGGAATTATCGGGATATTGGACAAATGGTAATTCGACCTTGTCGGTTCAAGGGGGGAGCGAAAATATTTTTTGTAGGGGCGTGGAGGAAAAATTTCGTGTGAGATCAACGAATAAGCATCAGCGAAGCATCGGCGATAGAAAAATTAATTCAGTCTTACTCGCGTTTACGGAATGCACAGCCCTGAAAATTCCCGGTCCTTGTCCGCACTTGTATTATGGTACGCGGCGCAAGGCGGGAGGGATGACAATGAAATTTGTGCGCGTGCTGGTGCTGGCGCTTGCGGGCACCGGGATTTTGCTTTGTGGCGTTCTGTTTCTGCTCATATGGGCCCCTGCGAACGACGTAACCGTGGTCAATCATTACGGACGCTCCGTCGAGCGCGTCGTTGTCAAAGGGCCGCAAGGCGTAGCCTTGACCCTGCACGACATTCCGGACGGTGCCGTGGTCCATGGCCGCGCCGAATTTCGCGGCGAGGGCGCCGTCACCTACGAGGTCAAGGCCGCCAGGCTGGAACGTTCGGGCCTGCTCGGCTTCGTCAAGCCGCATGGGAATTTCACCTTTACCATCACGGTTGAGAAGAATGGCTTCGTCGGCGTGAGCGAAAGCGCGCTCGGCATGGCTTTCGGGTTCCGCTAGAGCTGAGCGTTCGAAATTCCATCGGCGAGCGCCATACCCTCCGATCATGCTATAACACCGCCATGCGCCAGGCCCTGAAGCTTCATCCGGATTCGCGTTGCGATGCAGCGACGGGCATCGAAGTGTATGTCTCGCGTGGACGCGACGGCAATTTGCTGCTGCATTACTATTTGACCTGTATCGGCGACATCGTTATCCCGCCTGTGGCCACGCCGACACGCACCGACGAGCTTTGGCGGCACACCTGCTTCGAGGCGTTCGTCCGGGCAGGTGAGGCGTATTACGAGTTCAACTTTTCACCTTCCACGCAATGGGCGGCGTATCGGTTCGGCAGCTACCGCAGCGGGATGCGCGTTGCAGACGAGATCAGCACGCCGTCAATTGAATTGAGATACAACGCTGAATATTTCGAATTGCGGGCCCATCTGAAGCTGGCCGGAGCGACAGGCTTGCCGAACGATGTTCCTTGGCGACTTGGCCTCTCGGCGGTGATCGAAGAAGCCGGCGGCCTTATGTCGTATTGGGCGCTGGCGTATCCGCCGGGCAAACCGGATTTTCATCATTCCGATTGCTTTGCGCTCGAACTTCCAGCAGCTTTGCCGCCATGAAATTCGGCATCGACCGGCTGCTCGCCGAGCCCCAATTGCGCGACCCCCTCAAGGGCAAGCGCATCGCCTTGCTCGCCCATCCTGCTTCGGTGACGCACGACCTGACGCATTCGCTCGATGCGCTCGCCGCCTGCCCCGACATCACGCTCGCCGCCGCGTTTGGCCCGCAGCATGGTCTGCGCGGCGACAAGCAAGACAACATGATCGAGTCGCCCACCTTCAACGATCCGGTTTATGGCATCCCGGTGTTCAGCCTGTATGGCGAGGTGCGCAAGCCGACCGATGCGATGATGGACAGCTTCGATGTCATCCTCGTCGATCTGCAGGATTTGGGCTGCCGGATTTATACCTTCGTCACCACGCTGCTTTACGTCCTTCAGGCGGCGGCGAAGCATCGCAAAGACGTCTGGGTGCTCGACCGCCCCAATCCCATCGGCCGGCCGGTCGAAGGGCTGAAGCTGCGGGGAGGCTGGGAAAGTTTTGTCGGCGCCGGGCCGCTGCCGATGCGCCACGGGCTGACGCTCGGCGAGCTGGGTTCGTGGTTCGTCGCGAACCGCAAACTCGATGTCGCGTATCGCGTCATCGCGATGCAAGGCTGGCAGCCCGAGGCCGCGCCGGGGTTCGGCTGGCCGCTGGGCGAACGCAGCTGGATCAATCCCAGTCCCAATGCGCCGAATTTGGCAATGGCGCGCGCCTACCCTGGCACGGTGATGCTCGAAGGCACGACGCTGTCGGAAGGCCGCGGCACGACGCGGCCGCTCGAACTGTTCGGCGCGCCCGACCTCGACGCACGGCGCGTCGTGGCGGAGATGCACGCGCTGGCGCCGCACTGGCTGCATGGTTGCCGTCTGCGCGATTGCTGGTTTGAGCCCACCTTCCACAAGCACGCGGGCAAGCTGTGCAACGGCGTGCAGATTCACACCGACGATCCCGGCTACGATCACGAGGCGTTCAAGCCCTGGCGTCTTCAGGCGCTCGCCTTCAAAGCGATCCGGCGCCTCAAACCTGATTATCCGCTGTGGCGCGATTTCGCTTACGAATACGAGGAAGGCAAGCTCGCCATCGATGTCATCAACGGCTCCGCGTTGCTGCGCGAATGGGTGGACGATGCGGCTACGACGCCAAGGGATTTGGAGGCATTGGCCGCGCCGGACGAAGAGGCCTGGCTGCACGAGCGCCAAGCGCATCTGCTTTATTGACGGGCTGCACGCCCAGGGGAGGCACAGCATGAGAGGGACTCTTTCCGGCCTGACATCGAAACTGCTGTTGGTTCTAATTGTCTGTTCGCTCGCGGGATGCAGCCGCGACAGCGGCGCGAGCCTGTTTGCGGACGGCCAAACGGCGTATCAGGCAAAGGACTTCGCCAAAGCCGCATCGCTGTACGAACGCGCCTGCGTTGCCGGCGAAATGCGGGCCTGCACCAGTCTGGGTACGATGGCGATCAATGGCGAAGGCGGACGCCAGGACGCATCATGGGCCCGCGGCCTTTACGAAAAGGCCTGCAAAGGCGGCGACGCGGAGGGCTGCGACAAGCTCCGGATCATGACGGCTGCGGCCGCACCGCAACCGGCGCCGACGACGACCGATACAACAGCGCCTCCGACCGACACGGCGCCGGGAGCCTCGCCCGATACGGCAGCGCCGCCGATGACCGCGCATCCGAGTTTCGATTGCGCCGCCGCCCACAACCAGGCCGAACGCCTGATCTGTTCCGACGACGAGCTGGCCAGGCGCGATGCCGAACTCGACCGCCTCTATCGTCACGTCCGCCACCGCGTGACGGACGAAGAGGCGTTGATTGCCGAACAGCGCGATTGGATTGCGCTGCGCCGCGACGTCTGCGCCAGCAAAGAATGCCTGCACCGGGCCTATGCGCGCCGCGAGCGGGAGCTGGAGGATTGGGTCGGTCCCTGATCTCGAGCTGACGAGAGCTTTCCGCCTCACCCGCTAGCGTTTTTTGCGGGTGAGGGGGCGCCAGCTTTCCTATCGTTAACCTCGCTCGTCTTGAATCCGCCCCAAATATCGGCCACGTAACGCCCCGCATGGGCTCTCAGCTTCGCCAAATCCTGGATGCCTTGCTGCGCGGGGTCGATGCCCTGGGCGGCTGGATCATCGATCACCGCCAACGCCTCGGCAAAATCGCGCTGTGGGCGAGCGGCATCCTGGCGGTGCCGCTGCTCGCCATCTGGCTGCTGCCCAACGTGCTGGCGCTGTTCGCGCCACCGCTGAACCTTCAGCAGGACCTGTATGCCGTCAACCGCCCGGTGGCCTACACCTTCCTGGATGCCAAAGGCGAAGAGGTCGGCCATCGCGGCGCCATCGTCGGCGAGCGGCTGAGACTGGACCAGATGCCGGACTATCTGCCGGCTGCCTTCATCGCCATGGAGGACCGCCGCTTTTATTCGCATCACGGCATCGATGCGCGCGGCTTGCTGCGCGCGCTGCTGGCCGATATCCGCGCCCGTCACTGGGTCGCCGGCGGCTCCACCATCACCCAGCAGACCGCCAAGATCGTCTTCACCGATTCCGGGCGCACCATGTCGCGCAAGCTGACCGACATGATGGACGCGGCCGCGCTGGAAAAAACCCTGTCCAAGCAGCAGATCCTGGAACTCTATCTGAACCGCATCTATCTGGGCTCGGGCGCCTACGGCGTGGACGGCGCCGCGCGCGTCTATTTCGGCAAGTCGGCACGTAACTTGACGCTGGCCGAGGCCGCAATGCTGGCGACGCTGACCCGTGCGCCTTCGGTGTTCTCGCCGCGGCGCGATCTCGCCCGCGCCCAGGAACGCGCCGATATCGTGCTGAAGGCGATGGTGGAAACCGAAGCGATTTCGCAGCGCCAGGCCGACGAAGCGCGCGACCATCCCGCCGCCGTGGTGGACCGCACCACCGTGGATGCGCGCAACTTCTTCCTGGATGCGGCGACCGAACAGGCGCGCACACTGGCCTCAGCCGGCGGAGCGGTGCTGTCGGGCGACCTGGTGGTGCACACCACGCTGGAGCCGAAGCTGCAGGAAGCGGCGCGCGCCGCCGCGGTGAAAGTCATCACCAGCAAGGCGGGCGTCAAAGCCCGCGCCCACGAAGCCGCCGTCATCGTGATGAAGCCGGACGGCGCGATCTCGGCGATGATCGGCGGTACGGACTACGACGAGAGCACGCTCAATCGCGCGATCCAGGCCCATCGCCAGCCGGGCTCGGCCTTCAAGCCGTTCGTCTATCTGGCCGCACTGGAAGCAGGACTGAACCCCTGGGACGTGCGCACCGACGAACCGGTGGACATCAATGGCTGGACGCCGACCAATTACGGCGGGCGCGCCTATGGCACGCTGACGCTGGCCGACGCACTGGCCCATTCCGTCAACACGATCACCGCCAGCCTGGCCCAGGAAGTCGGGCTGGACACGGTGGTGGAAGCGGCCAAGCGTTGCGGCATCACCTCGAAGCTCGAGGCCAACGCGTCGTTGGCACTGGGCACCAGCGAAGTGACGCCGCTCGAACTGACCAGTGCCTACGCCACCTTTGCTTCGGGCGGGATCAAGGTCTCGCCCTTTATGGTGACCGAAGTGGACGGGCCGGACGGCAAGCCGCTCTACAAGCGCAAACCGCCGCAAGAGAACCGCGTGATCGCCGAGCATGTGGTGCGCGATCTCACGGCCATGCTGTACGGCGTGGTGACCGAGGGCACCGGGCGCGGCGCGGCGCTGTGGAGCCACGAAGCCGCCGGCAAGACCGGCACGACGCAGAATTATCACGACGCCTGGTTCGTCGGCTTCACCGCCGATTACGTGGCGAGCGTCTGGGTGGGCAACGACGATGCCTCGCCGATGCGCGGCGTGACCGGCGGCAGCCTGCCTGCCACGATCTGGCGCGACGTGATGACGGCGGCCGAAAAAGGCCTGCCGGCGACCCCGCTCAACCGTTCGCCGCCGGGCCAGCCGGTCGAGAATCTGCTGGAGGACTCCGGTGTGCCGCTGACGGCCGACGACGAGTCCCAAACGGTGACCGGCGAACCGCAGGAGCCGCCGCAGCAGCAGGAGCAGCGCCGCGGCAATCCGATCGGCAGTCTGTTCGACTGGATATTCGGTTCGGGCGAAAAGTCGAAGCCGGCGCAGAATTCCGGCCAGCCCAATCAGGACAGCGGCGGCGACCAGAACTAGGCCGACCGCTTCCCCATCCTTGACCGGAAACGACGAGTCCGAGCTAAATGTCCGCCGGACCATTTCTGGGGATGTCCATGACAGTTCGACTGCTTCTTGCGGCTGCCGCGCTTGCGTTCGCCGGTTCGGCTCACGCCGCACCGCCGGCAGGGGCAGCGCCGCTCACCCGCATTGTCTTCGTCACCGATTGGAAGGCGCAGGCGGAGCATGGCGGCTTCTACGAGGCGCTGGCGCTCGGGCTCTACAAACGGCGCGGGCTTGACATCGTCATCCGCGAGGGCGGACCGAGCGTGAACGTGCCCCAGCTGATTGCGGGCGGCGCGGCGGATTTCGGCATCGGCTCGAACTGTTTCGTGCCGCTCAACATGGTCAAAGCGGGGATCCCGGTGCGCGCCGTGATGGCGGTGTTCCAGAAGGATCCGGCGATCCTGATGAGCCATCCGCGCCCGGACGTACGCCGCCTCGCCGACCTGAAGGGCAAACCGATCATGCTCGGCGATGCGGCGCAGACCACGGTATGGCCGTGGCTGAAATCGAAATATGGATTCTCCGACTCGCAGATCCGCAAGTACACCTTCAACCTGCAGCCGTTCCTGATCGATCCGGGCGCGATTCAGGAAGGCTATCTCACCAGCGAACCTTACACGGTGGAGAGCACGGCCCATTTCAAACCGCAAGTTTTCCTGCTCGCCGACAGCGGCTATTCCGGTTACGGCAATCTGGTGCTGGTGCCGCAAAGCTGGATCGACAAGAAGCCCGCCGCCGTGCAGGCGTTCTATGACGCCACGCGCGACGGCTGGAAGCATTATCTCGAAGGCGATTCTTCCCCCGCCAATGCGCTGATCAAGCGCGACAATCCCGACATGAAGGACGATGTCATCGCTCAGGCCATCGCCAAGATGAAATCCTATGGCATCGTGGAATCGGGCGACGCCAAGACCTTCGGCATCGGCGCCATGACGGGGCCGCGCTGGAAGAATTTCTTCGGGATGATGAGCACGGAGGGCCTTTATCCCAAGACGCTGCCCTATGAGAAGGCCTACGACCTCAGCTTCATGCGGGGCGCGCCGCAGTATTTCGAGTAGAGTGAAGGCGTTAAATTAAGCTGTCATGGCCATTCTCCTCACCCTTCGCAACGTCTCCAAGTCCTTCGCCTCGGGAACCCAAGCGCTGGCGGGGGTCGACCTTGAGGTTGCGGAAGGCGAATTCCTGTCCCTGGTCGGGCCGTCGGGCTGCGGCAAGTCGACTGTGCTGCGGCTGATCGCAGGCTTGATCGCACCGAGCGGCGGCACGGTCAGCTTCACGCCGAGCAAGCCGGAAACCGCGTTCGTCTTCCAGGACCCGACGCTGATGCCGTGGGCGAACGTGCTGGTCAATGCACGCCTGGCGCTCGATCTGGAAGGCGTGAATCTCGGCGAAGCCGAGGCGCGCGCGGCCGAGGCGCTGGCGCGCGTCGGCCTCGGCGGATTCGAAAAGGCGTTCCCGCGCGAGCTTTCCGGCGGCATGAAGATGCGCGTCTCCATCGCGCGCGCCATCGCCGCCAAGCCCAAGCTGCTCTTGATGGACGAGCCGTTCGCGGCGCTCGACGAGCCGGCGCGCCAATCGCTCAACGACGATCTGCTCGCGCTGTGGCACGAGGACGGCATGACCATCGTCTTCGTTACGCACTCGGTGTACGAAAGCGCCTATCTTTCGACGCGCGTCGCCGTGATGCGCGCGCGTCCCGGGCGCGTCGTGGAAGAGATCGTGCTGACGCCGCCCGCCGCGCGCAACGAAAGCTACCGTTTGACGCCCGAATTTTCCGCAGCGGCCGGACGGATTTCTGCTTCATTGAAGGGGAAGGCGGCGTGAAGACACCATATTCGTTCAACCCTCCCCTTGAGGGAGGGTCAAAATTTGCTTCGAGCGAAGGCGAGAAGAAAATTTTGGGGAGGGGTTATATCGCGGCAATACCTCTCCCCGAAAAATTCTTCGCTTCGCTTGAATTTTTCGACCCTCCCTCAAGGGGAGGGTAGAGATTTTGGATATGACGTCGCTATTCAAGTATCTTCTTCCCGCTTTGCTCGGCATTGCCGTCTTGGTGGGGTGGCAGATCGCGGTGCGCGTCGCGCAAGTGCCGGTCTATCTGCTTCCGGCGCCGAGCGATATCTGGACCGCGTTCACGTCAGATTTCGTCAGCCTGATGGCGTCGCTGTGGGCCACGCTGTCGGTGACGCTGGCCGCCTTCGCGCTGGCAGTTTTGATCGGCGTTTCGCTGGCGATCCTGTTCAGCCAGAGCCGGATGGTCGAAAACGCGCTTTATCCTTACGCCGTCGTGCTGCAGGTGACGCCGGTGGTGGCGATCGCACCGCTGATCCTGATCTGGGTGGGTTACGACCGCATCGAGCTGGCGCTGATCCTGATCGCTTTCCTGGTGGCGTTCTTTCCCATTCTGTCGAACACCACGCTGGGCCTGAAATCCGCCGACCACAATCTGATCGACCTGTTCCGGCTTTACGGCGCCAGCCGTTGGCAGATTCTGCGCCGCCTGCAATTGCCCAGCGCCCTGCCCTATCTGCTGGGCGCCATGAAGATCGCCGGCGGGCTGGCGCTGATCGGCGCGGTGGTGGCGGAGTTCGTCGCCGGATCGGGCACGGCGACCGGGCTGGCCTGGCGCATTGTGGAAGCGGGCAACCGGCTGGAGATCGCCAGATTGTTTGCCTGTCTGGGATTGCTGGCCGCGCTCGGCATCGCGATCTTCGCCGCACTGTCGGCGCTGGAATATGCGCTGCTGCATAAGTGGCATGAAAGTGCGTTGAAAAAGCAGAACTAACTCGCTCTCAACCAGTGCTTGATATTGGTTCGTTCCGTGACGCTCAAATCGAGCCGGGCGGCTGCTGAGAATTGCTTTTGCGCGCCGTCCTTATCGCCGGACCACCACAGCGCCTCGCCCCATTTGAGATGCAACCGGCCCCAGTTGGGCGCATAGCGCGCGGCTTCCGCGAATTTCGCCAGTGCCAAGTCCGAGCGGTTCTTGAGGATCAGCGCCTCGCCCCACATCTCCAGCGGATCGGCGAAGTGCGGACCCTTCTGGTTGGCAACTTTGAACTTCGCGATGGTGCCGTCGAAATCGCCCTTCGCCAGCAGCATCTTGCCCCAATCGAAATAGGCAAACGGGATCGACGGCGCTTGCTTAACCGCAATGTTAAGCCAGTACGCCGCACCGCCCCAGTTTTTCTGCAGCGCGTCAATATTCCCTCGCGCGCGCACGCAGTCGTAGCAATCGATGGGCGTGGCATCGATGTCAGCATGCGCTTGCGCAAATTCCGCGAGATGCGCTTCGGCCAGCGCGACCAGCGGCCCGTACAGGACCGCGCGCGTCTCGGCGACGTAGCGCGGACTCAGTGAGGCATTCGCCACGATATAGGCCTTGACGGCATCCCGGGCGTCCGCCAAAGCCGACGCCCACACGCCGCTCTCGGCGTTGCGGTCGTAGCGCGCCTCCGCAAGAGCGACATCGTCTCTCAGTCCCGCCGCGAGCGCTTGGTCCATCAAGGCGCTACCGGCGGCAATGTCGTGTAAACGGATCGCAAATCGAGTCCGAGTGATCATCATCTCGGGAAGCGGACAACCGCGCGAACAATCGGAATCGACGGCATTGGCGAAATCGCCCAGCAACCGCGCGATCCACCCGGCGGCCTGGGAGCGCATCTCCGCAAAGCCGTGGCCCCGGTGTGCCGGTGGCTGATCGCCGTCCTTGAGCGTCGGAACTAGGCGCGCCTGGGCGAGCACAGCCTCGTCGTGACCCAACTGGTCCTCGAAGCGCGCCAGCTGGACATGCGCCACGGCGATATCCGGATCGATGCCGATGGCAATGCGGGCGCGTGCAACACCCAAGCGGATGTCGCCGGTGGCGAACGCAGTGGTGTAGCTCCATAGCGAATATGAATCGGCGCGCTCCAGCATGGTGCGGGCGATTGGGACGTAGCGGCCGGCCGCGGCATAGGCTTCAGCAATACGTCCACGGGCCGTGAGGTAATTGGTGATGTTTACCGGATCGAAGCGGCCGAAGATTTCCTCGGCCTCCTGTTGTTCCAGCTTGGCGAGGTCGGCCGGAGCTCCCGTTACCGTCACGACGTCCCCGCCGTCGAGGTTCGCAGTCAGCGCGATCTTTCCGTCGCCCGTTTCGCGCAGTGAGCCGGTGACATGACGTTCGTGGCCCAGCCAGCCGCGCAGCAGCCGCCATGCCTCGGTGATCGATATACCGGTTTCGGGAATCTCGACCTTGATTTCGCCACCGTCTTTGCTGACATCGTTCGAGGTGCTGTAGGAATGCTCCATCGCGACGCGGCGGACGGTGGCGAGCTGGGCAGTCAAATCCTGCGCCACCACGTCGCCGCCGATGCCGCGCACGGCGAAATCGGGCGGTGCCGAGAAAGCTTCCACCACCAGCCCGCTGGCGTCGGCGGCGTTCCAGACCATGATCGCCAGACCGCCCGCGACCGCGAGCCCGACGAGCACCGTCATGAGCTTGAGCCCGACTGACAGGCGCTGGCTGAGGATATTCAGCTTCAGCCGCGTGAGCTGTTCGCGCAGATGATGGCGCTGCTCAACGACGAGCGCGCGCTGTTCCGCCAGAAATTCCCTGATCGGCCCGGTAAGGCGCGGGTTGTCCTTGGCGCCGTCCAGCGCCACGGCGACGGCGGCCGCGTTGGTCTCCAGCGTTTCGTCCGCCTCGCTCAGTCCACCGTCGTCGAGCGCTTCGTCAGACATGACCCACCCGCGTCAGTTCGGATTTTTCGGCCGCGGAGAGATCGAACCGCGCGGCGAGCGCGAATTGTTTCGCGGCGGCGTCCTTGTCGCCGGACCACAACAGCGCCTCGCCCCATTTGAGATGCAGGCGGCCCCAGTTGGGGGCGTATTTGTCGGCTTCCGCGAATTTCGCCAGAGCCATGTCTGAGCGGTTCTTGGCGATCAGCACCTCGCCCCAGGCCTCCAGCGGATCGGCGAAATGCGGACCCTTCTGGTTGGCAACTTTGAACTTCGCGATGGCGCCGTCGAAATCGCCCTTCGCCAGCAACATCCGGCCCCAGTCGAAATAGGCAAACGGGATCGACGGCGCCTGTTTGACGGCGGCGGAGAACCAATAGGCCGCGCCGCCCCAGTTCTTCTGCAAGGCATCGATCTCGCCGCGCGCGCGGACACAGTTATAACAATCGCCCGGCGTGGCATCGATATCATGATGCGCGACGGCGAATTCTCCCAGATGCGCCTCGGCGGTCGCGACCAAAGGCTCGTAGGCCGTGGCGGTCATCGTGGCGACGAAGCGCGGATTTGCATGAGCGCTCCCGGCCGCAAAGGCCTTGGCGGTTGCGCGGATGTCCGTCAGCGCGGCGAGCCACCCGCCGGCATCGGCATCGGCCATATAGCGCACGCGGTTGACCAGTTCCTCGTCCGCCGGACCGGCGGCACGCGCATCGGCCAGAAGCGAAAGGCTCGCCGTAACGTCATGAAGATGCGCCGCGACTTCCGCGCGAAACGCGAACAATTGCGACTGTGTGCAGCTGAAGATGCAAGTGGAACCGTTCGCAAAGTCGCCGGTCAATTGCGCGATCCATAAGGATGCCTCGGCCTTGATGTTTGCAAGGCCGTGCCCCCGCAATGCCGGGGGCTGGTCGGCATTGTTGAGCGGCAAAATGGCGTAACTCTCGCTGAGGGCGTCCTCATTATGGCCGATGACGGCGTCGAGCTGCTTTTCTTGGAAATGGACCACTGCAATCCGGGGATCGATGCCGGCTGAAATGCGCGCGCGCGCGATGGCAAGCGCGATGTCGCCGGTCGCGAGGGAGGTGGCGGCACTCCAAAGGGAATAGCCGGCTGCGCTCTCCACAGACGCCCGCGGCGTCACCGCATAGGCACCAACCACGGCTTGGCCTTCCGCGAACCGTCCGGCGACCATGAGATAGATCGCATAATTCGTCGGATCGAACCTGCCGAATAGGCTTTCCGCGGCTTGCCCTTCCAGCTTGTCGAGATCGCCGGGGCTACCCGTCAGCGCGACGCCCTGGGCGCCGTCGATCGTCGCGATCAACTGAATCTTCCCGCCGTCCAATTCGCGCAACGATCCGCTGACATGGCGTTCATGGCCCAGCCAGCCGCGCAACGCCCGCAAGGCTTCCGAAACGGAGATGCCGGTCTCGGGTATCGCGACCTTGATGCTGTCGTCGTCCTTGCTGACGTCGTTCGAGCCGGCAAAGGAATTGTCAACGGCGAACTGGCGAACGGCGCACAGCCGCGTGGTCAAGTCCGCCGCGATGACGTCGCCGCCGATGCCGCGCGCCGCGAAATCGGGCGGCGCCGTGAAGCTATCCACCACCAATCCGCTCGCGTTCATGGCGTTGCGGACGATGAGCCCGAGACCGCATACAACCGCCAGCCCGACCAGCGCGGTCAAGACCTTGAGCGCGATCGATAGGCGCTGGCTGAGGATCGTCAGCTTCAGCCGCGTCAGCTGTTCGCGCAGGTGATGACGCTGCTCCTCCACCAGCGCGCTCTGCCGGGTGAGGAAGTCGCTTGCCGAGGCGGACAACGCGGCATTATCGCGGGCGGCGTCGAGCGCCACAGCGATAGCCGCCGCGTTGGTCTCAAGCGTTTCGTCCGCGTCGCTGAGGCCGCCATCGTCAAGCGCTTCGTCAGACATGAGACACCCGTGAGAGTTCGGATTTTTCGGACGTCGTGAGATCGAGATGGGCGGCAAGCGCGAATTGTTTTGCGGCCCCGTTTTTGTCGCCGGCCCACAGCAGCGCCTGGCCCCATTTGAGATGCAGACGGCCCCAGTTGGGAGCGTATTTGTCGGCTTCCGCGAATTTGGCGAGCGCGAGGTCGGAGCGGTTCTTAGCGATCAGCGCCTCACCCCACAGCTCCAGCGGATCGGCGAAATGCGGACCTTTCTGATTGGCCGCCGCGAATTTCGCGATGGCGCCATCGAAGTCGCCTTTCGCCGCCAGCATCCGGCCCCAGTCGAAATAGGCAAACGGAATCGACGGCGCTTGCTTCACCGCATCGGCGAACCAATAGGCCGCGCCGCCCCAATTCTTCTGGACGGCGTCGATCTTCCCGCGGGTGCGGACACAGAGGTAACAATCGCCCGGTGTCCGGTCGATCAGCGCGTGCGCGCCCGCGACATCGCCGAGCTTCGCCTTGGCGAAGGCCAGCCACGGCCAGACCCAAGTCTTCCGTCCAAACGGCGCCACATGCAGAACGCTCTCGTCGGGATGCGTCAATGAACGGTCGGCCGCTTCCGCATCGGCCAGCGCGGCGCGCCAATCCCGCTTCTCCGCGTCCATGGCGTAATTCGGCAGTTCGTACATCCCGAAATCCAGAAGAGACACTAGCAGCGCGCCATCGTCGTTGGGCACCGTCTGCGACAAGGCGCGGCGCGCGGCGGCGTCATCGTGGTTCGAAGCGTTGTCGGCGGCTTCGGCCGCGACGGCCGAGATTTTGCTACCGAATAGGTCCGGCTGCCCGGCCGCCTCGTGCCACCCCACAATCGCGGTACGATAATCGCCCTTCAATTCGGCGACGGACGCGGGCGTTACGACGGCCCACATCCGCGCGGCGGCCACGGACAATCCGCGCACCTGTCCATGCCCGATGCTGTCGAGTTGCCGTTGATAGACTTCAAGCACCGCCTGGTCTCGGCCAGCGAATACCTCTACGGTTTCCAGATTGCCGAGCGCCGTGGCGAGATTGGGATCGAGCGCCAGACTCTCGACGAGATATTTGCGGGCGCTCGTGAGGTCGCCCCCGACAGCAACGGCGAGATAGCCGAGTTTCGCCATGGCCCAGGGCCGCTCGCCCGGCGGGCCATCGGCCTCGAGCCGGTGCAGGGCCTCGGATTCCTCGGCGAATCTTTTCTTGGCCTCGAGATATTCGCTATAGCGATAAGGCTGGGTTGCGGCAAAGACATGCTCCGCCGCTTTCTGCATCAGCGCCGGTAATTCCTTTTCGACGCCCGTGAACGTCTCGCCGGGCGTGTCGCCGCTGCGCACGGTGACGGCAACGCCGTCGGGCGTGCGATAGACGGCACCCGAGATGCGCGTTTCATGGCCGAGCCAGGCGCGCAGATAGCGGTTGAATTCGCCGATGGAGACGCCCGTATCGGGAATCTCGACTTTGATGTCGTCCGCCCAATTGTTGCGGTAGGTATCCGTCGGCCGCACCGTCGGCACCGCCGACATGCGCGCCAGTTCGTCCTGCAACTGGCCGGCGACGATCTGCCCGGTGAGACCGCGCCCGGCCAGATCGGGCGGGACCCCAAAGGCCTCGATCACCAAACCATTGTCATGCGCCGCCGACCAGATCGCGCCGCACAACGCCGCAGCAACAGCCGTGACGATAATGGCGACAGCGATCTCGAACGAAACCTTCATCACCGCGCTGACATTGGCGAAGCGCAGCGACCATTGCCGCAGCTTGATTTCGTGCGCCATCTCCTCGATCTGCAGGTCGGTCAGCGCGATCTGACGGTCGAGCAAGTCGTCGACCTTGGGATTGCCGGAGACGGTGCCCAGCGCTGCCGCGAGCAGGCCGCTCGCATGACCGGGGCGCGGTGCAGCGCCGGATGCCTCCTCAGCCATGTTTCGCCCCCATGCGCGCGAGCTCGGATTTGTCGGTGGCGGAAAGATCGAGGCGAGAGGCGGTGGCGAATTGCGCCTTTGCCTCGGCGAAGCGGCCAACATAAGTGAGCGCCTCGCCCCATTTGAGGTGCAAGCGCCCCCAGTTGGGTGCGTATTTGTCGGCTTCCGCGAATTTCGCCAGCGCGAGGTCGGAGCGGTTCTTAGCGATCAGCGCCTCGCCCCACAGCTCCAGCGGATCGGCGAAATGCGGACCCTTCTGGTTGGCGGCGGCAAACTTGGCAATTGCGCCGTCGAGGTCGCCCTTCGCCAGCAGCATCTTGCCCCAGTCGTAATAGCCCAACGGAATCGACGGCGCTTGGTGGACGGCATTCGTGAACCAGTAGGCCGCACCGTCCCAGTTCATCTGGGCCGTGTCGATGTCGCCGCGCGTGCGCACGCAGACGAAACAATCCGTCGGCGTCTTGTCGATCAGCGCGTGCGCGCCCTTGAAGTCGCCGAGTTTCGCCATGGCATAAGCGGCGTAGGGCCAGACCAAGCGCTCGCGAAAAATCTCAGAGGAGTACCCTGGAGTTGCCGGATCGCGTGCGACGGCGACGAAGGATTTTTCGACATCGACCTGCTGCGTTACGACCGATGCCCAGTCGCCCAGCCAATAGGTCATGGCAAACTTGGTCGAAAATCGGCTGCTCTGTATCGCCGTGTCCGAAGAGGGCGGCAGTTCACCCCAAGCCTTTTGCGCCGCCGCGCGGTCATGCAGCAGCGCATGAATCACGACGATGTTCTCGCGTGCACCTTCGACCCCACCCGAATAATCGGGAAGCTGCACAGCTTCCAAATTGTAGTGAAGCGACGTGGTAAAATCGTTGACGTAATAGGCAAAACCCGCCAGCTCTTCTTGCAGCAGAATAGTCCGGGCACGCGTCGTCATGTCGATATCGCGATCGCTCTGCAACAGGCGCAACGTGTTTTGCCCGGCCTTTAGCGCGGCTTCGTCATGGCCGAGCGTGGCATAAGCGCCTTCCACGTTGTTACGGGCGAGCGCGAAATCCGGAACCAGAGCAATAGCCGCGCGCTCTTCGTCTGCGTCGCCGTACCAATCGCTGTTAACCCGCCTGAGCACGCCTAAGCCAAGATGCGCCCAAGCACGCTCGCGCGGCGATCCTCCTTCGACGGTCAGCCGCTCAAGGATCGCCCTTACTTCCGCGAGCTTGCCGTGTTGTTCGGCGTAGATCGCATAGCGGTAAGGCTGGGTGCGCTTGTAGATCGCTTCTGCGGTCTGCTGCAGAAGTTTGTCGAGGTCAGCCTCTGAACCCTTGACCATCGCGCCGCCGTCGCCGCCGCCGCGCGCCGCGATGGCGAGACCGTTTGCAGTGCGGAAGACTTCGCCGGTGATGTGCGTTTCGCGTCCCAGCCACGTCACCAGCAGCCCGTAGAATTGCCCAATGGAGACGCCGGTTTCCGGAATCTGGACCTTGATGTCGTCGCCCCAATTGTTGGTGTAGGAGCCCGGCGGACGCGCGGAATCGGTCGTGTCCTGCATCGCCGCGAGTTTGTCGAGCAACTGGGCGGCGACGACCTGACCGGTCAGGCCGCGCTGCGCCATATCGGGCGGCACCGAGAAGGGTTCGATCACCAGACCGTTGTCGTGCGCCGCATACCAGATGGCGGCGCACAAAGCCGCCGCGACCGCCAGGCCGACAACCGCCGTCATCGCCTTCAAGACGATCGACATCCGCTGGTCGAGGATACCGAGCCTCAGGCGTTTGAGCTGTTCGCCGAGATGATGGCGCTGCTCGGAGACGAGCGCGCGTTGTTCTGCCAGGAAGGCGGTGATCGGGCCGGTGAGCTGCGGATTGTCCTTGGCGCCGTCGAGCGCCATAGCAACGGCGGCGGCGCTGGCCTCGAACTGCTGTTCAGCCTCGTCCGCTTCGCCGCCGAGAATTTCAGCCATGACGCTGCCTCGCGCGTTCGAGTTTTTCCGCTCGGGTGAAATCGAGGCGCGCCGCGGCGGTATCGCCACGCATCAGCCCCGTGCTTTCCGCCTCGTTCCCTGTCACTGCCCCGCCAGCGCGCCAAACCCTGATAATTTTGGCTTATTAATTCCAGCTTGCAACAAAATTGCAGGTGTTTCTATATCACAATTATTGCACTGTATAATTTCACAAATAACACAATTTATGTGTGAAGTCTTGATTTCCGC
>Ga0265342_10002374_pt1 | contig 16311 bp, 11 predicted proteins | sample 4CB327metaG_FD_203125 | JGI IMG/M metagenome (GOLD analysis project Ga0265342, IMG submission 203125) | Rhizosphere microbial communities from Carex aquatilis grown in University of Washington, Seatle, WA, United States - 4-CB3-27 metaG | ecosystem: Host-associated > Plants > Roots >...
GCTCGGCGCGGGCACAGTCCGTCACCCGCAGCACGACATGTCCCAGCGAATTGATTTTCATGAGCGGCGCTCCTGCGCGTGATGACCGGCTGGCTTTGTACTATGGCGATTATAGCCACACAAATCCGGCGGCGTTGCTCACGCTACGGAAGGAGGCCCGTCAGGTCATCTTTCAGGCGATCCGATTGCGAGGTGCGACTCTTGATCCGGCGCACGGTCAAACGCCGGTTTGACTTGGACGAAGCCCCGTCCCATTCTGCCGCGCGACGTACATTCGATGCGGAATTCTCCCGGCGGCGGCCATGAACGGTGGCTGGACCATCCAAACCTTAGTTCACGAACTGGCCGGGCAGGGCGACAGGCCTTGCCTGATCTCGCTCGACGGCGAAACCGTCCGCCGGATCTCGTGCGCCAGTCTCGCGAGCCAGATCTTCGCGCTGGCCGCCGGCTTGCGCGAGACCGGCATCGGCCCCGGCGAGACGGTCGGTCTGATCGCGCCCAACGGTCCGGAATGGGTCGTGGCAAGGCTGGCGCTCGGCTGCACCGGCGCGCTGGTCCATGCGTTGGACGATCTCTATTCCGATACCGAGCTGAGAATTGCGCTCGACGAAGCCAGGTGCAGTAGTGTGCTGACCAGCGCCGGCCACGTCGCCCAACTGCGCGAGATCGACCCGGCATGCAAGCTGGTGGTGTTGGACGACACGCCGGTTGCGGACGCGGCCCCGTGGCGAAGATTGTTCCTCCCCAACCCGCCACCACTGCCGCCAATCGATCCCGACGCGCCGGCTATGCTGGTCTACACGTCCGGCACGACTGGCAAGCCGAAAGCGTTCCTGCTGACGAGTTCGCAGCTTTGGGCGAATGTCGCCGCGCTGAAGGCGTCGGGGCTGGTCGGGCCCGGCGATCGCGCGCTTCTTCCGCTGCCGCTGCACCATGTTTATCCTTTTCTGGTGGGCGTCCTCACCGTGTTCTCGTGCGGCGCCACGCTGGTGTTTCCCCAGGAGGTCGGCGGGCCGCAAATTCTACGCGCGTTGGCGCTGGCGGAAGTCACCGCCATCATCGGCGTGCCGCGGCTCTACACGGCGCTGGTCAGCGGACTTGAAGCGAAGGTGACCGCCAGCGGTGGACTTTCCGCCGCGATGGTCCATACGCTGCTGTCGTTCAGCATCTGGATGCGGCGGCGTTACGGCATCAATGCCGGGCGTTGGCTGCTGGCCTCGGTGCGCAAGCGGCTGGGACCGAAGCTTCGCCTCTTGGCCTGCGGCGGCGCGCTGTTGCAGCCCGAAGTGATGTGGCCGCTCGTCGGTCTCGGCTTCGACGTGCGCACCGGCTATGGCCTCGCTGAAACGGCCTCGATCTTCACCGGCAACATCCCGGGCATCGACCGGCTGGGAAGCGAGGGCAAGGCCTTCGCGGGAGAGCTTCGCATCGCGCCGGTCGGGGCGGACGCCGACAACGGCGAGGGAGAGATCCAGCTTCGCGGGCCGACCGTGTTCAGCGGCTACCGCAACAATGACGAGGCCAACCGCCAGGCGTTCACCGAGGACGGCTGGTTCCGCACCGGCGACATCGGGCGCCTCGATGCCGACGGCTTTCTCTATGTCACCGGCCGGATCAAGGAGATGCTCATCCTCGGCGGCGGCAAGAAAGTACTGCCCGAGGACCTCGAAAAACATTATGCGGGGCCGTTCATCAAGGAGCTTGCGATACTGGAGCGCGACGGCGCGCTGGTGGCGCTGGTGTTTCCCAATCTCGAAGCCATCCGCGACGCTGGGTACCCGCGCGTCGACGAGGTGATCCGCGTCGCGCTATCCGAGGCTGCGCTGACGCTGCCGTCCTACGAGCGCATCGCCGGTTACCGGCTGATCCGCGAGCCGTTGCCGAAGACGCGACTGGGCAAATATCAACGCTTCAAGCTTCCTGCGATCTACGACGGAGCGAAGACCGCGCGCGCCAAGCCCCAGGGCGAGTTGACCGACGACGACAAAGCGCTACTCGAAGGCGAGCCGGCGCGGACGATCTTCAATCTGCTGAAGACCCGCTATGCCGGAAAACCGGTGAGCCTCGACGCAAGCCCGCTGCTCGATCTGGGCATCGACTCGCTGGAGTGGGTTGCTTTGGCGCTCGTCATCGAACAGCAAGCCGGCGTGCATCTAGACGAGAGCCAGGCCGGCGAAAGCCTCACCGTTCGCGATCTTTTGCACCAGGCGGCGAGCAAACCTGCCCCCGCTGCGGAGTCCGAAACCGCGATCAAGCATTGGTTGAAGCCTGCCAATCCTGCTCTGCAGCTGGTGGCGAAGCTGCTCTATCTCGCCAATGCGGCGCTCATGTCGTCGCTGTTCCGTCTGACGGTAAAGGGGCGCGAGAACGTGCCCGCTGGTCCCTTCGTTCTGGTCGCCAACCATGAGAGCGATCTCGATCCGATGCTGGTGGCCGCGGCGCTCGGCTCCACTCGGCGCGTTCATTGGGGCGGCGATGCGGTGCGCCTGTTCAGCCGGCGCTGGACTCATCCGTTGTGGCGCGCGCTGCGAGTCTTTCCCGCCAACGAACGGCGGGCGAGCGAAACGCTTGCCATCGCGATCGAAGTGCTGAGGCGCGGCGAGAACCTGATTTGGTTTCCGGAATCGTGGCGTTCGCCGGACGGCAAGCTGCAACACTTTCTGCCGGGCATCGGACAGATCTTGTCGCAAGTGCCCGTGCCGGTCGTGCCCGCCTTCATCGAAGGCGCCTTCGAGGCCATGCCGCGCACGCGCAAGCTGCCGCGCTTCCGCCTTCCCATAACGATCGTCTTCGGCAGACCGGAACAGCCCGCCGGCACGCCGCAGTCAATCGCCGACCGGCTCCACGACGCCGTCGCCGCCTTGGAGCCCGGGCCGTGATCTTCGGCCACGCAGGGTTAACTAGCCAAATGAGGACGGGCCATGATTCGACTAGCGCCGTGCCGGTGCATATAACCGACCCTGGAATGGATATATTTGATCTTGGGCATGAAGCCTAAACTCTCCCCGAACGCAAGCGCGCGGGCGGCGCCTGAGTTTTTTTCGCCTCTGGTAGGAGAGGCCCATCGCTTCTTTCTCGACCTTGCCCCTTCCAGGCGACAGCCGCTCATCGTTGTCTGCGGGGGGCTTGAGCACTGTTCCGCAGACTACGTCATCCACCGGACTTCATTTCCCTATCATTGCATCGAATATGTGGTGCGCGGAAAGGGAGTGCTGACACTTGGGCGCCGCCGTTATGCCCTGGCTCCCGGTCAGGTATTTTCCTACGGACCGGGCATACCGCACGACATCAGCACAGAGTCCGCCACCCCACTCGTCAAATACTTCGTGGACTTCGTCGGCAGCAGGGCGTCGGCGTTGTTGAGGTCCTGTCATCTCGCAGGCAGCGGTCCCGCGAGGGTTTTTCCGGCGGACTGCCTATCGTCGCTATACGATGAACTGATTCAAAGCGGACTGAATGGCGGGGGCGGAAGCGCCCGGTTATGCACGAAACTCCTGGAATGCCTGGCGCTGAAGATCGCGACCAATACGCCTCCGCCCGATGAACAGGAATCGCGCGCCTTCGCAACCTATCAGCGTTGCCGCAGTCACATTGAGAAGCATTTCCTTCGCTTGCACAGTCTGGCGCAGATCTCGGGGGAATGCCGCACAAACCGCGAATATCTGTGCCGGCTGTTCCGCCGCTACGAGCAACAGAGCCCTTACCAATACTTGCTGCGATTGAAAATGAGCCATGCGGCGATCCAGCTTCAGCAATCGGGGGTATTGGTGAAGGAGGCCGCGGCGATTGTCGGATTCGGCGATGCCTATCACTTTTCCCGCGTATTCCACGATCTGCTGGGTGTGTCGCCGACGGCATTCAGGAAGCTGCGCTGAGCCGGCCCATACGCGCGCCGGGACCCAAGCTGAGGTCAGAAATGTCCATCCAAGGGTCAGGGATTGCCATTCGCAGCGTTCTCAGCCGGAGCTATCATCGTTTGTGCTGCGACGAGTTCATCGGTTTGAGGGTCAAGGGCATATGAAACACCTAGAGAAGGATCCGCCCCGCTCGAAGGGCGACTTGATTGTCATTACTGGCGCCGGAGGTTTCATCGGCGGTAATTTGGCGCTCCATTTCAGCAAGCTTGGATTTACCAACATTCGGGCGGTAGACAAGAAACCGCTCGCGGAGTGGTACCTCCATGTACCAGGCGTGCAGAACCTCTGCCTGGACGTCAGCGTCGAGGACTATTGCCGCCGCGTCTGCGAGGGCGCCGTTGAGGTTTACAATCTTGCCGCCGACATGGGCGGGATGGGCTTCATAGAGCGCTTCCGCGTGGAATGCCTGCGCTCCATTCTGATCAACACGCACATGATCGAGGCGGCCTATCGGGCCGGCGCGCGGCGCTATTTTTTCTCAAGTTCAGCTTGCGCCTACAACACCGATCTGCAGCGGGATCCAAATGTTCGCGCCTTGAAGGAAACCGACGCCTATCCGGCCATGGCCGAACGCGGCTATGGCTGGGAAAAACTGATGAGCGAGATGTTCTGCCAGGAATATTGGGCCGAACGCGGTATGAAGACCTTCATTGCCCGTTTCCATAACGTCTATGGCCCGAACGGCACATGGGATGGCGGTCGCGAGAAGGCACCGGCGGCGTTGTCCCGCAAAGTCGTCGAGGCACAGGACGCGGCCAGCAATGACATCACGATCTGGGGTGACGGAAGCCAAACCCGCAGCTTCATGTATATCGACGATTGCGTCATCGGGATCGACAAGATCACGCATTGCGACGAACTCATCGCGACACCGATTAATCTCGGTTCGAGCGAGTTGGTTTCGATTAACGATCTGCTGACCAAGGTCGAGAAAGCCTCCGGGCTCAATAAAAAGCTCAACCGCCATTACGATCTTGATGCGCCCAAGGGCGTTGCGGGACGCAACTCCGACAACACCTTCATCAAGCAGGTGCTCGGCTGGGAACCGTCGACCACGCTCGACGACGGGCTTGCGATAACCTACCGCTGGATCAGCGAACAATATCACCGGCGCAAGGCTGGCGAACGCGTGGGCGTTGGCTGATGAGCGGCGGGGCGAATTCGCCGGTCGCCAGATTGCTGGGCCCCATCCCAAACCGGCTGCAGCTCGCGGGCGGCTGGATCGATCAGCCGTTTGTTTCCGCCTTGAATCCGCAGCCGCCGGGCTCGATGGTGGTCGTGCAGATCGAGCCGAATTTTCCTCCGATGGATCGCAGCGGGATCGCCTGCGGCACACGCGCGGTCGCAGCGAAAATCTGGAAGGGCTGCATGCCCCAACGCCCGTATGGCGAGCTGGTACGGGAACTCTACGCAGCCGAAAATGAGGGCAAAGCTGAACCTTCCGGCTCGCAAGACATGATCGGGCTGATCCACCCCGGTATAAGCCGCCTGGACTATGATGTCAGCGTCGAAGGCGGCGTCTTCCCGACGCACATCGAGTCGTGCAATTCACCGACCGTGGCGCGCTGGCTGGAAAAAGTTCTGCATCTCATTGCGATCGGCCCGCGCCCGCAGGGCTATAGTCCTCTGGGAGTTAAGAATCTCGATCCGGAGTGGATCGCGCGGCTCGGCCGGTCGGGAAGGGACTGCTACGACGCAATTCTGCGGATGGATCCCGCAGGTCTCGGGGCTTCGCTCAATCTCAATATGCAATGCTGGGAACGGTTGCTGCCACATATCGTCCGCCATCCGTTGATCACGACCGACTTGATGTCGCTACTCGGCGCCTATCAGCAGGAATATCCCGGTGCCATGTATTCTGGCTGCGGCGGCGGCTATCTGATCGTCGTCTCCGAGGCCCCTGTGCCGGGCGCCTTCAACGTCGACGTCCGGGTCGCGGCCCAATGAGTGGGCCGCGCGAGATTGTCGCCAGCGGACCGTTCGACAATATCCGATCGCGCGAATTGCGTTTTCTCGAGGAGGCATCGAAGCTCGGAAGGCTGACTGTGCTGCTCTGGCCCGACGATGCCGTTTGGAGAGTCACTGGGCGCGCTCCCGAATTCCCATTCGCCGAACGCCGGTATGTGCTCGAAGCCGTTCGCTTCGTTGACAAGGTCGCGGTCGCTGATTCCGCCCTTGTGCCCGGTGAGCTGCCCGCGGGCTTGCAGGCTGATGTCTGGGCCGACTATGCGCCGACGGCCTCGCCGCAGCGCCGAAGCAGTTGCCTGAGGCGTGGCATCCCATATCGCGAATTTGCTCCCGACGAACTGAGCGGGTTTCCCGTGCCGCCGGAGAATCCATCCAGCGAGCGCAAGAAGGTCGTCGTCACCGGCTGCTACGATTGGCTTCACTCGGGACATGTGCGCTTTTTCGAAGAGGTCTCGCAATATGGGGAGCTCACCGTCATCGTCGGCAACGATGCCAACGTCCGCCTCCTGAAGGGCGACGGTCATCCGCTGCGGTCTCAAGAAGAACGCAGCTACGCGGTCGGCGCGATCAAATATGTCAAGAACGCGCTCATCGCCAGCGGCAGCGGATGGCTCGATGCCGATCCGGAAATCCAGCGATTGAAACCCGACATCTATGCGGTCAACGACGACGGCGATCGGGGCGGAAAGCGGGAATATTGCCTGGCGAACGGCATAGACTATCTCGTCCTCAGCCGGGTGCCGGCCCCCGGGCTGCCGAGACGCTCGAGCACCGATCTGCGCGGTTTCTGAAAGGCCATCTATGCTGAAGTCCGGAATCCTGAACCCTCAAGTCAACGCCTTGTTGTGCCGGATCAGGCACACGAATCTGCTGGTCATAGCCGATCGCGGTTTCCCCTTCTGGCCGGGGATCGAAACCGTGGATATTTCGCTGGTCGACGATATTCCCACCGTCCTGCAGGTGCTGGCTGCGATCCGGCTTAATTTCACGATTGGTCGTGCCTGGATGGCGACGGAGTTCCTGCAAAGCAACACCGACGAAATCCGTGCCGCGTTTGCCGCCGCCTTGGAAGGCGTTCCGCTAGAACGTCTGCTGCACATCGAGTTCAAGAAACGCGTTCCCGCCGCGATCGGTCTCATCCGCACCGGCGATACGACGCAATATGCAAATCTGATCCTGGAGAGCGCATAACGCCGGGGTCGCTGGGAGGACAAATGGCTACGCCTGCGAACAATGCAAGCCCGGTACCGGGCCGCAAAGGTCTGTTCCGCGCACCGGATGGAAGGAACCTGCTGGCGACCTTTGCGCTGGTCACCACGCTGTTCCTGCTCTGGGGATTCTGTAACGGCCTGATAGATATTCTGAACAAGCATTTCCAAAGTGCGCTGCACATCAACAAATACCAGTCCGGGTTCGTGCAGACCGCCAACTACCTGGCCTATTTCCTGATGGCGATTCCGGCGGGATTGCTGGCGCGCAGGTTCGGATACAAGGGCGGCATCATCATCGGCCTGGTCCTGATCGCGGCGGGGGCGTTCTGGTTCGTTGAGGCGACGCAGATCGGCACTTATTGGGCGTTCCTGACCGGGCTGTTCATTTTGGCGACCGGCATGACCTGCCTGGAGACGATCGCCAACCCCTACACGACCGTGCTCGGCCCCGCCGAAAGCGGTGCCACGCGCATCAACATCGCGCAGACCTTCAACGGCGTCGGCTGGATTCTCGGCCCCGTGGTGGGCGGCTATTTCGTCTTCGGCGGCGCCGGTGGGGCGGCCCATGCCGCGCTCTATGTGCCCTATCTGGGTATCGGCATCGTGGTGACCGTGCTGCTGGTCATATTCGCCATGGCGAACATTCCCGATCTCGCGGCCGAAGAGGACGTGAAGACGGAAGCGGAGGGCGGACCTAAAAGGCCGCTCTGGCGGCGCCCGCACTTCACGATGGGCGTCTTCGCGCAGTTTCTCTATGTCTCGGCGCAATCGGGGATCTTCGGGTTCTTCATCAACTACGTCCTGGAGAACGCACATGGCGTAACGCCCGCTCAAGCGGCGAATTATCTTGGCCTGTTCGGCTTCGGACTGTTCATGGTCGGCCGACTGTTCGGGAGCGTGGTGGTCAGCCTGACGAAGCCGCACAAGGCGCTGATGGTCTACGCGCTGGTCAACGTCGTGTTGTGCGCCGCCGCCATCTTGGGCGGAACAATCGGTCTGGGCGCTTTGCTCGGCACTTTCTTCTTCATGTCCATCATGTTTCCGACGATCTTCGCACTCGCGATCCGTGGATTGGGCGAGCACACGAAGTTGGGATCGTCGCTGATCGTTATGTCGATCGTCGGCGGAGCGATCGCGCCGCCCTTGATGGGCCATATCGCCGATGTTTCGTCGATGCGGCTGGGCTTTCTGGTGCCGGCGGTCTGTTTCGTTTTGATTGCTGCTTACGCCAGGCTCTGGCCCAAGCTGGAGGCTTAGAGCGGGGACGATTCCGAGCATCCATGACATGCCAACCAATTGTTACGTCAATGGGGAGAGCACAATGGGAACACCGGGAATTAGCAAACGCAGGTTGTTCAAAGGCGCGGCGGCCTTGGGGCTTGCGGCGGGCTTGCCGGGCTTGGCGAGGGCCGAAGGCGTGGCGGACGTCGCCGCAGGACCATTCGCACCGAGCTGGGACTCGCTGATGGCGGGCTACCAGGCGCCGGACTGGTACCGCGACGCGAAGTTCGGCATCTGGGCCCATTGGGGGCCGCAATGCGCGCCCGAGGACGGCGACTGGTATGCCCGCAACATGTATCTGCAAGGACAGGAACAATACGACCATCATCTGAAGCATTACGGCCATCCCGCCGACACCGGCTTCATCGATGTCATCCGCTCCTGGAAGGCGGAGAACTTCGATCCCGACGCGCTGCTCGACCTCTATGTGAAGGCCGGCGCCAAATATTTCGTGGCGCTGGCCAACCATCACGACAATTTCGACACCTTCAATTCCAAGTTTCACGCCTGGAACGCCACGCGCGTCGGGCCCAAAAGGGATATCATCGGTCTGTGGGCGCAGGCGGCGCGGGCGCGCGGCCTGCGCTTCGGGGTGTCCAACCACTCGGCGCATACCTGGCACTGGTTCCAAGTGGCATACGGCTACGATCCCGAGGGCCCGCGCCAGGGTGAGCGCTATGACGCTTGGAAGCTCACCAAGGCGATGAGCAAAGGCAAATGGTGGGAGGGGCTCGATCCGCAGGAGCTTTACGGCGCGCGGCTGATGCCCCTGCCGGACGGGTTCACGGACGCCAAGGCGGCGTCCGACTGGCATGAAAAGCACGATCTGGTGTGGGACGAAACCCAGCCGGCCGGCGATCCCGCCTTCGCGCGGCATTGGTTCCTGCGTTGCAAGGACCTGATCGACAGCTATCAGCCCGACCTTGTGTACTTCGACAACACCGGCTTGCCGCTCGGCCAGACGGGCCTCGACATTGCGGCCCATTACTACAACGCGTCGATCAACCGGCACGGCAAAGTGGACGTCGTGATCAACGGCAAGAATCTCTCGGACGAGCGGTGCGCGGCTCTGGTGAACGACATGGAACACGGGCTTCGTTCGGTCATCGAACCGCATGCCTGGCAGACCGATACCTGCATCGGCGGCTGGCATTACAGCCGCCCGCTCTACGAACGGAACGGCTATCGAAGCGCCGCCGAGGTCATCCACGAATTGTGTGACGTGGTGTCCAAGAACGGCAACCTGCTCCTCAGCGTACCGGTGCGCAGCGACGGCACGATCGATGAGAAGGAAACCGCGATCGTCGAAGGAATTGGCTCGTGGATGGCGCGCTTTTCCGAAGCGATCTATGGCACCAGGCCCTGGAGGATTGCGGGCGAGGGACCGACGATCGTGGTGGCCGGTCAGTTCAGCGAGAGCAAGACCAAGGCCTTCACGCCGGCCGACATCCGCTTCACGACGAAGAACGATGCCCTCTATGCGATGACCCTGGGCAGGCCGGAGGTGGACAGTCTGACAATTGCCTCTTTGAGCGATGGCCGGGTCGAGCGCGTCGAAGTGGTCGGCGCGGTCGCACCGCTTTCGTTCAAGCAGGAAACAAACGGGCTGACCGTGTCGCTGCCTCAGGGCTCCAGCCACGAATTCGGCGTGGCCTTGAAGATCATGGGCAAGGGGATTGTCATATAGCCGGCTGCATAGCCGAGCACTCTTTTGCCGGTCACATCACCGCGGCAGCGAGGTCGGGGCCGGGCTGAGGCTCAGCGTCGCGAAAAGCGTCGGATCATACTCTTCCAGCCCCATGATCCCGTGGAGGTGGTTTGCGGAAACCCATGGCAGCCAGAACCGGTGTGCCCCGACGCCACGCCCCGGTCCGCCCGGCCCCATGCGCCAATGCTCCTGCTGCCAGCCGATACCTTTCATGTCGTATTGCCGTCCCGGCAGCGCCAGCATGGATTTTGTGTCGTTCAACAAGACGCGCGCCACGTCGAAGTAGTGGGTATCGCCGGTATCTTTGTATAGCCGGGCATAGGCGGGCACGGCCCAATCCAGATATTCGTCCGCTCCGCCGGCCGCCAGCGCAGTAATGCCCTGAAGGCCGACCGTCGGCACGCCCTTCTTCCAATGAAGCTTGGCATTGTCCGCGTCCAGCGGCATTGGCAGGTTCCAGATCCAGATCCAGCTTTCGGCGTAATTCGCGGCGGCTTTGGCGCGCTCCAACCACTGCACCTGCTTGGTCTCTTCATAGAGGTCGAGAAACGCCTCCAGGCTAAGCATCCCGGCCTCTTTGTCGGTGATGTTCGGATTGTCGCTGGCGCCTCCGACGAACAACCCCCTTTCGCCCCAGTTCGACCAGACAAACTCGCCGGCACGAATGGCGGCCTCAAGGTACTTCCTATCCCCGGTCTCCTCGGACATGAGAACGAGGAGCGGCACCGGAGCGTAGCTCGCCGTCCCGCTCGGCTCGGCGGCCTCGTCGGTTCCCGGCTTCCACCGCCTGGGGAAGGAGCCGTCGCTTCTTTGTTGCAGGAGCAACCAATCCGCATAGGACTTGACCCAGCGAAGCCATTCCGGATGCAGTCGCCCGAGAGCGCGCTCGCGCCTGTAGGCCTTGAGCACCGTGTGTGTCCCTTCGCTGGCATTGCGAAGATAGGGCGCGAGCCAAATCTGCATCCGGCCCTGCCAAGGTTTGCCGGTTCTCAGGTCGAAACCGGTCGCCTCAAACGGCGCCGTTGGAAGGGCTTTGATCATGGAATCGATGATGGCGAGTCCAGTCTTGCGCATTTTGCGCCCGCGTTCGGTCGGGTCGCGGTCGGCCTCGCGCAACAACTCGTCGGCGCATTCGAGATCCTTGCCGACGAAACCCATCGCCACCATCGTCCAGTTCCATTGAAGCTTGTTCGTCACTGTGGAAAGAACGAAGGGCATGCCGGTTCTACCGGCGATGGTCGCCGCATGGGCTTCCAGATGATCCAGCAGCACCCGTCGCACGAGACCGAGATCGATTGGAATGACTTCCGGTTTCAGCGTGGTCCACGCCCAGCGCCACGCATCGCGGGTCACGTCCCGTAAGGACTCGTTTTCCCCGAAACGGAAGCTCACCTGATAATGGTGGTCCGTGCCGGTGGCGATGGGGTGATAGCGCCGAGCCAATTGCGGCTGCGCCGGAGCGCCGGGACCAACCGGATACAGGCTCACGGTGCCCGGGAAAGTGAATCCAAATTCGATGGGTCCACCCTGATCTTGCGTAGCTCCCATCGCGCCGAACTGGAACCTGGCGTCGGTCAGAGCAGGCTTGGTGAGAGTGGTGTCCGCCTCGGTAGTGTCGCCCCGCGGTGCCGGATCGAGAACGGCAATCGAAGCGCTGTCGCCGAAAGAGAGCGCGAACAGGGGCGCCGGCAAGATGTCTTCGCGCATCATCAACCGGTGGGCCGCAAAATTGAGCGTTCCGCCCGGCGAGCGCTTGCCGTCGTTGGTGGGATCTCCATAGAGCACGCCCGGCGCCAGAAATTTCACATCGTTCCAGCCCACGGAAGCGTCAAGGTTGAACGCAACAGTGGACGAGAACCCGCCGGGCGCGTTTCGGACAGGTTCCACGCGCCTCTTCACCGATAGGACCGCGCCGTCGATGCTCCACTCATCGTCCACGCGAAACAGGACGCGACCGTCAGCGGCGATGTCCGCTCGCGCCTCGACGCCCGTCGGCGTCTTTAAGACCGTCGTGTATCCGCTCGCGAGGCGGCGAATGTCGTGCAAATTGCGAAATACCTCAACGCGCGCCGGTTTCGCCTGCAAGAGGTGCGCAGACCCGCCAATCTCCATCCCCCAGTCGCCCGGCGCGTTCTCGACGAAGGCGACGATAGCGCCGGTCTGCAGTTTTCCGAGCTCGATGCGCTCGCCCGCTTGCGCTGGCAACATGGCCGCGGCGATTGCGAGCATCGCCAATACCGCATGACGAAATTTCAATGTAGTCCCCCACGATGGTCTAACGGGTGAGAGTAATTCAAGCGGCTCAGTACGCCATTTTGGCGAAAGAGGGTCAATTTGTCAGACTTTTTGTTTTCGCTCGCGGCGGCTAGGATGGCGCAAAATCTGCAGGTTGCTCGGGGATTCGATGCAGAGCTTATGCAGAAAAGCGGAAGGGCCTGACAGATGAGAAACGTGCTGGCGGCGATCGCCTTTGCCGCAATGTCCTCGATGGCCGCGCCGGCTGCCGTGTCGAACACCATTAAGGTGGACCAAGGATTGCTGGCGGGCACGGTCGAAGACGGACTCACGGTTTATCGCGGTGTGCCTTTCGCGACCCCGCCGGTGGGCGACTTGCGTTGGCGCGCCCCGCAACCCGCTGCGAAGTGGGCCGGTGTAAAGCAGGCCGATAAGTTCGGGCCGCAATGCGTGCAGGGCGTCTTCGGTCCGCCCCCCAATGCCGGCAAGGCTCCGCCAACGAGCGAGGACTGCCTTTATCTCAACGTCTGGTCTCCCGCGAAGGCCGCCTCGGACAGGATTCCCGTTCTGGTCTGGATTTATGGCGGCGGGTTCAATGGCGGCGCCACCTCGCTTCCGAACTATGGCGGACAGGTCCTCGCGAAGAAGGGCGTTGTGCTGATCTCCATCGCCTATCGCGTCGGCGCGCTCGGCTTTCTGGCGCATCCGGAGCTAAGTGCGGAATCGCCGCATCATGTGTCGGGCAATTACGGCCTGCTCGACATGATCGCCGCGCTCAAATGGATCAAGCAGAACATCGCGGCCTTCGGCGGCGATCCAAACCAAGTCACGATTTTCGGCGAGTCGGCGGGCGGCATCGCGGTCAGCCAGTTGTGCGCCTCGCCGCTGGCCAAGGGCCTGTTCGAGGGCGCGATCTCGGAAAGCGGCGGCTCGTTCGGTCCTTCGCGTGCGGCAGGCGGTGCAGGCGAGAACATGCGCCCGCTCGCCAGTGCCGAGAAGGATGGATTGGCCTTCCAGCTGAACGCGGGCGCCTCCTCGCTTGCCGACCTCAGGAAAATGCCGGCCGAGAAGATCATGGCCGCGACGCACGGCCTCGCATGGCCGAACGTCGACGGCTGGGTCATCCCCTCCGACCAGGTCTCGCTTTACGATGCCAAGAAGTTCAACGACACCCCTATTCTGGTCGGTTACAACTCCGACGAGGGTCTCGTCTTCTCGCATTTTGCCACGCCGCAGGCTTACATCGACGCCACCAAGAAGCGCTACGATGCATTCGCCGACAAGTTGCTCGAAGAATATCCTGCCGGCGACAAGGGCCATCCCAAAAGCGCGCGCGACTTGAGCCGCGATGCGGCGTTCGGCTGGCACACTTGGACTTGGGCGCGCAAACAGTCGGCGCTCGGAAAATCCAAGGCCTATCTCTATTACTTCGATCAGCACCCGGATTATCCACCCGGTTCGCCGCGGGAAGGCCAAGGCATGTGGCACGGCGGGGAGGTGCCTTACGTTTTCGGACACGACTTCGACCCGCAGAACGGGACGCCGACGTTTAAGGATCGCGCCATCTCCGACGCCATGGGGACCTACTGGACGAACTTTGCGAAGTACGGAAATCCGAACGGCCCGGGCGAGCTCAACTGGCCGGCCTTCAGCGACCAGAACCCGGATGTGATGGTCTTTGCCGGGACGCCGCATATCGGGCCAATCGATAACCTCGCCGGTCTCAAGACGCTCGATAGCTACTTCGCCTGGCGCCGCTCGCCGGAGGGCATCAAGGCGTCCGCGGTCGAGGATGCCAAGCCCGCAACGACGAATGTGCTGGGCGCGGAATATCCGCGCGTCCTGCAGGACAAGAGCGTGGCGTTCCAGCTCAAGGCGCCCGACGCCAAGGCCGTCGATGTGGATATCATGGGGCACAAATATCCGATGACCCGCGGCGCGGACGGTGTGTGGAGCGTGGTCACGCCACCGATGGTCGTTGGTTTCCATTACTACGCGCTCGACGTCGACGGTGTGCGGATGAACGATCCCGGAAGCCACACCTACTTCGGCATCGGCATGGATACGAGCGGAGTCGAAGTGCCAGAGGACGGCGTGGGCTATTACCTCGCGAACGACGTGCCGCATGGCGATGTCCGCATCAGCACCTACAAGTCGAAGGTCACCGGACAATGGCGCCGCGCCTTCATCTATACCCCGCCCGGTTACGACCAGGACACGAACACGCGCTACCCCGTGCTCTACCTTCAGCACGGCATGGGCGAGGACGAGACCGGATGGATCTTCCAGGGCGACGCCAACCTGATCCTCGACAATCTGATTGCCGAGAAGAAGGCCGTTCCGATGCTCATCGTCATGGACAACGGCTATGCCTCTGCGCCTGCCGGGCCGTTCGGGCCGCCCGCCGACGCGACGCGGCCGGATTTCGCCGCTTTTGAGAAGGTGATGTTTGAGGACGTCATCCCGATGGTCGATTCAAGCTTCCGCACGATCGCGGACCGCGACTACCGGGCGATCGCCGGGCTCTCCATGGGAGCCAATCAGGCGCTGCATTTGGCGACGGGCCATCTGGACAGCTTTGCCTACATGGGCGGCTTCAGCGGCACGATGAACGGTTTGGACCCGGCGCCGCTGGATCCCGAGACGGCATTCGACGGCGCGTTCAAGGATGGAACGGCCTTCAACAAAAGGGTGAAGCTGCTCTGGCTCGGCATGGGCACGGAAGAGCCCGTTCTATTTCACGGCACCATCGGAGCCTTCCGAACGATGCTGGACAAGGCCAAGATCAAGTACGTCTATTTGTCCTCGCCCGGAACGGCCCATGAGTGGCTGACCTGGCGGCGTGACCTGGACGACTTCGCTCCAAGATTATTTAAATAGGGGCCTTGGGATTTCTTGCCCGTGCCCGGCCAGTGTCGGCGCGGGAGAACTTGCCGCGTAGCGCGATATACGGCGCAACAACGGTCTCGGTTATCGCCTCCGGCGCATCGAGGTCAGCGTCGTGGGTATCTCTGCGTTCACGTTTTAGGCGAGTGCCGAACGGTGTCGAACGAGAATTTGGCGGATGGAGTGGGATTCGAACCCACGGTGCCCTTTCGGGCACGCCGGTTTTCAAGACCGGTGCCTTCAACCGCTCGGCCACCCATCCGTCCAGCGCAATCAAATACTTAGGTTCGCGGCCGATGGCAATAAAACGCGAATTGCCGCCGGATTGGGAGAGTACCGGCCCCAGTGAAGTTTACTCTTAATCGAGGCGTTAATCGGGTATCCAGCAGTTCTGAGGTAGAATTTGGGGATCGATCCTTGGAGGGAGCACCCGATGCGTAGTTTCATGGCCATAAGGCCCGTAATTCTCATGTTTGGAGCGAGCCTGCTGGTCGCCGGTTGCGCCATCCAGACGCCACTTCCGGTATTGGTGCGCAACGCGCAAAGCGCGTCCGAAACCGCGCAGCAGAATGCCGCGGCGGCGATGGCAGCGGCACAGAAGGCGCAAGCGACGGCAGACGCCGCGGCACAGTCGGCGCAAGAAGCCCAGGCTGCCGCCCAGGCGGCCCAGGCGAAGATCGACGCGTTGACGGCCGAGCATCCGAAGGGCCATCACCGTCATCATCACCACCACAAGGCCAAGCACAACGCCTAATAGGCAATGTGACTGGGCAACCTCTGGCGTTCCCCCTTCGCTCGGTCTTGCGCCGCTTCAGCGCGGCCGAAGGGATAGTGCAAAGCTGTTGAGGCCTTGCCGCGCAGCTTAAGACCGGTGCGCTAAAAGCGCTCGGCTTGCAGCGACTCCTTGTCCGGAACCTTGCGGATTAGCAAGGCTCAAGCGGGTATCCGCGGTTGAGCCTCGCGGTGTCCTCGTTTACTCTTCCGATTCAATCTTGGACACGATTCTGCTCGATGAATCGATCGCAGACCTGCGCCGTGATCGCGCTCGGCGCGCTTGCCGCGGGCTGCACCACGACGCCCGAGACCAAGGTAAGCGTTCCATCCA
>Ga0265342_10002380_pt1 | contig 16288 bp, 14 predicted proteins | sample 4CB327metaG_FD_203125 | JGI IMG/M metagenome (GOLD analysis project Ga0265342, IMG submission 203125) | Rhizosphere microbial communities from Carex aquatilis grown in University of Washington, Seatle, WA, United States - 4-CB3-27 metaG | ecosystem: Host-associated > Plants > Roots >...
TGGCCTCGCCCACGCGCGACAACGCTACCTCCGCCTTCTTGGCCTGCTCGCCCGACATGACCGACACGGCGCCCAGTCGAATCATGTACGCATTGCTCGATCCGCGCTCCATCGCGCTGCCGTACTTGACCACGTCAGGGTTATCGAAGCCCTTGGCCTCCAGCGCCGCGCGTATCGCGCCCGCGTCGACCGGCTTGGAGAAGTCGACCACTATCTCGGTGCCGCCGCGGAAATCAACGCCCCAGTTCAACGCGTGCCCACGACCCTTGATGACGTAGGCGTTGATGGGCAGCATGAGGAAGGTCACCAGTAGCAGGGTGATGGACGCCCCGATCCAGTACTTCTGGTTGCCAATGAATTCGAGATTGATGCCGGGCTTTATGATCTCGAAGAACTTTTGATTCGCCGCCATCGGTAATTCTCCTGCCTGCTAGATGGAAAGGGTCGCGGGAACCGAGCCGCGGCGGCCCACGATGAGATCGAACATCCAGCGCGACATCCACACCGAGGTGAGCAGGTTGGACACGATGCCCACCAACAGGGTGACTGCGAAACCGCGGATGGGGCCGGAGCCGTAGGAATAGAGCACGATGCCGGCCACGAAGTTGGTCACGTGCGCGTCGAACACGGTCCAAAACGCGCGCTGGAAACCGGCATCGACCGCCGTGCGCGGCGACTTACCCTGGCGTAACTCCTCGCGTATGCGCTCGTAGATAATGATGTTGGAGTCCACCGCCATACCGATGGTGAGCACCAACCCCGCGATGCCGGGCAAGGTCAGCGAAGCCTCGAAGGCGGCCAAGATGGCCACCATGAACAGCATGTTGAGCACCATGGCCAAATTCGCGATGAACCCAGCCACCCGGTAGTAGATGAGCATGAACAGCACGACCGCCACGGCCCCGATGAGCATGGAGAACTTGGCCTTGTCGATGGAGTCCTGACCCATGGTGGCGCCCACCTGGGTTTCAAACGATTTCTTGAGCGGCGCCGGCAGAGCACCCGAACGCAAAACTGCGACCAGATCCTTCACCTCTTGCTGCAGCTTGAAGGGATCGCCGTATCCACCCATGGTGATGCGGCCACGCTCGCCGATCTTGGACTCGATGACCGGCGCGCTGGTGATCTTCTCGTCGAGCACGATGGCCATCTTGCGGCCCACGTTCTCGCCGGTCAGCTTCTCCATCATGGACGAGCCCTGTCGGTTCATGGTGAAGGACACCTCGGGCCGGCCCATCTCGTCCCAGGTTGCGTCGGCGTTGGCCAGATACTCGCCGGTCACGCCCGCGCGCCGCTTGAGCAAGTAGGTGCGATAGAACTTCTCCGGCGCGGCTTCCCCACTCTCACGCGGACTGATCTCTTCGACGGCCAGCTCGCGATCCGGCGGCACGGCCAGGTCGCCCGACAGGGCGGCGATGAACTTCTCCAGCCCGGGACGATCCTTGGTGCGCAGGAACACGTCTTCGTGCTGCTGGCCCGAGTGCTTTTCGGTCCAGCTTTCCGGCTCCGCCTTGATGGGGCCGTCTTTGGGCAAGCTGGCGGCCAGCTTTTTCATGTAGTCCGAACCGTCGTCGACGATCTTGAACTCGAGCTGGGCGGTGCGGCCGATGATGCTCTTGATGCGCTCGAAGTCGGACTGCTTGAGACCGGGCAGCTCGACCACGATATCCGTGCCCTTCTTGATGATGGTGGGCTCGGCCACACCGAACTTGTCCACGCGGCCGCGGATGGTCTCGATGGCCTGGCGCAACGCCAGCTCCTCCACCTCGGCCACGCGATCGGGGTCGTAGCGAAGCCGGAGCGTGCCGGCCGCAACGTCACGGCTGGTCTCGTCCAGCTCGCGGCGGTAGGGCTTGAGCAGTTCGGCGTCCACGCCGGCCAGCCCTGCAGGATTCTTGAAGGAAACCACGATGTCGTCGCGGCCTTCGCGCCCCACGGTGACATCTGGCGACTTCTTCTTGATGGCGTCCTCGATGTCATTCGAGAGACGGTCCACCTTGCTCGACACGGCCTTGTCGATGTTCACCTCGTAGACGAGGTGCAGGCCGCCCTGCAAGTCCAGTCCAAGCTGGATGCGTTTGGTGAAGTGGTCCTTGAAGAAAGCGGGACGCTTCTCCTCGGGCACCACCGTGGGCACCAGGTAGAGACCGGCGAGAACAATGGCACCTCCATAAAGGAGGGCCTTCCACCACCACGATCGTTCCATGAAATGATCCTTGCTGCGCTAAGAGGCCTTGTCGTCCGACTTGGCGGTTTCGTTGAACTTGTGGCGCCCCGTGACTGCACTGCGCAGGACGCGGAGGCGGACGCCCTCCTGGACCTGCAACGTGACTACGTCGTCCTTGATCCCCGTGATGCGCCCGATGAGTCCACCCGTGGTCGCGACATCGTCGCCCTTTTGCAACTCGGTCAGCATCTTCTGGTGTTCTTTCGCCTTCTTGGACTGCGGGCGAATGACCAGGAGATACATGACGCCGAAGATCAGCAGCATGGGAATGAGCATGCCGCCAAGCGCACCGCCCGGAGACGATGAACCCGAAGACGATGCCTGGGCCAATGAGACGAAGTATTGAGTCACGAAGGGAGACGTTTAGCAGAGGGGTGATCCGGGGTCAATCTAAGCCGGCAGGGGGGCCCTCGAAAGCCGCAGGGGGTCGTGGCCACAGAGAGGACCGTCCCGCGGCTCGCGGGTCGCGTGAGCGTGAGCGTGTTCGTGGGCGGTACGCGGGATGCGGAACGCGGAGGGCGGTGAAGAGTGTGCAAGCGGTCCCCTTATCCAAGTCGCCCACGCAGGCCGCGTTCCGCTGGTCGCTCACCCTGCCGCTCACGCTCACGCGGGCCGCGCTCCGCTGGCCGGCATCTAACCCGACAAGCCCCGTCTATTTCACCGCCGGGACCGTCTTGGCCGGCACATCTCGCCCGAAAACCCCCTCGGACTTGAACTTGCCAGGCAAGTACGGGTCGATGTGACCCAACCGCCAGAGCACGGCCAGGCCCAGAAGAACCAGCAAAGTCAGGTACAGGCCCCAGGGTGACCGCTTCTGGGCAAACGGGTCGCGCAGCTGGCGACGCGCGCCCGGCGGCAACGCCGCCACCTTGGTCAGAGCCGAGCCAAAGGGAATGTTGATCTTGGCCAGGGCGTTCACCGACCAGCCGTTCGCGTCCAGGATGGGGCCCACGTTGCGCTGGCGCAGCTTGAGCCAGGCGATGAGCATGGACGGGCCCGAGATGGCCAGCAGCAGGCCCAGTGCGCCCACCGGCATCCACATGCCCAGTCCCAGGAAAGTGGCCAGGATGCTCGACAGGAAGGTCGCCATGCCTGCCACGGCCACGCCGATGGCCGCCACTGTGCCCACGTCGATCTTCTTGGCCTCGGGCGGCTTTGCTGCCGCGTCTTCAGGCTTGGCCTTGTCGGCGTGAACGGTTTGCGTGGCCGCTGCCTGCGTCTTCTGCCGCGCTTCTTCATCGGCGGCCGAGGCGCGCTTGGCCACTTGCTCCTCGATCATGCGCACGAACCGCTTGTACGGCGCCCAGGCAGCCTGCCGGATGTTGATGGGATTCTCGATGATGCGCGTGACGGTGGCGTCCCAGTCGTTGCCCTTGTGGTCGAAGAACACGCCGTTGCGGCCCACCATCAGATTGTCGGTTCCACCGCCGGATACGACCGCAACGATGCTGCGCTTTTCGCCACCCTTGCGAGTGCAGTCGCAATAGACCAGGAAGGCCCGGGCCAGACCCGCCACAGCGGCGTGCTTGGCGGCGTCTTCAACCGGCAAGCACAGGCTGCAGCTTCGGCCATCAAGGTAAAGGGTGCCAACCTGGAAGATGGCGCGGCGCTGGCCGTAGAACTCGGAGAAGTTCACGAAGTTGCGCACCAGGCGGACCAGATCGCGGCGGAACAGGATCATCTTCTCCACCAGGTCGATCTGGCTGCTTTGGTCCTCCATGGCGGCGTCTTTGACCACCAATGCGTTCAAGTCCTGGCGAAAATTCCCGGCGTGCAGCTCGCGAATGCGAACGTCACTCAGGGCCGCCAGAGCGACGGACGGCCGGGCCGCCTGCCAGACGGCAAAGGGCGCCAGCCTGTCTTTGATGGTGGTCCAGTCCGATTCGATCAGCGCGGTCTTGTCAGCGCCCAGCAAGGGCCGAACCGCGGCAGAAGTCATGGCCGCAACCTTGGCCGCCCACGCCGGATTCAGCCCGTCGGATAGCACCAGCCGGCGCGCAGCGCCTATGCCAGCCAGCGGGAGTTGCCCGATCTCGGCGGCCTCGTTGGTCAGGGTCTTTCCGGCCAGCGCAACCAAGTCGCTCTCGGCGGGACCCAGCGCCGTGACCGCGCGTCCGTCAAAGGCCGCCAGGCGGCAGCGGGCAAAGTAGTCGTCCATTTTGGCTCGGACTGCTTCGACGGCTGCCGCTGCCTCGGGTGTGGCGTTTCCGAGCGGCCGAATAGCAGCGTTCTGCTCACCATGGTCCAGCCACGCGACCGTGGCAGCGGCGTCTTCAAAAAATTTGTCGATGGTGGCCTGATCCACGCCTGGCTTGCCGCTCCGGTCAGGCTTCCCTCCAGTGACCTTGATGATGTCCTCGATGGCCCGACGAGTGGGCTCGTCTTCGGCAGAGTCGGCCGGCACAACTCCGTCGCCATTGAATCGGCTGCCATCCAGAATCTCGGCCGCGCCCGCCACGTCCTCTGTCGACAGCGTACCAGCGTCGGCGCGGCCCAACTTGGCGAGCAGGCGCCGAGACGCGGCCAGCAGATCGCGTCCCAGCTGCGTCTTCTCATTTATGGATGCAAGCGGGACAGAGCGGCCCTCGACAAAGAGCTCGTCCAGATTGCCGAAGACTTGCTTGGCCCAATCGACCGCGGCCAAAATCTCGGGCGAGCGGATGTGCCCGTCGTGATCGGTGTCGACGCAGTCCAAAGTGCGGCTGTCGAACTCGAGCCCCCGCGTGGGACAGGAGAGCGCCATCCACAGCTTCTGGTCAAGCTCGCTCAGGTGTTCGAGCTCAGCCCCCTCGGCGAGCACGACCTGGTCCACGTCGCCCGCGCGAAAAAACTTCCACCGGTGCGATTCTTTGTTCTTTTCACCCATGAAAGCGTACCTCCGGCAGGCGGGACGCGGATGCGTCTAGAAAAATGAATACAGGAGATTGACCTCGGTGAGGGTGTCGACCTTGTCGGCGGACTCCCAGGAGAAGTAGGCCGGCGGAGAGGGGAAGCTGACAGGCGTGCCGGCGGGCGCTCCCACGACCACCGAAGGAACGGGCCGGGGCGCGGGGTTCTGGTCGTACTTGACCGTGAAGGTGAGGCCGAGGGCAAGTTTCTTGAAAAGATTCGTGCTGATCCCCAGCTTGCCATTGATGCGCGTGTCGTGAAAAGCATCCACACCGGGAAAGCCCGTCTTAGCGTTTATTGCCTTGGTCTCATGATTGAGATTGAGCAAGGCCTCCACGCTGGCCGTCAGACCGGTCGCGGGGGTGAGCGAAAGCGTCTCACCCACCAACAGGCGCGCCGAGTGAATGGTGACGGGGTCGATGGTCTTGTTCGACTGCTGTACGTAGCGTTCATACGAGAAGTCGTAGCCAAGCTCGGCCAGTACCAGGTTCCACCGATCCTTGCGCAACTGGCGGCTGTAGCCAACCTGCCCACCGCCGAAAAGCGTCTTGCCGGCGATCTTGTCCCCAGCCCACTGGGTGCTGGCATAGGCGACGTTGTTCTCGGACAGGAACCGATCGTAGCGTCCCTTGGTAGCCCAGTTGTTGGTGCTAGTCACCGATTGCCGGTCGAGCGACTGAATGACGCCTGCGGTGTCTGTCGTGGCGACCAGATTCTTGGTGCGGCCGTAGGCCACGCCTGCCTCCAGTTCCAGCTTGTTGTTTCCCTGCTTGCGAGAGCCATTCACCCCGAAGTTGACGTTGGTGGCCTGCGAGTTGCCCGAGGTCATGATGAAGCCGCCCTTGCTCTGCGCCTTCCATTCGACTTTCGGTGCCGGGGCTGGAGCCGGCGCCGCAGGGGTCTCGAGTTTGGCTGTCGGGGCTGGTGGCGCGGGTTCAGCCTTGGCTGCCTCGGCCGGCGCCGCAGGCTGTGGCTGGGGCGCTTCGGCCGGCGCTGCCTCGGGCTGCGGAGGCGTGTCTTGTGCAAGAGCGCGGCCACTGGTCAGGGTCAATGCCAGCGTCGCCAGCACGACAAAGAAACGGTGATTCACTCTCGACGATGGCAAAGAAACAGGTTTCCTCGAATCGAACATGCAGCACCTCCGGCCGAATTTGATGCGATTGTTGGGTAAAGGTCACGCCGCTACCAGACTTTTTTTTCCAACGGCGCCGCCCGCCGCCAGTCGGCCGCCGGTGGCTACGCTTCGTCGTCGGCAAAGGCCATGACGTCACGGATGCTGTCGGCTCCGGTGACCAGCATGACCAGGCGGTCGAAGCCCAGGGCCACGCCACAGGTGGGGGGCATGTCAGCCAGGGCAGCCAGCAGCTTCTCGTCGATGGGATACACCGCCCTGCCCTGCTGGCGGCGCAGCTCGGCCTCCGCCACGAAACGCGCGCGCTGCTCGGCCGGATCGCAAAGCTCGCCAAAGGCGTTGGCTAGTTCTAGCCCGCGGGCATAGAGCTCGAAGCGCTCGACGGTCAGAGGATCGCCCGGTTTGCATCGCGCCAGCGCGGCCAGCGGCAACGGCCAATCGAAGACAAAGGTCGGTCGGTCGCAGCCCAAGCGCGGCTCGACGTAGTCGAGGAATATCTGAAAGAAGATATCGTCCCATGTAGCGGCACCGCCCAGATTGCAGCCCGCGCGCATCGCCAAGCCGCGCAGATCAGCGACGCTCTCGTCGCCGCGCAGGCCGATCCCAGCGAAGCGTAAAAGCGCCTCGCGCACCGTAATCCGCTCGAAGGGCGCCTCGACCGCCAGTCTCGCGGGCTGCCCTTTCCGGCCCCGGCTGGCCGGCACCTCAACCGCGGGCCAACGCCCGACCGCACGCGCGGCCACCTCGACCAGCGACTCGCAGTCGCGCGCGATTTCGTCCAGGCTCGCCCCGGCCCGGTACCACTCGATCATGGTGAACTCAGGTTGGTGGTGGGTGCCGCGCTCGCCACCGCGCCAGCAGCGACAGATCTGTACGATGCGCGGAAGACCGGCCGCCACCAGCCGCTTCATGTGGTACTCGGGCGACGTGATCAGGTACCGCCCCTCGTCTGCCGGAATGGCCTGCAGGTGAACTTCCTGGCCAGGCGAGGGAACCCGCGCCGGCGTCTCGACCTCGAGAAACCCCTGCCCCTCAAACCACGAACGGACTGCCCGGCGGACGGCTGCGCGCGCCTCGATCCCCTTTTTACGGGCGGAGTTCACCTCGCACCACCAACGGCCGTCCCGCGGGTCGCGGGTCGCGGATCGCGGGTCGCGTGAGCGTGGGCGTGAGCGAGTTCGTGTGCGATACGCGGGAGGCGGCACGCGTGCCGCTCACGCTCACGCGAGTCGCCCACGCAGCCCGCTTTCCGCCGGCCGCTCACGCTACCGCTACCGCTCACGCTGGCCGGATTGCGCCGACCCAGGTTCCCCAGAGAATCCGTGGCTAGCCTCCGGCTGCCCTACGCCCGGCCGACCCGCTCCAGGTACTCGCCGCTGCGCGTGTCGATCTTGATGGTGTCGCCTTCGTTGATGAATAGCGGAACCGCGATGGTGGCGCCGGTGGAAATCTTGGCCGGCTTGGTCACGCCCGTGGCCGTGTCGCCGCGGAAGCCAGGCTCGGTCGCCAGGATCTTTTGCTCGATGAAATTGGGCAAAGTCACGCCCACGGCGCGTTCGTTGAAGAACAGCACCTCGACCACGATCTGCTCGGGCATGAACAAGGCGTCGTCGCCGATGGTCTCGGCCGTGATGTGCACCTGATCGTAGGTGCTGGTGTCCATGAACACGAAGCTGTCCGCTTCCTTGTATAGGTACTGCATGGTCTTGGTCTCGACGTTTGCCGATTCCATCTTCTCACCGGAGCGGATGTTGCGTTCGATGACTGCGCCCGAGAGCAGGTTCTTGAACTTGGTGCGCGTGAAGGCCGCGCCCTTGCCCGGCTTGATGAACTGGAATTCGACCACGGTGTACGGCGAGCCGTCCATCATGACCTTGAGTCCCTTGCGGATGTCGGATGTATCGTAGGTGGACATTGGATTGGCGGATTTAGCTTGGCCGCCGTGCCTCGTCAACAGCAGACTACAACTACATTTCAGGAATCGGGCACTGCGCGTTGCGGGCACGCAACGCACGCAAGGAAGGTCGGTTGGGCGCAGTGGGCCTATCCAGGGCTTGCAACGCGGACAGATAAAGAAGCGCCGCCCGGCAGGCGTCGCCATGGCCCGCCAGGGCCTTTTCCAGCCACTTTGCCGCCTGCTTGTGATCGCCCTCACGCGCAGCCAGAATCCCGAGGACAAACGATGCCACCGGGCTGCCGTGCTCAGCCCGTCGTTCCAGCGTGGCCCGGTCGCTCGGGGACCCGCTGCCCTCGCGGCCCAACTCCACGAACGTGCGCAGGTCAGGGTCGATCTCGCTTGCTCCTGCCGGCAGGCTCTTGATGGCCGCGGCCAGGGCCGCGCCTCCGCCCTTCAAATACGCAGCCCGCAAGGCCACCAGCTGCCGTTCGGGCTGAGCCGGCCGTTCAGCCGGGACCGCCGCCCCGTCGGTCTGTCCGCGCCCGAGACGAACGGCCAGGTCGGCCCAGGCCAGCGGCACGGCCTTGCCGTCGGCCAGCTTGCGCACACGCGCCAGCACTTCGTCCGCGGCATCAATCTCGCCCAGCGAGGCCAACACCAGGGCGGAATCGGCCAAGACGCGTGGATCGTCTGACGATTGCCCCGCGGTCCGCGCCTTGCGCGTGGCGGTCAAACGCTCGCCATCCATCCGCGCCTCCTGCGCGGCGGCCAGCGAACACGCTGCGCGCATGGCGCGCGAACCCCGGTTGTCGCCTCGACACGCCGACTCGACGTGCTTGATCCACCCCCGTTCTCCCAGGGTGCGCTCAGCCTCGGCAACCACCAACTGCACGCGCCACGCCGTCTTGTTCTTGGCAAGAAACTCCCGCGCCACACGGCGAGCGGCGCTGGCGTCTCCAGTGTCGAGCCGCTGCGCCGACCAATCAGCGACGACAGCGGCAAAGTCAGGCGCAGCTCGCAGTGCCGAGTCCAGATCCCTCCCAGCGCCGGCAGCGTCGCCCGCCAAGACGCGAACCCGCGAGGAGGCGAGCAGCAGAGCAGCCGGTGGCCTCTTGGCAGCCCAGGCCAGCCCGACATCCACGTGTTCCCTGGCCATCTCGCGATCGCCGGCAGCCAGGGCAAGCAACGCGCGCACGGCCTCGACCAAAGCCAGCCGCTGCGGATCGGGGCGATCACCGGGGCGCAGTCGTCGCAGATCCTCCTCGGCGTTTTTCGCCCCAGCCACCCCATAGTCGAGCGTGAGGAACGCCTCGACCAAAGCCAGCCGCACCAGGGCGTCGGCGTCGGGCTCGGCGCCCCCAAGCGCCGAGCGCACCCGATCGCGAACCCGCATGAGTCGGTCCAACGATCCAGACGCCAGCGCACTGTCCAGCTCCTCTCGCGGCGAGGGACCACGACGCTGCCCCGGCTTGTAGAAGCGATAGCCCAGAATTCCAAGCCCTGCCAGCAGCACCGCGGCGACCGCCAGGTACTTCCCGAGCTTCGCACCCGGCCTGGCTGAAGCCGGGGCAGCAGCGGCCAACCCGCTGGGCAGCGTCACAGGGTGGCTGGAAGATGGCATCGTCAGCGCCGTGGACACCACAACCGGCGGCGTGACTAGATTGGGGCGCGGAGTGACCGAACCGACCGACGGCGTGGGCGGCGTCGGGCGCGGAGTGACGGAATCGACCGGCGGTGTGAAGGGATCGACCAAGGGCGTGACGAACTCGCTTCGCGACGCAGGCGGATTGCGCGCTGCCGCCTGCCCGGTCGGCCCCTGGCGAGCGCCGGCCTGGGTCGGGCGAGTCTCGGGCAAAGGCGTCGGCCGAGGCGTCTTCGCGTCGTGAACGCCTAGGTCTGCTGCGTATTCGGCGATGATTCGCGCGCGCGTTTCGTCGCCCTTGCGATGCAACACATCGCCCAATCCCCGAAATGCCTCTGAGTTGTTCGGGTGCTGCTGGCAGAGCTTCACCAGCACACGTTGGGCGGTGCTCAGGTGGCCCTGCTCGAGCAATGTGCGCCCAAGCAGAAGGTCTTCGCCAATGTCAGGAACGTCAGGCGCCAAGAAGGCCCATACTACCCCAATTGGTCCGTCCTAGCCCGCCGCGGCTGCAAGGCCGTACACAACCCGAGTGCTCGATCGCGCTCGACGAGGTCCTGGTCAGCCCTTGCCCCCCAACTCAAACGCATCGTGCAGGGCGCGCACGGCCAGCTCGCTGTACTTGCCGTCGATGACGCAGGAGATCTTTATCTCCGAGGTCGAAATCAGGTGGATGTAGATGTTCTCCTTGGCCAGCGCCTCGAACATCTTGAGCGCCACGCCCGCGTGTGAGCGCATGCCCACGCCCACGATCGACACCTTGGACAGGTTCTCGACCGTGCGGATGTGGTCAGGCGGGCAGAAATCGCTGCAGTGCTTGACCAGAAGGTCGCGCGCCCGCTTGCTGTCGCCCTTAGACACCGTGAAGGTCAGATCCGTGCGCCCCTCGGCAGAAAGCGCCTGCACGATGGTGTCCACGCCCACGCCCGCATCAGCCAAGGGCCTGAACACCTTGGAATGAATACCCGTGGCATCGGAGATGCCAACCATGGTGATCTTGCTTTCATCCTTGGTGGCGGTCACGCCGGACACCAGGACGGCTTCCATCGCTTTTTCTTCAGGCACGACCCACGTCCCTTCGTTGTCGTTGAAACTTGATCGGACGTGAATCGGGACGGCGTACTTCATCCCGAACTCGACCGACCGGATCTGCAGGACCTTGGCGCCCAGCGAGGCCAGTTCCAGCATTTCCTCGTAGCTGATGCGTTCAACCTTGCGCGCGCCCGGCACCACATTGGGGTCCGCCGTGTAGACGCCGTCGACGTCGGTGTAGATCTCGCAAACGTCGGCCTTCAGCGCCGCGGCCACCGCCACCGCCGAGGTGTCCGAGCCGCCGCGGCCCAGGGTGGTGATGTTACCCGCGTCGTCCACGCCCTGAAAACCGGCAATCACCGCGATCTTGTTCTGGGCAAAAACTTCTTGAATGGCCTGCCCTTCGACGTCGCGGATGCGCGCCCGGGCAAAGGCGCTGTCGGTCAGCACGCGAATCTGGTGACCGAGCAGCGACACCGCCTTGCCACCCTCGGCATGAATGGCCAGGGCCAGCAGGCCGACCGACACCTGCTCGCCCGTGGAAGCGATGACGTCCAGCTCGCGCTCGTCGGGCTCGATATGCATCTGCTGCGCGAGACCGAGCAAGCGATTGGTTTCGCCCGACATGGCCGACACGATGACAGCCACCTTGTGGCCCTGGCGTTGCGTGGCCAGACAGCGACGCGCAACGTTCTTGATGCGCTCGACTGTTCCAACCGAGGTTCCGCCGAATTTCTGTACGATGATCACTGCGAGGTCGAGTTATCGCCGATCCGTTGGGGCGAGGTCAATCCCGGCGGGTCGCGGTGTGCTAGACTTGACGAGGTGGGCGCGGGACATACGGAGGAAGCGCGATGAAGACAGTCAGGGACATTCTGGCGGCCAAAGACCAGGCGATTTGCTCCATCCCCCCGAGAGCGACGGTCTTCGACGCTCTCAAACTGATGAGCGACATGGAGATAGGCGCGGTGATGGTGCTCGACGAAACCGGGAAGGTGTGCGGGATTCTGTCCGAACGTGACTACGCCCGGAAGATTTCGCTGCGGGGCAAGACGTCGCGCGAAACTGCGGTGGCCGAGATCATGACCCCGGCCGAACGCATGCACACCGTGGGGCCAGCCAACACCCTGGAAGACTGCATGGTCTTGATGACCGCGAAGCACGTGCGCCACCTGCCGGTGTTCGAGGACGCGCGCTTTGTCGGCGTGATCTCCATCGGCGACGTGGTCAAGGCCATCATTTCGGAAAAACAAAGCCTCATCGAGCAGTTGCACGACTACATTTCCGGCAAGTTCGGGTAGCAACTATTTCCCGCCGTTGCCGAAAACCAGTCCATGAGGCTGGTCAACCAGACCGCAGTTCCGGCGACGCTCACGACTTCCGACTTCGAGGGCTCGAGCCAGCGGATAGGTCTGCTGACAGCCAAGGCGACCTTTCGCTTCGACGAGCAGGGGCGCGTCGAACTAGAGACGCAGGATCCGTTCCCTTTGCTCGCGCAGGACGAAACGACGCCGCTCGGCGATCTCCCGAGTGACTTGCAGCCGCGCACCGATCCTGCGCTGGAGGTCATCCTGCTGGGGCATGCCTATGCCCCGCGCGAGCGCCCGATGTCTGCGCTGACCGTGGCCCTGACCGTGGGCAAGGTGCGCCGCGAACTCCTCGTGTTTGGCGACCGTTCCTGGGCGCCCGACCGCAAAGTCATCTCAAGACCGGCACCGTTCACCAGGATGCCGCTCAGCTACGGTCGTGCCTTTGGCGGGGCGGTGCCCCTCAACCTAGATCGGGAGTCGGTCTTCGACTTGTGCGACACCTGCAACAAGCACGGCCTCGGGTTCGATGCCGAGCGTATGGCGCGCCAGCTGGGGACGTTGCTGAAGGCACCGCGTGGCTATCCTGCGCTTCCGGCCGGATATGTGCGCCGCTTGCCCAACCTGGAAGATCCGCGTGCGCCGATCGCCCGCTGGGAGGACGCGCCCGTGCCTTGCTGCTGGGCCACCGTTCCCATCGACGTGCCCCTGTGGGCTGTCCGTCAGGCACGCCAGAACACCAAACCGCCGCCTCCGCCGCCCGAAATCAAACGCGAGATGCCGTCAGTCGCCCACTATCGCGCTCACCCCGATTGGGTCATTCCCGTGCCCACGGCCGCGCCCACAATTCGACTGGAGAATCTCATACCGACAGTGCCGCTATTCGAAATGTCCATGCCCGATTTTGGCGTCGTGGCCGACTACATAGTGAATGGCCGAATTGGGCGTCGCAACCTGATGCCGCACACGCTGGTCCTGTTGCCGGATGAGCGGCGCTTCTATGTCGTGTACCGACTGCCCTTCAATTTCCAGTTTCAACCGGGCGACGATCGCGAGTTGCGGCTCAGCACAGAGTCCAGGTGGTTTGCATGAGAGTCAAAGTGTCTTTGATGGGCGATGTCTGTTCTCCTGTGCCGGGTTCTCTCACTACCCACCAGGGGGTTCCCCCTCCCGCTCCCGCGCCCCTGTACCCTCCAAACTCACCCCTGAGATGCGTGGAATCGCCCACGCCCATGATGTGGTCGCCGGGGCTCGCGTTGCAACAGAACAAGCTGACCAAGACGGTGTTTCACAAGTCGCAGTTCATCGTCCAAGAGCGCCACGACTGCGGGCACATGATTCCGCACATCACGATCCCTCCTGCCAACATCAAACTGCCTTTCGACATGGCTTTCTCCAAGCGCAAGGTGATGTTCACTTCCTCCAAGGTCAGGGCGGATGGCGCCCAGGTCGCGGCTACTGAAATGTTCGGGCCTCCTGTTCCTCTTCCGATGTTGTGCTGCGGCTCGCCCGTTCCGATCCCCAATGGCTATCCAGCTTTCAATTCCCTTCACACCGTCAGTGTCGGAATCACAATCGGCGACATCCTGGCCGGCCTTTTGGCAATTACCGCAGAGATATTGGGCGAGGTCTTGTGTGAAAAGTATAAGCTGAAGAACGCAAAGGTTGATGAGCTGGCGGCGAAACTCCTGGGCGCCTCCACACCGGAGGAATGGGCTCTCAAGCAAGCATTGGGCTGGCTTTCTGGATGCGCCAGGATCGCACTCACCGGAGAGGGGAATCTCAGGGTCGAGGGCGGCTCGGGTTGGGCCAAGGTCAATGCTGCAATCGACTACGCGAAGGAAGGCCGCCTCAAGCTGGGGGCCGAAGTCTACGCATCATGTCTGCAAGGCGGCTACGCATATTCCGTGAACCCGGGTGGAACTACCAGTCACCAGTTTACAGCCAGCGCGGGAGGGCTGGATGGAGCTGACACCATCCAATCCACGACGACCAGTGGCACGAACGAGAGACCCGCCCAACATAGGCTGCAGAGGACCTCAACCAGCTCGACCATTTCCCCCCACGTGGATCGCCCCAGCGACACCACAGTGTCCTCATGGCAACGGACAACGACGACCCCGGCCACTGGCCCCGCAATATCCACGACTGTGGAATACACCGGCTCGTCGTCGCCCGCGGGAAGCTGGGGCATGCCGCTATGACTCGCGTGCCCGTGCGTCCGACGTACGATGCCGTGGTGGGTCTGGATCCACGGTCGCCGCTGGAGCCGAGATTCGCCTTTGCGCTCGTGAAACTGACCTACGAAATCAAAGGCGCGGCGGCGGTGCTTGCTCAGCCCGAACCGCTGCTTTACGACCTATGGTCCGACGAGAAACCGGAACCGCGCTTTCCCCCGGGTTCTGACTACTGGCTGGACAAGCGCAGCACTGACGTCGTGATTCGAGGATCGGCCTTTGCCCCCGCGGGGCGGCCCACACCGTCGATGTTCGTGTCGGCGCAGATCGGCCGCACCACCAAACGAATCGCCGTGTTTGGAAAGCGGCTGGTCGAGTGGAGCCATGGCCAGCCACGCCCGAGCCGACCCGAGCCCTTCACGGAGATGCCGCTTCTCTATCAGAATGCCTATGGCGGTCTCGACAATCGGGTTCCCGTCCCGGCCCATTTGCAAGACGACTACGTGCGAACCGTCGCGCTCGGCATGCAGTTCGATCACCCGGGCCTGTATCCGCGCAATCCCGTGGGCAAGGGCTATCTCGTGCTGCCGGATCCTGTCGACGAGGTCGAGCTACCCAACCTGGAAGATCCCGCCGATTTGCTCACTGCCGAGCGACTGATCGCGCGCAAGCCGGAACTTTGGCATCGGCAACCTTTGCCCTGGTGTTTTGAGTGGACGGTCGGGCTGACCTTCCCGCGCTACCTATTCATGGGCATCGATGCCTGGTTTCCGCCGCCCGACGACTCGGCATTGCCGGAAACTCAACGAGGCTTCATTCCCGCTGGGCTGCGCCGCAAGCTTGAGAAGGATCGCGACCTGGCGGCCGGCTACCTACAAGAAGCGTCGTTGGGCATGGTCGTAAGCACGCCGCTTGCCGGGCAGCCCATCGTCCTGACCGGCATGCATCCCGAAGAGCCCTCGATCAGTTTCATCGTCCCGCCCGCGCCGTCGATCGAAATCGAGGTCGAGGGTGAACGAATTGCGACGCCTCCGCTGCTCACCAATCTGTTCATCTTCCCGGCCGAAAAGAAATTCACAGTTGTCTACTGCGCCAAGACCAAGGGCCTCGCGCGGGTCTTCATTCCCGGAATCCACAAGAACATACCCCTCTCAGCCCGCATCAACCGCGACGTTCCCATCCGCTACCACTCGCCGCCGACCATTCGCGATCGACTCCTTGGCGCCGGCGTCGTTTCGCAAGCGGACAGTCCCTAACGGCCAACGGAGGCTCTTGCCATGTCTTCAAAGAACCCCAAATGCCAACGCGGTGAAATCATCTCCCATTGTGAAGAAGAAGAGGGCTCTGTCTTCGACCGGCTGCTGGCCGCCTCACCCAAGGCGTGGCCCGAGGGTCACGTGGTCGCCACGTGCACCGAAGAGCGGCACCCCACCCTGACCGGCCGGATCCGCGTGCGCTGCGAGGATACGCTCGGATGTGTCCATGAAAACTGGGTGGCCACCTTGCAAGGCCTCAACGCGCGCGTTTCCGACCGCGTGCTGGTGCTGAAACTGCCCCACCAGCCCGACGCCATTGCGGTGGGCGTGGTTGACGGCTTCAGTCGTCGCCCGGAAACTCCTCGCTTGGTCGCCCAGATCCTCGAGATGAAGCGCGACGAAGCCCTGCAGGTCAACGCCGAAAACGGTCAGCCCTTGCTGCAAATCGTCCGCAACCAGCAAGGTCCGGTGATTCGGCTGCTGCAAACCGACACCCAGGTCGAGCTGCCTGGCAAGCTCTACATCACCGCCGGCGCCATCGAGATGCGCGCCCGCGCCGGGGCTGTGCGCATCGACGCCTCCGACGACGTGGAGATCGTCGGCGAGGCCATCCATCTCAACTAGGCGGGAAGTGCTAATCTTCACTCGTGTTGCCTGCGAATCGGGCCGTAGCCATCAGGGCCGCCATCGGCGCGGATGGGGACGATGCTCTACTTTCGCACAGTCTGCTGT
>Ga0265342_10002381_pt1 | contig 16285 bp, 16 predicted proteins | sample 4CB327metaG_FD_203125 | JGI IMG/M metagenome (GOLD analysis project Ga0265342, IMG submission 203125) | Rhizosphere microbial communities from Carex aquatilis grown in University of Washington, Seatle, WA, United States - 4-CB3-27 metaG | ecosystem: Host-associated > Plants > Roots >...
TTTCGTTGTGGTCGAGCTCACTCGAGACTAGACGGCGGGCTTGCGGTGCGTATCTCACAGCAAATGGAAAACAATACGCACGACGAACCGCGCCCCGCGTCCGGCATCGATCTCGACATCACCGGCAATGGCCTGATGCTGACGGGACGCTTCGTGGATTGGGAGTCGGGCGTCCTCATGGGCCCCGACCTGGACCAGCTGCAGGTGCGCCTGGCTATCGATGCCACAAGCGTCGCCGGGGATACCGACCGGGCCACCAATACTCCGCTGTTCTCGTTCCGCGGCCGCAACGCCTCTTCGGTGGGCAAGGGCGTCTACCAGGTCCAGGGTGAGTTCACCGGCGCCGCCGGCGAGCACCCCCTCCAGATGCAGCTCGAGACACTCAACGAGCACAGCGCCTTGGTCCTGCTCTCGTTCCAGGCGGAGAAGGCCGACTTCGGCGCTGGCTGGATCCAGCTGCTCTCCAATGTGGTCCCGTTCGCGCCTCGCGAAGGGGAGCCCAACAAACCGGCACACGCCTGGCTCACGGTGCCCGCGCTCGCCGCTGCCTGAGGTGGCGATGAATTCAGGCCGGCCGAAACCGTGCGATCGCCTCCTGTAGCTGGGCGATCGTGAACGGCTTGGTCACGAACCCGGCGGCGCGGAGATCCGCAACGTCGCGCGGACCGCTGTCGAAGCTCGACAAGACCAGCACCGGGATCGATGCGAGCCGCGGGTCGGCGAGCTGAGCGCGCCGGAACTCCCAGCCGTCGGTGCGCGGCATCACGAGGTCGAGCAGGATCACCTCCGGCCGCGCCGACGTCGCCAGGATCCGCAAGGCCTCCGCGCCGCCGCTCGCGAGTAGCACGTCGAATCCCTCTTCGCGGAGGATCTCGCTGACCTCTCGACGAATATCGAGATCGTCATCTACGATCAAGATTGTCGGCACGTCAGTCGTTCCGGGGCTCGCCCGACCTCGCCGCGCTCGTCGGCGCTTTTGGAGGAAGGACGAACGTGAAGGTGCTCCCCTCGTGGAGCCTCGAGACCAGCTCGATGTGCCCACCCAGAGCGCCGGCGATGTCACGCACCAGCGCCAACCCGAGCCCGATGCCTCCCAGCCGCTGCTTGGGCGACGGCGAATCGAGCTGCGCGAACGGCTCGAAGATTCGCTTCTGCTGCGTTTCGGGGATGCCTGGGCCGGAATCGGACACCGCGACCCGGTGAGCGCCGTCGGCCGACTGCCCGAGCGTGACGTCGACGCGCCCGGCGCTCGTGAACTTGATTGCGTTGTCGATCAGGTTCGACAGCACCAGCTCCACCAGGCGCCGGTCAGTGAATACCAGCGCTGGCACCTCGGCCGCCGCACAGCGGAGATCCAGACCGCGTTGCTCGGCCTCGTCTCGGTGGTAGGCGACCGTCTTCTGCACGCTGTCGCCAAGGTCGAAGCGTGTGGTGTTGACCACCACATGGCCGCTCTCGATGCGCGCGTACTCGAGGAGCGTTTCGATCATCTCGCGCAGGCGCCCGGCCGAGAACGCGATGCGCTCGAGCGATTCCTGATGGCGGTAGTCGAGGTCGGCGCCGTTACGCTGCATGCGCTCCACCTGCAGGCCGAGCGCGGTCAGCGGCGTGCGCAGCTCGTGCGAGATCATCCCGAGGAAGCGCGTCTTGAGCTGGCTCGTGCGCTGCGCGTCGTCGCGCGACGCGGTCGCGGAGGCCATCGCCGCCTCGACCGAACGCTTCCGCTCCGTCATCTCTTGCACCAGAAAGTCGAGCTCGGTCCGCTCCGTGCCCAGCTCGTGCTGCAAGAGCGCCAGCGCGCGCGCGTATGCTTCGCCACTGCCCACGAGCTCCGGCTGGGCCCGCGTCATTGGCGTGGCGTCTTCGAACGACTGAACGACGAACGCGACCTTGCCGTCGGCGCCTGTGATCGGCGTCGTCGTCGCGGTCCATTGACGTGTCACCGCCCCCGCGCGGGCTGGACCGCCCCGCCGCAAGGGCAAGCCGCCGAGCTCGATCGACATCACGTCGGGCGCGAGCGACGAAAGCGCGCGGTCGAGAGCGCCGCGCAAACGGACCGCGAGCTCCGACGTTCCAGCCTCGGCGGGCGACACAAAGAGCTCGCCGAGGTCGCGCCCTAACACCTGTTCTTCCGTCAGCCCGGTCGCGCGCAGAAACGAGGCATTCGCCGCCATCGCCGTGAGCGCCGGCGGGCCGAATGCCAGGCACGGGGTCTGGGTCGCTTCGAAGAGCGCTCTGAAATCCGGAGCCGACCGTTCACCGCTCAGGAGCCACAAGGCATACCTTTCCCACCCGCCCCCCTCGGATTGCCGCTCTACGTTTCTACAAACTTGACCCTATTGTCAAGGAGTCAAAGGGCTGCCTGCTGGATTTGCAGACCGCACCTCACCACACCCTGACGCCGCACACAAACGGTGGGTGCCACGAACGACGGGCGCGACGCTCAGGTCGAGACTTCCGCGCGCGAGAAATGATCGCGGACGGCGTCGCAGAACGCGTCGATGTTGAACGGCTTGCGCAGGAACGCCGCCGCGCCCTCCGGCTTGTCACGCGCGACCGCACTCAAGACCAGGATCGGAATCTGCGACAGGCGCGGGTCCTGGTGCATCTGCTCCATCACCTGCCAACCCGACACCATGGGCATCATCAGGTCGAGGATCACCAGGTCTGCCTTCTGAGGTTGGTTGAGATTCAAAAAATCGAGCGCCTGCTTTCCATTGCTGGCGGGGAAAACATCGAACCCATCGGCCTCTAGGACGTCCTGCAGGATGTCGCGAATCTCGAGATCATCCTCGACGAGGAGCACCGTCTTGCTACCCATGCCTACTACCTCTGTCCCGGGGGCCCCTGCCAGTAAGAGTCACCTTGCCATGATGGCGTGCAAATCAGCGGTTATCAAGAGGTTGTCGCATGCTAACGTGTTCCTGGTACCTCTGGCGCCGCGTCGGACGCATCCGGGAGGGTCCCGTCGAAAGAAAGCCTCGGGAAGGCCTTGTCTCCAGGGCCGCTTCTGACGATAGCGTCTGACGGCCGCCTTTGCCTCGCCCCTCGAGATGAGCCCTCAATCGCGATACACGATCCTACGCAAGATCGCTGACGGCGGAACCGCCGAGATCTTTCTCGCGAAGCAGAGCGGCGCTTCGGGCTTCGAAAAGATGGTGGTGTTGAAGCGCATCTTCAACACGTTCTACTCCGACCCACAGTTCCGCCACATGCTCGTCGACGAGGCTCACATTGCGATGAGCCTCTATCACAGCAACATCGTCCAGGTCCTCGACCTGGGCGAGGCCGACGGCCGCCATTTTCTCGCGCTCGAGCTGGTCGATGGCTGGACCCTCGACGAGGTGCTCAAGCGCGCGAAGGCCGCCAGCGTGCCGCTCCCGCCCGCGCTCGCGCTTTACGTGACCGCGGAGGTCGGGCGCGCGCTGGCCTACGCGCACTCGAAGTCACGCGAGGGACAGCCGTTGGGCATCGTCCACCGTGACGTGAGCCCGCACAACGTTCTGCTCAGCGAACAAGGCGAGGTGAAGCTCACCGACTTCGGCATCGCCAAGGCGCACAACAAGCAGGAACAGAGTCTGGGAAACCTGATCAAGGGCAAGATCGCGTTCATGTCGCCCGAGCAGGCGCACGGGCACGAGCTCGATGCGCGCTCGGATCTGTTCTCGCTGGGCGTGATGCTCTACGTGATGATCACGCGCCGCGCGCCGTTCGATGCGCCCACCGACTACGAGACGCTCATGCAAGTGCGGTCGGGGGACTTCGTCGCGCCCGAGACCGCGCGTCCCGGCCTCAACCCCGAGGTCTACCGCGTGGTACGAAAGGCGATGGCCAGGGCGCCGGCCGACCGCTACCAGAACGCCGGCGACATGCTGGTCGACGTCGAGCAGGTGATGCGCGTCGCCTTCCGCGCCGTGGGCCAGACCGAGCTGGCGCGATGGCTCTCGGATCTCAGCGCCAAGGACGGCGTGCCGCCCCTGACGCGCGCGCAGCCGCCCGCGGTCTCCGACACGGTCGTCATGGACCGCCCGCCGATCATGACGATGGCGAGGATGGGCGCGCCGCCTCTGCCGGGCAGGCCGCGCCCGCCCACGCCGACGCGCGCCGCTAGCGGCACCGAGTCGGGCGTCGAGCTGGATCTCGACGGCGCCGACGCCTCGCTGGTGGCCGCGCCGCCGCGCGATCCGGCGACGCCGCCTCCGCCGCCCGCTGACGCCGCGGCATCGCCGCCACCGGAGCACGTCACGTCGCTGCGCCCGCTCCCATTTTGGCAGGCGCAGACGTTCCGCAAGCGCGCGGTGCGCGTGGGCGGGGCCGCTCTGTTGCTAGCGCTGGCGATCGCCGGTCTCCAGATCGCACGCTCGCACGAGCCGGTGACACGCGCGTCCTCGGCGCCCGCGGCAGGGGCACAAGCGACGGCGCCCGCACCCGCAGCAACCGGGACATCCGCCGCTATCCCCATCGCGGCCGCGCCCGCGGCGAATGAACCGGCGGCCAACGTCGCCGCGGCCACGACGGCCGGGCCGGCATCCGCGGATGGGGAGGCGGCGGCGATAGCCGCGACCGCTGCCCCCGACGCCTCGCGGGCGCGCACCGAGCTGGCCGCGGCGGCCGCAGTGAAGCCCGAACCGGCAACCGACGTCGACGACGACGCCGACGAAGCACCCCGCGCCGACGACAAGGGCGAGGGTGACGCCGATCGGGAGACGCGCGACGAGAAGGCCATCGGCAAGAAGCCGCATATCTCGGTCGCCATCAAGAGCGATCCCGACGGTAGCCAGGTGAGCACGCGCCACCGCACCTACGGCGTCACGCCGCTCGCTCTCAAGCTGCGGCCCGGATCCTACGAGCTGACCTTCACCAAGGCCGGATACCTCTCGACGGTCAAGACCGTCCAGGTGGCCAGCTCCACGCGCTCGATTCACGTGTCGCTGAAGCGCGCGCCCGCGCTCAAGCCAGCGCCGGCCGCCGAAGCGTCGTCGCCGCCCGAATCAAAGAAGAACTGGTGGCAGCGTCACTTCTCGCGGTGAGGCGATTGGCGCGCGTGCAGGTTCCGACAGAGCTCACTCAGCAGCTCGGTGCCCGCCATCAGGCAAAGCAGGCGGCGGAGCTCCTCGGTCTCGACGAAGCAGTGCAAGCCCTCGACGACCTGGACCGGCCGCGGCGCCGGCGGTTGCAGCGTGAGATCGAGGAGAAGCGGCTCGGTGTCGGTCGATTTTGATTTGAACATTGGATCCTCCGCTCGAGCTCTCCCGTACCGTCTTCAATGGATCCGGCCGCATCGACTATCACGTAGGATCCAAACAGCGCCCCGGCTTTCCCTCTCCCCCGCCCCGTTCCCCCTCGACGAGGACAGCCACCGGGGCGCTGTTTCTAACTAGGCGAGCTCATTTTTCACGGGCCTTGCGATTCCAAACGCGTGCCATTCGCCGATTGGCGAGGGTACTCAACCGAAACGCTGACTTAGGCGCATGTCGTTACTGAACTGGTTTCCTACCGGTAACAGCTCAGCCGAATGACAGCCGATCCGTCGCATCCGGGCGTAACGCATCCGTGCGCCTCACTTCCGCCCCAGCTCTCGTATCGGTAGCGGTGAGGTCAAGTGGTTCTTGCAACTTCGATGACTGACTCGTAACCGACGCACGTCACTCGTTACTCGATTCTCCGACGGAGGAGTCGCTCTGCGTCGAACACGGGGCGTTGGCCGCCTTGCGACGTGGCACGGAGATTGATTGTCGATCAGGTTCAGGAACGCTCGGGACGACGGCGTTGCGGTTGGCTCTAAACCGCGAGGCCGCCGCGCCGGAACGGGAAAAAAGTGGAGGTCGCTATCTCACTCCGCTTTTTTTCCAAACGTGCCGATACATAGTTCCAGGAGGGGGTGCCTGATGGACCTCACGTCTGAAGAAGTTGGCTCGTGTTGCGTCGCCGAGATCATGGGAACGGAGCTCTTTACGCTGACGCCAGACACGGTCGTGGCTTCCGCGAAGCGCTTGGCGCGTGAGAACGGCATCGACCATTTGCTGGTGCTCGACAACGGCACGCTCACCGGGATCGTCTGCGGCGAGGATCTCCGCACCGCGGCGCGCGACGCGCTGGTCGGGGAGTGCATGAGCTCGCCGGTGCTGTGCGTGGGGCCGGACACGACGCTGCAGGACGCCGTCGAGATCATGGCTGAGAACGACATCGGCTGCCTGCCGGTGGTCACCGGCGCGTTCCTGGTCGGGATGATCACGATGGAGGCTTTGACGTCGGCCGGACTCACCGACGACGAGCCACAGGAAGCAGACAAGTGCGTCGCGTGCGAGACCACCGAGGACGTGCGACGCGATCCGCGGGCCGCGTGCGTTCCACTGTGCACCGACTGTCTGGGCCGCACAGCGCCAGCGCTCGATCCCCAGGCCGACTGACGTCGTCGCCCCAGGCCGACTGACGTCGTCGCCCCAGGCCGACTGACGTCGTCGCCCCAGGCCGACGACCGTTGCCGATATGGGTCAGCGCGCCCAGGAACGCGAAGTCGAAGGAAACATCACCGGCGCGCGCTCCTGACGCGACAAAAATCGAAGCGCTTGCCATAGTGCGGCCGTGACGCGAGCGCGCCCGACGAAAGGCGCGTCCCCGTCGCAGGAGCACCCATGATCAAGGACATTCTCGTCTGCCTCGAAGGCTCGCCCGGCACCGTGCGCGCGATCGAGCTCGCGCTGGAGCTGGCGCGCGAGCACGGCGCGCGCCTAGTGGGGCTGGCCATCGCCAGCAACGGCGACAAGCACGACGGCGTCGACGAGCATCGGGCGCGCTTCGAGGCGCGCGGCCAGGCGGTCGGCGTCTCGACGCGCACGCTGCACGTGCACGGGCAGCCAGCGGCCGAGATCCTCGAGGAGATGACCGCCCACGACCTGACCATCCTGGCGCGCAGCGCGAGCTTTGTCGTCGAAGAGCAGACCCGCGACAACGTGCTGCACCATGCGCGCAAGCCGGTGATCCTGGTCCCCGAGACGTCGGTCCGCGCCGAGCACGACGTGCTCATCGCCTACGACGGCAGCTCGGCCGCGAAGCGCGCAGTGACGTCGTTCGCGGAGAGCGGCCTCGCGCAAGGGCGCACCATTCACGTGACCAGCATGCACGACGACGGCGCAGAGGCGTGGGAGATGGCCAGCCGCGGGGTCGAGCTGCTGCGCGAGCGGTCGATCCCGGCCAAGCCGCGCAGCCTGGTCTCGGCGCTGCCGATCGCCGAAGCGTTGCTCGAGCTACGGCGCAAGCTGGGCGCGGGTCTGCTGGTCAGCGGCGCGTACGCAAGCTCGCGGTTGTCGGAGATGATCTGGGGATCGGTGACGCGCGCGCTGATCGAGAAGACACCGGTGCCGCTGTTTCTTCATCATTGAACGTGAACCGACCAGATCGATCGCGCGAGCGCGCGCCAGCACCAGGCGCGCCGGGCGACGGCGTAAGCCGCGGTGGCCGCAAGCTCGAAGCCGCGCTCTCGCGTTTCGCGCTCGCCGAGCACGTGCGCGGTGCCAGCGCCGTCGACGTCGGCGCGTCGACGGGCGGCTTCACCGACGCGCTGCTGCGCCACGGCGCGCGCCGCGTGGTCGCGGTCGACAGCGGGCACGGGCAGCTGGACGCGCGATTGCGCGCGGACGCGCGCGTCGAGAGCTTGGAAGGCGCCAACTGGAGCACGCTGTCGCTGTCGACCGCGCCCGGGCCGTTCGACTTTTTTACGGTGGATGTCAGCTTCGTGGCCGCGCGCACGATGCTGCGCGGCCTCGCCTTTCGGTTGCGCAACGGCGCGCACGGAGTGGTGCTGGTCAAGCCGCAGTTCGAGCTGCCCGAGGGGCGCCTGCGCGCCGGCAAGGCCGCCAGCGGCGCCATCGACGATCCGGCGATCCGGCGGGCGGCGCTGGAGCGATTTGCCGAGAAGGCGCAGCGGCTGGGATTCATCGTCGTCGAGCATGCCGACTCGCCGGTCGCGGGCGGCAGCGGCACCGTCGAGGTGCTGGCGCATCTGCGCTTCGACGGGCGGCCGGCAACGATGCCGCAACCGGGGGAGCGTCTCCCCGCGCGTCCGAGCGCCGCGCGACGCGAAACGCCCGCGGAACCGGAGCGCTGGTTCGTGGTCACCGCGCCCGGCCTGGAGGCGGTGACCGCGCGGGAGGCGGCAACGATCGCCGCGGCGACCGATGTCCGCGCTGTCGACGGGGGCGTCGAGCTCACGGGGCCGCCCGAGGTCGGCTACCGCGCGAATCTGATCCTGCGCACGGCGACGCGCGTGCTCGCGCGCGTCGGCGCGGTGACCGCGCGTGAGTTCGGCAAGCTGCGCCACGGGATCGCGGCCCTGCCGTGGGAAGCGCTGATCGTTCCCGGGCGCGCGATCAAGGTCAGCACCAGCGCGTCGCGCTGCCGGCTCTATCACACCGGCGCGATCGCCGAGACCGTCGAGCTGGGCATCGCCGACCGACTCGCGCGCCACGGCCGCGGCGGCGTCGCGGCCATGACCGACCGCGAGACGCCGCAGACCCAGACCGTGATGTTGCGTGGGTCCGAGGATCGATTCATGGTCAGCATCGACTCGTCGGGCGAGCGGCTGCACCGGCGCGGCTGGCGGCAGGAGAACGCGGCGGCGCCGCTGCGCGAGACGCTGGCCGCCGGGCTGCTCGCGCTCTGCGACTGGGAGCCGTCGCTGGCACTGCTGGATCCGATGTGCGGCGCGGGGACGATCCCGATCGAGGCGGCGGCGCAGGCGCTGGGGATCGCACCGGGAATCGAGCGCTCGTTCGCGTTCGAGGAGTGGCCGCTGCACACCGGAGCGCACGAGGCGGCCTGGCAGAAGATGCGCGACGAGGCACAGGACGCGGCCCGCCGGGGCGCGCACCATGCGCCGATCGCCGGCGCCGACCGCAGCGCCCAGGCGGTCGATAGCGCGCGCCGCAACGCCGAGCGCGCCCGGCTCGCCGGCGAGCTCAGCTTCGAGCGGCGCGAGCTCACCGACGCGCGGCCGACCGCCGCGCGCGGCCTCGTGCTGCTCAACCCGCCGTACGGCAAGCGCATCGGCAATCCGCGCACGCTGACGCTGCTCTACCGCGAGATCGGCTTCGTGCTGCGCGCCCACTTCCGCGGCTGGCGCGCCGGCGTGCTGGTCGCCGATCGACGCCTGGCCGAATCGATCCGGCTGCCGGTCGCCGCCGCGCTGCCGCTGTCGAACGGCGGCCTGCGCGTGACGTTGCTGCGCTTCGAGATCCCCGGAGATTGAGCGCAAAATCAGGTTTCAATGGTGCGTGGCCAGACCGAGGCGCGCCGCGGTCGACTGGAACAGGCTCTTGATCGCCTCGGCGTAGATTCCCTCGCCGCGCCCGCGGACCCCGAAGCGCGGATCGTAGAGAGCGCCACCGCGGGTCTCGCGGATGCGGTGCAGGACGCGGTCGGCCTGTAGCGGCAGATTCGCGCGCAGCCGCTCCTCGAACACCGCCTTGACCGAGCCCGGCAGCCGCAACAGCACGAAGCCGGCGTGGGTCGCGCCGGCCTCGCGCGCCGCCGCCATCACCCGCGGCATGTCCTGGTCATTGAGACCGGGGATCACCGGCGCGACATTGACGCCGACCTCGATGCCGGCGCGCGCGAGCTTTTCGATGACGTGAATGCGCCGGAGCGGCGTCGCGACATAGGGCTCGATGGCGCGCGCCTTCTCCGGATCCCAGAACGGAATGCTCACGGTCACGTGAACGCCCGCCGTGCGCGCGAGCGCCGCGAGGATCTCGATGTCGCGCTCGATGAGCGGCGACTTGGTGATCACACCCGCGGGGTTCCCGGTCTCGACGCAGACCTCGAGGCAGCCGCGCGTCAGACGATACGACGCCTCGAGCGGCTGGTAGCAGTCGGTGACGCCGCTGAAGACGACGGTCTCCTTCTTCCAGGTCCGCTTCGCGAACGCCGCACGCAACAGCGCCGGCGCCTCCGGCTTGACCACGATCTTGCGATCGAAGTCGGTGCCGGCACCCCAGCTCAGGTACTCGTGCGATGGGCGCGCATAGCAGTACGCGCACGCGTGAAAGCAGCCGCGGTACGGATTCACGCTCCAGGTGAAGCCGACGTCGGGGCTGTCGTTCTTGGACAGGATCTGCCGGGTGTGGTCCTCGTAAACCTCGAGCCGCACCTCGGGCGCGCCGTCGAGATATTCGACCTCGGTAGTTGCCCACGGATTGGGCGGATTCGACAGCGGCACCGGTTTCATCGCTTCAGCCGCACAGCCTAGCCTGAACTAACGTTCAGTCAAGCGCGGCCGTGCCCTACCCGCCGAGCAGCACGCCGAGGTCGAAGCGTCCGCCACCCGCATTGAGCGGCGCCCAGAGATCGCCGCGCTCGGCGAGACGCGCCGGCACGTTGTCGATGCGGAAGTCGGCGATCTCGATCCCGCTCGCGATCTCGTCCCAGGTCACCGGCGTCGACACCGGCGCGCGCGGCTTGGGTCGCACCGAGTAGATCGACGCCAGCGTGTGGCCCCAGGCGTTCTGGTTGTAATCGACGAGCACGCGCCCCTTGGGTCGCTTGGCGATCTTGTACTCGGCGGTGATCAGCTTCGGGTGGCGCTGTTCCAGGTTCACCGCCAGCGCCTTCGCCACCGACCACACGTCCTTTTGCACCGGCCCACGCACGATCGGCACGTAGATGTGGATCCCCTTCGAGCCGGTCGTCTTGGCGAAGTTGGGCATGCCCAGGCTGTCGAGCGCCTCGTGCAGCACCATCGCGGTCTCGCGCACGCGCGCGAAGTCGGCGTCGGGCACCGGATCGAGATCGAAGTGCAGATAGTCGGGGCGATCGACGTCGTCCTTCTTCGCATACCACTGGTTGAGATCGATGCAGCCGAGGTTGATGACCCACAACAGCGACGCCAGGTCCTGGATCATCGGAAAGTCGATCACCTTGCCGGAGCTGTGGTGAATCGAGCAGATCTCTATCCAATCGGGCCGCGGCTCGGGCGCACGCTTCATGAAGAAGAACTCGCCCGCGGCGCCGTGCGGATAGCGCTTCATCACCATCGCGCGGTCGTGCAGATGCGGCAGCAGCGCCGGTGCGACGTTGGCGTAGTACTGGATGAGATCGCGTTTGGTGATCGCCTCGTCGGTCCAGAACAGCTTGCCGAGGTTGGTGAGCCGCACGACGCGGTCGGGCGTGACGCGCACCTGGACGTCGTCTTGGTCGCGCGGGATCTCGATGCGCGCCGCCTCGGGCACCGGCGCCGGTGGCTTCGGCGATGGCTTGGGCCTCTTGCCCGACGGCGGCATCGCCCCCATCTATCACATGCGCGGACATTCGCTTGTCCTTGGCATCCGCGTGCCGGCCGGATTAATGTCTCGCCCCTCATGCCCCCGTCCGCCGCCGGTCCAGTCTCCGGCAAATTTGGTTCATTCGCGCGCCTGGCGTCGCTGCCGCCGTACGTGCTCGCGGCCGTCGACGAGCTGAAGTCGAAGCTGCGCGCCGAGGGACACGACGTGTTCGACTTCGGCCTCGGCAACCCCGATGGGCCGAGCCCCCATTCGGTGATCAACCGATTGGTCGACGAGGCGCGCCGCCCCGGCAACCAGCGTTACATGCCGTCGAAAGGCCTGCCCGAGACCCGGCGCGCGATCTGCGACTGGTACCAGCGCCGCTACGGACAAAGCTTCGATCCCGATCGCGAGGCGGTGATCACCATCGGCGCCAAGGAAGGCCTCGCGCACCTGCTGCTCGCGCTGGTCGGCCCGGGAGACTGCGTCCTGTCGCCCGATCCCTGTTATCCGATCCATCGGTTCGGCGTGATCATCGCGGGGGGCGAGCCGGTGCCTGTCGCCGTCGGGCCCGGCAAGGATCACTTCAAGGAGATCGAGGCCGCGCTCGCGCGCGCGCCGCGCAAGCCGAAGGGCCTGATCGTCAACTTCCCGCACAACCCGACATCGGCGACGGTCGATGTCGCGTTCTACGAAAAGGTCGTGCGCCTCGCCGACCGCGAGAACATGTGGGTGATCTCCGATCTCGCCTACGCCGACCTGATGTTCGACGGCAAGCCCGCGCCCAGCATCTTTCAAGTGAAAGGCGCGCGCGACGTCGCGGTCGAGTTCTTCACCGTGTCGAAGAGCTACTCGATGCCGGGCTGGCGCGTCGGCTTCTGCGTCGGAAACGACGCGCTGGTCGGGTCGCTGGCGACGATCAAGGGCTACCTCGACTACGGCATCTTCGCGCCGACGCAGCTCGCTGCGGCGACCGCGCTCGCCACCTGCGACGCCGACGTCGAGGAGAACCGCGCGCGCTACCGCCACCGCGCCGAGGTGCTGGTCAAGGGGCTGGCGGCGGCCGGCTGGCCGGTCGAGATGCCGACCGCGTCGATGTTTGTCTGGGCGCCGCTGCCGGCGGCGCAGCGCCACCGCACCGCCCTCGACTTCGCGTCGGCGCTGCTGTCGGAGGCGAGGGTCGCGGTGGCGCCCGGCGTCGGCTTCGGCCCGGGGGGCGAGGGGTTCGTCCGGTTCGCCCTGGTCGAGCCCGACGACCGTGCCAGGGCGGCCTGCGCCGCCATCGGCAAGTTTCTGGCCGGCTCCCCCCGCTGAAACCGCGCTTTTCGGGCAGACCGTGGGTTGACAAAGCCCCGCCGCTCCAGTAAAAAGCCCCCTCCATGCCGGTCAGCGCCGTACGTAATCGCTCCACTTTCCAGGCCAATTCTTCGTTCCAGCACTCGTGGTACGTCGCTGACGTGTCGGGAAAAACGCTGGGGCGCGCCGCGACGAAGATCGCGGACGTGCTGCGCGGCAAGCACCGCCCGACGTTCACCACGCACGCCGACGCCGGCGATTTCGTGGTCGTCATCAACGCGGAGAAGATCGCGCTCACCGGCAACAAGTGGAACACCAAGCTCTACCGCGACCACTCGCTGTTCCCGGGCGGTCTGCAGACCAAGACGGCGAAGCAGCTGCTCGACCGGCACCCGGCTGACCTGGTCAAGCGCGCGGTGTGGGGCATGTTGCCCAAGGGCCCGCTCGGCCGTCGCATTTACAAGAAGCTCAAGGTCTACGTCGGCGCCGACCACCCGCACGCCGCGCAGCAGCCCAAGCCCCTCGCGTTCACGTAATTTGATGTCCTTCCTGTCCTCCTCTTCCTCTTCCGGAGCCTGACGAAATGCCCGACATTCAGAAAAGTATCTACGCCACCGGCCGCCGCAAGCACGCGGTGGCGCGAGTCTGGATGCAGCCTGGAACCGGAAAGATCGACATCAACCGCCGCTCGCTCGAGGACTACTTCGGCCGCGAGACCTCGCGCATGGTGTTCCGCCAGCCGCTCGAGCTGACCGAAACCTCGGGCCGCTTCGATGTGTTCGTGAACGTGTCGGGCGGTGGCCTCTCCGGCCAGGCCGACGCGATCCGCCACGGCATCTCGCGCGTGCTCACCAAGGTCGATCCCGCCTACCGCGGCGCACTGAAGAAGGCCGGCTACCTGACTCGCGACGCTCGCCAGAAAGAGCGCAAGAAGTACGGCCAGCGCGGCGCCCGCGCCCGCTTCCAGTTCAGCAAGCGCTAACCGCCGAGCGCCAGACGGATCCCCCTCACCCTACCTAACCCTCCCCCCGCGGACAGGGGAGAGGGGACCGGACGGGCTCGCCCTTGCGATAACCAGCCCTCAATGCCAAGTCACCCTCTCCCGTACTCGGGAGAGGGCCGGGGTGAGGGCAGGCCTTGCGAGAGGCAACGCCTACGGCTTCGCCCCGCCCTCGATCGCGCTCATCTGCGCCACCGCCCTCGCCGCCAGCGGCGAGCCGGGCTCGGCCTGGCGCAGATATGCGCGATAAAAGATCAGCGCGTCCTGGCGTGCGCCCGCGCGCAGCAGGCTCTCGGCCAGGCCAAATAGCGGCTCGGCGTCGCCGCTCTGCAGATAGGCCTGCTCGAACGCAGCATAGGCATCGCGCGGGCGGCCCTCGGTCAGCAGCGCCTGGCCCCGCTGAATGTCCTCCTGCGCGGCCGCGCGGACCGGCGCAGGCGCTTCGACCGGCGGCGGCAGCTCGGTGAGGCCGCGCAGTGTCGTGTCGAAGTTGGCGTACCGGTTGACCAGGTTCAGCGCCTCCTGGGGCGGCAGCCCGTCGCCGTAGTTCCCGCGCCCGAAGGAGTGGCGGCCCACGGTGTCGCGCAGCGGGCGCAGGCGGCGGCCGTAGATCGAATCCGCGTATTCGGCCGGCCGCTGCGAGCGCGCGAGCCGCGGGACCAGATCGCGCGCGAGCGCGCCCGCGATGCGACCGGGCGCCTCGACGATCTCGTCGGAATCGATCTGCTCCAGGATCTGCCCGTCGCCCGCGATGACGTACATCGCGGCGCGCGCGCGAGAGAGGCGCCCCACCCCCTGCACGCTCACCGACAGGTGCACCGCCAAATCGTGCCCGACCGTAGCATCGCGATCGACGTCCAGGCCCAGCTCACGCATGTCCTGCGCAACCTGCTTTCGCAGCTCGTGAGGCAGCCCCACGGCGACGCTGCGGTCGGGCTGCGCCGTGATCGCGACCGGCGTCGCCAGCATGTACGTGAGACGTCGCTGCGACCGCAGCGCCGTCGGAACCGGCTGCTTGACTGTCCCCTGCTCGCCGTGCCCGCAACCAGCGGCGCCCAGCGACGCCACCAGCAGCGACGCCACAATCGAAAGCTTCATCGTGCGCATGGTGATGCCCCTTTCCCGAGGCGAAAACGTAACGCCGATCGGCATCGTCAAATATGGCGCCGAAACTGAGCGACAACCAGCTCGGGACAACGAAAGAGGACGAGCGCCTCCCACCCGCGCGGAAGACGCGCATGCCGGGGTAGACTGCCACACGTCATGGCCAGGCGCCCCTCTCGCAGGTTGCTGGCAAAGTTGCTGGCGGGGACCCTGCTACCAACCGTCATTGCGCTCGGAGGGCTCGGATTTCTGGCCCACCGTGTGGCGCAGCGCACACTCGAAGACGAGCTGGGGCGCCGCCTCGCCACCGCCGCGGCCGCGGTCGCGATGATGGTGCTGCCCGAGCAGATCCGCGAGCTGCATCCGGGCGATGAAGATTCTCTCACCTATGCCAACATCCGCCACAAGCTGGGACTGGCCCGCACGAGCCTCGACGTCCGGCGCGTCGCGATCGTCGCCGCCGATCTCACCGCCCGCGGTGACAGCGACGACCGCCTGGGCCTGGGCGCGCAGGCCTACGAGCTCGGTGCCGACCGCGCCGAGATCGCGCGCGCCAGCGCCGGTGCCGCCGTCGCCTCGTCGCTGTTCACCGGCCATGATGGCCTGCCATACAAGCGCGGGTACGCCGCGATCGGATTGACAGCCACGGGCGGCAATGTCGCCGGTTACGCCTTCGTGGAAGCGAGCGCCGACTACCTGGTGGCGCTCGCGGCGTTCCGTCGCTGGCTGCTGACCGCGAGCGCGATCACCGTCGCGGGGGTGCTGGTCGTGATCATCTTCATCGCCGGCCGCATCACCGGCCCGATGGCGCGCCTGGCACACGCGGCGGAGCGCATCGGCCGCGGCCAGCTGGCGACCGCGGTGCCGATCGAGACGCGGGACGAGATCGGCTCGCTGGCGACCACGCTCGACGAGATGCGCGCGGCGCTGCAAGCGCGCGACGAGCGCCTGCAGATGATGCTGGCGGGCATTGCCCACGAGGTTCGCAACCCCTTGGGCGGGCTCGAGCTCTACGCCGGATTGCTACGTGACGCGCTCACCGGCGAGCCGGATCGGTTGCAAGAGGTCGCGCGCATCGAGCGCGAGATCGGCTACCTCAAGACCGTGGTCAACGAGTTCCTGGACTACGCGCGCCGCCCGCCGCTCGAGCTCGGCGACGTCGCGCTGCGCCCGCTGCTCGACGAGATTCGCGAGCTGGTGAGCGACGGCGCGCCCGGCGGGCCGGCGATCGCGATCGACACGCCCGACGCCGGCGTCACCGTGCGCGCCGACGGCGGGCAGATCCGACGCGCGCTGCTGAACCTCGTACGCAACGCCGTCGCCGCCGCGCGCAGCGCGCCCAACCCCGCCGGCGAGCGCCCGCGGGTGATTCTGGGCGGGCGGACGCTCGGCGATGGTAAGGTTCGCATCGAAGTGAGCGACTCCGGACCGGGAGTTCCGATGGCGTTGCGCGAGAAGATCTTCACACCCTTCTTCACGACGCGCGAGAAAGGCACCGGACTGGGACTGGCGTTCGTGCGCGAGATCGTGCGCGACCACGGCAGCGACGTGAGCGTGAGCGAAGCGCCCGGCGGCGGCGCGTCCTTTCAATTCGACCTGCCCGCGGGGCGAGCCCCGAGCTAGCCAC
>Ga0265342_10002383_pt1 | contig 16284 bp, 14 predicted proteins | sample 4CB327metaG_FD_203125 | JGI IMG/M metagenome (GOLD analysis project Ga0265342, IMG submission 203125) | Rhizosphere microbial communities from Carex aquatilis grown in University of Washington, Seatle, WA, United States - 4-CB3-27 metaG | ecosystem: Host-associated > Plants > Roots >...
TCGATCTTGTCCGGGTTGCGGCCGACCAGGATCGGGTCCGGCATCACGCGATCGCCGTTGGAAAGCCTGACGCCACCCTGATCGCGGATTGCGATGATCGAACGGATCAAATGCTGGTTGAGCCCCATGCGGCCGGTGACACCGTTCATGATCACGCCAAGGCGTTGCGTCGTCATATCGATTGCTCCTGCAAAATTCTTGCTTTTGGTTGTCGAAAGGCCTGCATGGTCGGCCAGAATGGATGCACGCCGGTCGCAAAGCCCGGCGCGGTCAGCGATCCCGTCAGGAGATCGCCCTCATGGATCGCAAGCCGGACCTTGTTGCCGGCACGCGTGTAGAGGTCGGGATGGGCAGCGAGAAATGCATTGGCCTCGTCGGACGGTGAATCGCCGAAGCCGTCCACGTAATGATGCCCGTTGCGCTCGGTGTGGGTGATCCCGATCAGCGCCCCGAGCGCGAGATCCTGCTGCACGGAGAGCCCGGCCTGACAGGTCAGGTCTTCGCCCGTCACGAAAAATTTCTCGCTCGAAGTGCTCCATTTGACCGCACGGGTCGCGTTGATTACGGACTTGTACATGCCCTTGCACGACTTCGAGGAAATGCCGCGGTAGCCGAGCGCGCGCGCGGCGACGAAGGCGTTATAGGAATCATCGGCCTCGTCGATGATGAAATCGTAGGTGCCGAGGCCGGAGACCGGCGAGGCCCGCGTGGTATCGCGCGGCATCGGCTGCTCGATATAAAGCAGCCGGCTGGCGATCGGAGCGAGCGCCGCATCGCGGCTCAGACGATCGACCAAGCTTCGTAACTCGCCGGGATCGGCATATTGTTCGTTGGCGTCGAGCGTTACGCTATAGGCATAAGGCAGCGCCACGAGCTCCCGGCCGATACGAGCCAGCCGCGCGGCGTCACTTTCCGGATTGCCCGCAAGCTTGAGCTTGAAATAGCGCGCACCGGAATTCTCGCGTGCATCTGCTACACCGCCGGCTCCTTCAACAGCGTCATCGAGACCGACGGTGTGGCGGATCGCAACGCGATCGCGGCGGCGGCCTTGAGCCAGAAACCGCGTGATGTCTTCGTTGGCAAGATCAGGCGACAGCCGCGCGTCGATGCCGGCGATGTTGGCGGCCATGCCGTCAAAGAAGTTCGTGCCGGCGCCGCGCAACAGCGCGTCGAGAATGGCCTTGTTGATTTCGGCAGGACCAAAGAGCGCCGCCAGCGGCGGAATGTCTTCCTTCGTGCACTTTTCGATCTGCGCGGCGATACGGGAAGCATGGTGGCCAAAAGCCGTGTCGTATCCCGAACTTGTGAGGTAAAGCTGGCTTGCGATCGCAAGCGATCGTCTCAATTCATCGACGGTTTGTTCGGTCGAGAGATGGGCGCGCTTGTCGAACCATTTCGGCACCATCATTTCGGCACTGGCGCCGACTGCCCTGCCCTTGCCTTCGATCTCGATTTCGACGCGCACAAACACCTGCGAGGCAGCCTCGACCACCACTGCGCCAAAGCGGAACGGCCGGGCAAAGCGCACGGCCCGTTCGAACAGCGTGATATCCCGCACGGCGAGACGTTGCGGCATTGTTACACCTCTAATCCAGCGCGCTTTGCGTGAAGAAGTGCTTGCGGATACGCTGGACCAGTTCCGAGAAGACCGGATCGGTCATGACGTCGAGCGAGCGCGGGCGCGGCAACGGCACATCGTATATCGCCGCGATCGCGCCGGGCCGCTCGGTCATGACCAGCACGCGGTCCGCCAGAAAAACCGCCTCCGGAATCGAGTGGGTGATCAGGAGCACGGTCTTGCCGGTCTCGCGCTGGATGCGCATCAATTCGACATTCATGCGCTCGCGCGTCATGGCATCGAGCGCGCCGAACGGCTCGTCCATCAGCACGATCTTGGGGTCGTGCACCAGCGCCCGGCAAATCGAGGCGCGCTGCTGCATGCCGCCCGAAAGCTGCCACGGCAGCTTCTTCTCAAAGCCTTCCAGCCCGACCAGCTTGAGCAACGCCTTCGCGCGCAGCAAATATTCCTCGCGCGGCAGCCGTTTCATGTCGATCGGCAGCATCACGTTATTGAGGATATTGCGCCAGGGCAGAAGCAGCGCGTTCTGGAACACGATGCCGACATTGCCATGCGGCTTGTCGACCTTCTCGCCCTCGACGAAGATCTCGCCGGTCGACGGCGCCAATAGCCCCGAGATCATCTTGAGCAGCGTGGACTTGCCACAGCCGGATGGCCCGACCACGACAAAGAACTCACCGTCATTGATATGGAAATCGAGCGGCCGCAACGACGGGATGTCACCGTCGCGCGAACGATAGGTTTTCGAGACGCCGGACAGGCGAATGCCGGGCGTTTGAGGCGCGCCGCGATCGGCCACGACGCGCAGGTGCGCGGCGGACGGATTTTGATTCGAGGGTTTGCTGGCTGCGTTCATTCGTTATTTTGGCAAATAGTCGTTGGTGTAAAACGCCTTCGGGTTATCCTTGGCCTTGGCGTCAAGCCCGCCGTACTCGACCATCAGGTTGACGGAATCCGTCATGTTCTGGTCGGTGACCTGGAACGGCCGCTTCGATTTTGTTTCAGCGGTGCGATAGAGCGGGATCGTCAGCTCGAACCCTTGCGTGAGAGTATCGATCTTGCCGCCCTTCGGGTTGGCATCGAGGATCGATTGCGCCGCGCCCTTCGGATCCTTTTCGGCGGCTTCCACCGCCTTGGTGGTCGCATTCATGAAACGCTTGACTACATCCGCGTTCGCCTTGACGTAGTCGGTGTTGGCGACAACGCCCGACGACACCATATTGATGCCGTAGTCGGCGAACTTGATCGGATAGACGTCCTTGCCGGTGGCATCCTTGATCTTCATCGACTGGTCCATGACGTAGCCGAGCAAAAGATCGGCCTGGCCGTTGATGACGGCGTTGAGCTTGGTCTGGCCATCGCCGGCAACGGTCGTGAAATCGCTTTCCTTCAGGCCGGTCTTTTTCAGGAACAGCGGCCAGATCTGCGTCATCGAGTCGGCCGGCGTGATCGCCACCGTCTTGCCCTTGATGTCTTCGGGCTTCCTGATGTTCTTGTCGACGAGCCCCATCACCGACATCGGGCTGGTCTGGAGCAGCACGCCGGTGGCGACGATCGGCGCGCCCTTCACCGCCGCGCGCATCATGGTTGGCACGTCGACATAGCCGAAGTTGGCCGTCTTTGCGGCGACCGCCTGCGTGGTCGCCGCCGAGCCGCGGCCTTCCTGGATTTCGAGATCGATGCCTTCCGCGGCGTAAATGCCCTTGGCCTTGCCGTAATAGAACGGCGCGTGCTCGCCATAGACATACCAGTTGAGCATCAGCACCACCTTGTCAGCGGCCTTGGCGGGCAGCGCCAACATCGTTCCAATCAACACTGTTGCAAGAGCTACAACCACACGCATCATGTTCTCCTCCCAAGCCCTTTTGTTCGAGCCGCCTTTTGGCCTGCGGCTTCGCTTATGCCGTCAAAATGATCTCTTCGCGCTGGCTGACATGCCAGGGCACCACCAGCTTCTCGATGCGGTCGACGATCCAGAACAGGATCACCCCGAGCAGCGCCAGGATCACCAGCGCCGCAAACATCGTCGGCAGGTCGAAAGTGCCGATCGAACGCTGCATCACGTAACCGATGCCGGAATTGGAACCGACGAATTCACCGACGACAGCGCCGACGACGGCCAACGTGACGGAAACTTTCAAGCCCGAGAAGATCGCCGGCATGGCATGCGGCAAATTGACCGCGCGGAAGACGTGAAAGCGGCTGCCTTGCATGGCGCGCGCGAGGTCGACCATGTCGGGATCAACCGATTTGAACCCCTGCACCGCGGAAACCACGACAGGGAAAAACCCGAGCAGGAAGGCCGAAATGATCTTCGGGAAAATACCGAAGCCGAACCAGACGACGAACAGCGGCGCGATCGCAATCTTCGGCACCGATTGCGAGAACACCAGCAGCGGATAGACGTAGCTTTCGACCGTTTTCGATCCCGCAATCAGCATGGCGCAGGGGATGCCGAACAGCGCCGACAGCAGGAACCCGCAGATCGTCGCATAGGTGGTCGGCCAGGATTGCCGCGCCAGTTCCGGCCAGTCCTGCCACAACACGGCGACAACGTCCGCAGGCGCCGGAATCTGATAGGCGGGAATCTTGAACAGGCGGATCGACAGATCCCAGACGACGACGATGAAGATCAGGAACAGAAACGGCCGCACCCACGCCGCGTTCAGCGCTTTCGACAGGACGGACGGCGCTTTCGGTTCAGCCAAGTTTCGCTCCCTATGGCTCTAATTTTTCGGCCTCGATTTTCGTCGAAATTAACCCGTTGGATAAATACTGTCCAGACGTCCCAGGCGGTATTTTCCGCCCCACTATTTCTCCCATTCCGGGCACGAGAACGAAGGTCAATCCCGGATCAGGCGGGCTGTTTGGCAGGCGCGGTCAATTTGGCCGGCTTCTTCCGGCCGAAAAGCGCAAAGGATTTTCCGGTCAGCGCCGCGAGCACGAGCGCTACCATGTGATCGAGCCGTTCGTCCCGCGCCTCCTCGGTGAGGAGGTCGCGGCCGAAAATCACGCTCAAGGTGGCGCTGTTCGAGAGATAGAAGAAGCATAGCGCGGCGATCGAGATATAAAGCTGCACCGGATCGACCGCGACGACGAAGTCACCGCTGACGACGCCGCGCTGCACCACGGTGCGGATCATTTCGACAAACGGCGAGTGCATCGACTTCACCTTGGTCGAGCGCTTCAAATGACGCGCTTTCGCCACGTTCTCGGTGTTGAGCAGCGCCAGGAATTCAGGATTGCGCAGGAAGTAATTCCAGGTGAAGTGAATGAGGCGCTCGATCGCTTCCGGCGGATCGAGATGTTCGAGATCGAGCCCGCGCTCTTCGACCCTGATCTTCTCATAGGCGCCCTCAAGCACCGTGAGGTAAAGCTCTTCCTTCTTGCCGACGTGATAGTACAGCATGCGCTTGTTGGCACCGGCCTTGGCCGCGATGCGGTCGACCCGCGCGCCGGCGAGCCCGTGGGACGCAAACTCCTCCTTTGCCGCCTCGAGAATGCGAAGCCGCATCCCCTCCGGATCGCGCTGCCACCTCTGGTTTCGCCGCGTCTTGGTCAATCAAAATCCCGCTAGTGTGGCGACACTGACGTTCCTTTCAGTTTCACTGCGAGTTCTTCAAAGGAACGTCAGAGTCAAAGCCACACTAGCATCATAGGTTGTTTGTGTCCCTTTGGTTCTGACATTCGTAAACGAACCCGCAGCGACATGATACGAATGTCAGAACCGGGGATACTGGCGCCGGCCGGGGTGTCTCGACATCCCCACCCCGTTGATCGCCTGTAGCACGCGACCGCGCCAAAATGAACCGCCGCGCCTTGTTTCCCGCGGGTGCGGCGGTGGCGTCCGCGCCGCCAGAGCGCTCATGATCGCATCATGGGGCTCTATTCGACCTCTATGCGTCCGCTCGCATTTCAGCTCGATCCGGAAACCGCGCATCATCTGGCGATGGCCGCGCTGATCTATCAAGGGCCCGGCGTTGTGCGACGGATCACCCAAGGTCCTGCCGGACTTCTGGCGCGCGATGGCGTCAAGCACGTCACGGAGGCGGTCGGAGTCGACACCATCCAGTGGCCATGCGGCCCTTGTCTTGCACCGGAACCCAACACATCGACATCAGTTGGATCGGCACGCGATGCGTGTTCAGGCGGGCTATTGCCCGATTTCGGGGTATTTTTGCGAATAAAATCAGCGGAAATTCTTGTGGAACCGGTGCTAGTCTTCACTGGCCCGGGATCACCTCAACCCATGACGGGAAACGCATGCAGGCTCTCTTCATCGGACAGACCTATATCGACGTGACCTTCATCACCGACCACATGCCGACCGGCGACGAGAAGCATGTCGCCTCGGCCTATGCGGTGTCGTTCGGGGGCAACGCGGTCACCGCGGCGTTTTGCTGCGCCAAGCTCGGGATCGTGCCGGACCTGATTGCCACGGTCGCCAATGACTGGCTGGGGCGGATGTTCCAGGACATGTGCGCGAAGTACGGAATCTCGATCCATCCGCGCAAGGTCAACTCTTCTTCGCTCTCGTTCATCATGCCGAAAGATGGCAAACGCGCTATCGTGCGTTGCCGCGACGACGAGCACATCCATCCCTTCCCGCATTTGAACCTCAACGGCTGCCGGGCACTCCATATAGACGGACACCAGCCGGATGCCGCGATCCATTACGCCAAGCAATGCCGCGAAACCGGTGTACTGACCTCGCTCGACGGCGGCGGGTTACGTTCGAACACTCACGAGTTGCTCGAATTCATCGACGTTGCGATTGTCGCCGAACGGCTCTGCGAGCAAATGAAGCTCGAGCCGCGAGAGATGCTCGACTACCTCAAGAGCCGCGGCTGCCGCATCGGCGGCGTCACCATGGGCGAGCGCGGGCTGTTCTGGTATGACGAGAGCGGCGCGGTTCGCATCATGCCTGCGCTGCCGATTCCGCGCCAGCGCGTGATCGACACCAATGGCGCCGGCGACGTGTTCCACGGCGCCTACGTCTATTCCTACCTCGCCCACCCCGACAAGAAATGGAACGACCATTTCGAATTCGCGCGCGCGGCCTCGACCCACAAGATCCAGCGCCTCGGCAATGAAGCGGGATTGCCGAGCGTCGCCGACATCGAAGCCGTCAACAAGGAATTCGCGATCATCGCCTAAGGCGAGTCACGCCAGCGCGGACTTGAGATCGAAGCTCGCATCGGCCGCTTTTTCCGGCTCGATCGAACGGTTCAGCCCCAGAATCTTGCGGCCGAACACGTGATCGGCCGCGCGGTTGACGGACTCGATGCCGACGAGCTGGCCGGCCTTGTAACAGAACGCCGAGAACGAGCGCGCCTGCCGATCGCCGCGTACCACGACCTGATCGTATCCGGTGGTCAGTCCCGCGATCTGAAGCTTGTCGTCGCCCTGATCGCTCCAGAACCATGGCAGGCCGTCATACACCTTGGCATCGCCGGTCAACCGTGCCGCCACGCAGCGCGCCTGGTCGGTGGCGTTCTGCACCGACTCCAGCCGGAGCGAACCACCGAAGCGCGGACTTGCGAACAGCGCGCAATCGCCAATGGCCGAGATATTGGGATCGGCTGTGAGAAGATATTCATTGACGATGATGCCTGACGCCACCGGCAGGTCCGCCTCCGCCGCGAGTTCGACATTCGGCAACACGCCGACGCCGACCACGACCAGATCGGCCGGAATGTGATGCCCGTTGCTGAGGCTGACGCCGGAAACCTTTCCGTTGGTATTCTCGATGCTGGTCGCCTGCACGCCGAGGTGAATGCGAATACCCGCCGCAGTGTGCCGTGCCTGAAAGTAATCTGAAATCTCGGCCGTCACCGCGCGCGCCATCACCCGCGGGCCCAACTCGATCACGTCGACCTCGAGTCCCTTGGCGCGCGCGGTCGCAGCAAATTCCAGCCCAATGAAGCCGGCCCCGACCACCGCGACATGTTTCGCGGAGCCGATCCGCTGCCGCAGCGCCTCGCTCTCGTCGAGGATGCGCAAATACTTCACGTCGGGAAGATTGGCGTTCGGCAGATCGAGCAGACGGTTGCGCGCGCCGGTCGCAAGCACGAGGTGGCCGTAATCGAGAAAGGCGCCGGAGGCGAGCACCACCCTTTGGGCGGCACGGTCGATGAAGGCGGCGCGGTCGGCGATCAGATCGATATTCTGGTCGCGGTAGAATTTGTCGGGCCGGAACATCAGGCTGTCCGGCTTCCCCTCGCCCTTGAGATAGGCTTTGGACAGAGGCGGCCGCTGATACGGCAAATGCGCCTCATCGTTGATCAGGCAGATGCGATCGGCAAAACCATGCTGGCGCAGCGAGGCCGCCACCTGATAACCGGCATGGCCGGCGCCGACGATTAAGACAGTCTTTTGGGTCATGGAGCCAAATGGCGTGTGAGATGCATAGGGTTGCGGCATCTTGCAGGCTTCGCGCGGGATTGTCACCACCCGCTCCTTCGAATTAAATGCTGGCGATCCGATGACACCGAGGTCCCGCCGATGGCTGCGAGCGAAGATACGTCTGGCGTCCCGCCGTCCGATCCGGCGCTGCTTGCGATCGATGGCCCGATTGCGACGATCACGCTCAACCGTCCCGCGAGCTTCAATTCGATCGACCTTTCGATTGCCAGGCGATTGAAGGAACTCGCCGCCGACGTCGAGGCGACCGATGACGTCAAGGTGCTGGTCATCGACGGCGCCGGCCGTGCGTTCTGCGCCGGCGGCGATCTTCCGACGTTGGGGGCGGCGGCAGCGTCCGACACGGTCGCGCCGGTCGTCGGAGAGCTTCTGCATCATTACCACGCCTTCATCGCCGCTCTGGTGCACATGCCCAAGCTTGTGCTCGCGAGTGTTCATGGCTCGGCGGCCGGCGCCGGCTTCTCGCTGGCCTCCATCGCCGACCTCTGTATCGCTGCCGACGACGCGCGGTTTACCCCGGCCTATGCGAAGCTCGGCGTGTCGCCCGATGGCGGCGGCACGGCCGGGCTTGCGACCGCTGTCGGTCCGCGGCGGGCGTTACAGATTTTTCTTGGGGAAGACAGTTTTTCCGCTGCGCAGGCGTTCGAATGGGGTCTCGTCACCAAGGTCGTTCCAGCGGTGGAACTGAAAGCGGCGACGCGCGAACTGGCGCTTCGGCTCGCGCAAAATGCGCCCGCCGCGATCGCGGCCACCAAGCGGCTGATGCAGCGTGCGCGCCAGAACTCGATCGAACATCAGCTCGACGCCGAGCGCGACGCCATCATCGACAGCATGCACACCAACGAGTTTCGCGCGGCGATCGACAAGTTCCTGCGCAAGGATAAGTAACCGGCTGGGAGCTCCATCAGTCGTCCCCGCGCACGCGGGGACCCATACGCCGCGGCGTCGATTTTGGCGCGAACGCCGAGACATTCCGCAAACGACTAACGTCGGTGGCTATGGGTCCAGGCTCGCGCGGCGCCTGTCATCGGGCGCGCATTCGCACGACCCGTTGGCTTGGCCGGGACGACAAGACGTCAGTTCGGGCAGATATACCCCGTCCCGGCCGGCGACTTGAAGCAGCCGACGGACTCCGGAATGACATGCTTGGGCAGCCACAGCACTACCTTCGGGAAATAGATCGTGAACGTGATGGTAACCAGGAACACGACATAGATCGGCAGCGCCGCGCGCAACGCCTTGGAGAACGGCACGCCGACGAATTTCGACGCCATCAGCAGCACCAGCCCGTAAGGCGGCGTGATCAAACCAAAGGCCAGCGTTGCGATCAACACCACGCCCATGTGCACGCCGTTGATGTCGCCGGCCTGGGTCAGGGTATTCACCAGCGGCATGAAGATGATGATGGTCGGCACCGGCTCGATGAAATCGCCGATCACCGTGAACAGCAGCACCAGCAACAGCATCATGATATGCGGGTCGCTGCCGGCAATCGAGGTGATCCAGTCGGCGATCACGATCGCGCCGCGCAGGTAGGCCAGCATCCAGCCGAAGGCATTGGCGGCCCCGATGGTGATCAACGGCAGCGAGAAGATCAGCCCGGCGAGGCAGAAATCGTAAGGGATCTTCCTGAAGTGCCCGCGGTTGAGCGCGGGAATCACGACCGCGATGATCCAGATCACCGCGACCACGCCGGCTTCGGTCGGCGTGAACCAGCCGGTGAGAATACCGCCGAGCAGGATCACCGGGATCATCAGCGGCAAAGCGGCGTCGCCGGTGGCAAACATCACCTGACGCAGGGAGGCGCGCGGTTTGCGCGTGCCGACGGGACCGAAGAAATAGCAATAGATCATCAGGCCGAAGCCGATCATCATGCCGGGCACGACGCCCGCCATGAACAGGCCCGCGATCGAGACGTTGCCGACCGCACCATAGACCACGGCCGTAATGCTCGGCGGCACCAGGGCGGCGATGGTCGAGGCGGAGGCGATGATCGCTGCGATGAAAGCCGGGCTATAGCCCTCGCGCCGCATCGGCGTACCCAGCGCGCGGCTCATCACGGCGACGTCGGCCGTGGTCGAGCCCGACATTTCCGAGAAGAACATGCTGAAAACGACGACGACCTGTGACAGCCCGCCCCTGATATGGCCGACCAATGACAACGACAGGTTCGCGATCCGCACCACGACATTGGCCGAACTCATGAGTTCGCCGACCAGCAGAAAGAACGGAATCGCCAGTAGCGCTTCGGAATCGACGCCGTCGAAGATCTTCTGGATGATCGCCGCGAGCGACACGTCGGTCAGGAGCGCCCCGACAAAAACGCCGGCCATCAGCGAGAACGGCACCGGCACGCCGAGATAGCCGAAGAACAGAAAGCAGAACGACATCAAGGCAAGGACTAGCGGAGGACTCACGGTCACGCTCCCCGGCCAAGGGTCGTCTCAACCGGTGGAATGATCAGTCCCTCCTCCGGCTCCGGATGGTCGAAGCCGTTGCGGATGCCGTTGACGAGCTGCTCCACCGTGAACAGCGCAATCAATACCGCCGAAAGCGGGATCACCGCGTAGAGTGACGCGATAGGCGTACCGGACGGCAGACGGAAACTGCCGAAGCCGCGGAGATAATTGATGTAGCCGAACCAGATCAGGCAGAACGCAACGGCCAGCACGACCATGCGAATGATGATCTCGACGAACGTCCGCGGCGCGCCATGCAGGGATTCCGAAATTGCGGTGAGATAGAGGTGATCGTTGCGACGGGTGGCGACCGCGGCCCCAATGAAGATCGCGTAGATGAACAGGGTCGAGGTGACTTCCTGCAACCACAGCCAGGGATGGCCGATCGTGCGGGTGACGATGTCGGCTGTCACCGATAGCGAGAAGCCGAAACACAGAATGCCGCAGACGATCATCAGGCCAAGTTCGAGCCGGTCGAACACACGCCACTTCAGGTGATGCTGCCGCTGAAGCACCAGTTTGTCGGCCAGGGCCATCTTCAAAATTCCTAATGACGGTCTGACGAACACACCGACCTCATCCTGAGGAGCGGCCCTCGGCCGCGTCTCGAAGGATGAGAGACGGTGCAAAATGCTCCCTCATGGTTCGAGACGCGCGAAGAGCGCTCCTCACCATGAGGACTTTAATTGATCGCCCTGATCAGGTCCTTGATCTTCTCGGCATGGGGTCCGAGGTCCTTGGCGAGCTTGTCGAGTTGGGGGTCGGCGATCTTCTGGAAGCCGCTCTTGTCGACATCGTTAACGACCTTGACGCCCATCTTCTCCAGCTTGGCGGCCGCGGCTTTTTCCAGCGCGAACGCCCGCTTCGGCTCCTGCGTGCTGACATCGCGCGCCGCTGCCTGCACCCATGCCCGTTGTTCGGCATTCAGGCTTTGCCACAGTTTGTCGCTGATCCAGAGGATGGCGTTATTGGCCTCGTGCTCGGTCATCGAAAGCACCGGCGCGACTTCGTAATGCCGGTTGATGAGGTAGACGTTGACGGCGTTCTCGCCGAAATCCATCACGCCGGTCTGCAAGGAGGTGTAGACGCTGCCGAACGGCATATGCACGGTCTGGGCGCCGTAGGCGGCAAACATGGTGTCTTCGGTCGCGGTTGCCTGCACCCGAACCTTGTACCCCTTGAGATCCTCGACCTTGCGTACCTCGCGCTTGCCATACATGTGACGGAAGCCCTGTGTGCCGAGCCCGATGACATGAATTCCCTGCACGGTCTGGTCGATCATGTCGCGGATCGCCTCGAACACCTTCTGATCGCCGAGCGCCTTGATATTGTGATCTTCGTTGCGGAACAGGTAATGCAGCGACATCACGCCGGCCTGCGGCGAGATGGTGGACGTATTGGCCGACGATACGATGGCGAAATCGATGTCACCTGAACGCACCAGTTGCAGGAGCTGCGGCTCTTGCCCGAGCTGCGCGCCCGGATACTGGTCGACCAGCATCGTACCCTTGCTCAATTCCTTCAGTTTGGCGGAGAAGATGTCATAGGCGATGCTGTAGCCGGAATTGAGCTGTTGATCGTGGGCGAAGCGATAGTGCTTGACCTCCTGCGCACCTGCTGCGCCCGCCATCACGATGGCTGCGAGACAACCCAGCAGGCTTGTTATTCTTGTTTGATAACGCAACGTCGTCCTCCCATTGATATTTTTCGGGCTAATTGATCGCCCGGATCAGGTTCTTGATTTTCTCGGCGTGAGGTCCGAGGTCCTTGGCTAGTTTGTCGAGATAGGGATCGGCAATTTTCGTGAAGCCCGATTTGTCGACATCGGTGATCACCTTGACGCCGATCGACTTCAGCTTTTCCGTCGACTGATGTTCGAGTTCGATCGCCTTGGCGGGCTGGCTGCGGTTGACCTCGTCCGCGGCGGCCTGCACCCAGCCTTGTTGCTCCGGTGTGAGGCTGTTCCACAACTTGTCGCTCACCCAGACCAGGCTGTTGTTCGCCTCGTGCTCGGTCAGCGACAGAACGGGCGCGACTTCATAATGCTTGTTGGCGAGATAGACGTTGATGCCGTTCTCGGCGACGTCAACCACGCCGGTTTGCAGCGAGGTGTAGACGCTGCCGAACGGCATATGAACGATCTGGGCGCCGTAGGCCGGGAACATGGTGTCCTCGGTCGGGGTCGCCTGGACCCGAACCTTCAATCCCCTGATATCCTCGACCTTCCGGATCTCGCGCCTGGCATACATGTGGCGCAGGCCGAGCGTGGCGAGCCCGATCACACGGGCGCCCTGCACGGTTTCGGCAATCATCGCCTTGACGGCCTTGGATACTTCGGGATCGGCGATCGCCTTGATGAGGTGGGCTTCGTTCCGGAACAGGAAGTGCAGCGACATGACACTGGCCTGCGGCGACAGTGTCGCGGCGTTGGCGGATGACGAAATGCAGAACTCGACGTCCCCGGCCTTGACGAGCTGGAGCACCTGCGGCTCCTGCCCGAGCTGAGCGCCAGGATACTGATCGATCAGCATGGTACCCTTGCTCAGGGTCTTCAGCTTCTCGGCGAAGATATCGCCGAGGATGCCATAGCCGGTCGTCTTCGGCTGGTCATAGGCGAAGCGATAATGCTTCACCTCCTGGGCTTCCGCACCTGCCGCCATGAAAAGAAAGGCAGCAACGAACGCAGCGAACGGCTTGCCAAAACTGGCCATCGTCTCCCCCTCCCCGATTGTTTTCTTGGATCATCCCATCGGCCTTGTCGGGATGTCAATCGAACTGAGGGAGAAGACCTGGTTGATCGTTGCCTGTTATTTAGCTTCCGACTTGCCTTCTGACTTCCCTTGGGCGCGCATGAAGTCGAAATCGCAGCCCTCGTCGGCCTGCAAGATCGTCTCGTGGAACAAGTGCGCGTAGCCGCGTTTGGCCCAGTCCGCCTTCGGCAGCTTGAGCGCGGTGCGGCGTTTTTCGAGCTCGGCCGCGTCGACCAGCAGGTCGATGCTGCGCTTGGCGACGTCGAGCCGGATCATGTCTCCGGTCCTGACCAGCGCCAAGGGCCCGCCGACCGCCGATTCCGGCGTGATATGAAGCACGATGGTGCCGAACGCCGTGCCGCTCATCCGCGCATCCGAAATCCGCACCATGTCCTTGACGCCGGCGCGAAGGAGTTTTGACGGGATCGGCAGATAACCGGCCTCCGGCATGCCCGGCGCGCCTTTCGGCCCGGCATTGCGCAGCACCAGCACGTCGTCGGCCGTCACGTCGAGCGCGGGGTCGTCGACCCGCAGTGTCATGTCCTCGACGGACTCGAACACGACCGCGCGGCCGGTGTGCTGTAACAGCTTGGCCGTCGCCGCCGATTGTTTGATGACCGCGCCGCGCGGCGCGAGATTGCCATGCAGGATTGCCATCGAACCGACCGACTTGATCGGGTTCTCGCGCGTGCGAATAACATCCTGTCCCGGTACGTCTTCGGCGGCCGCAACAACCTCGCGGAGCGTTGCGCCGGTAATGGTCTTTGCCTCGAGATCCATGAGGTCACCGAGCTGCTCCATCAATTTCGGCACTCCGCCGGCATGGTGGAAATGCTCCATGTAATGCGCGCCCGACGGTTTCAGGTCGATCAGCACCGGCACCTCGCGGCCAAGCTTGTCGAAGGCTTCCAGATCGATCCGGTGCGGACCGCGATTGGCGATCGCGGTCAGGTGAATGAGGCCGTTGGTCGATCCGCCGATCGCCTGCATCACGACCTGCGCGTTGCGGAAGGACGATGCTGTCAATAATTCGCTCGGCTTCGGCCCCTTGGCCTTGGCCATTTCGGCTGCGACCTTGCCGCTCGCTTCCGCCAGCCGAAAGCGTTCGGCATGGGGCGCCGGAATCGTCGCGCTCATCGGCAGCGACAGGCCGAGCGCCTCGGTGACGCAGGCCATGGTGCTCGCGGTGCCCATCACCATGCAGGTGCCGACCGACGGCGCGAGGCGCGAACTGACCGCCTCGATCTCGACATCGTCGATCTCGCCGGCACGGTGCTTGCCCCACAGCCTGCGGCAATCCGTACAGGCGCCCAGCACTTCGCCGCGATGATGTCCGACCACCATCGGACCGACGGGGATGACGACCGTCGGCAGATCGGCCGAGATCGCGGCCATAATCTGCGCCGGCAAGGTCTTGTCGCAACCGCCGATCACCACCACCGCATCCATCGGCTGGGCGCGGATCATTTCCTCGGTATCCATCGCCATCAGGTTGCGCAGATACATCGAGGTCGGATGCGAAAAACTTTCCGCGATCGAAATGGTCGGGAACACCATCGGCATGGCGCCGGAAAGCATCACGCCGCGCTTGACGGCTTCGACGATCTGCGGCGCATTGCCATGGCAGGGATTGTAGTCGCTATAGGTGTTGGTGATGCCGACGATCGGGCGGTTCAGCGCGTCGTCCGAATAGCCCATCGCCTTGATGAAGACCTTGCGCAGAAACAGCGAAAAGCCTGGATCGCCGTAACTCGCCAGTCCCTTGCGCAGTCCATCAGCCATTTGTGTTGTCCTTTATTGTTGCTCTTATGATGTCATTTCGGGGCGTGCGGAGCACGAACTCTGGTGCGTCCTTACGCACCTGAGAATCTCGAAATTCCGGATCGCCGCTTCGCGCCGTCCGGAATGACGCAAACGTCACTTCAAATCGATGATGCGCTTCTTGTCGCCATCGAATTCCATGCCGCAGAACATGCCGCCCTGGTAGAAGTCGCCGACCGGATCGGGCTCGAGCTTGGCCTGCTCGGCAAAGGCATGTTCGCGAAAGTCCTCCGCGCGGCCCGTCGGCCGATAGCCGAGATCAATGGCGCGATGATTGTCCCACCAGGACCGCTCGTTGTTGGAGGCGCCGTAGAAAATCTCGAAATGAATGTCGGGGTGCTCGAGTCCGATCCGGCAGAGTTGCACCAGGTCTTCCGGCTTCAGCCAGATCGACAGCCGGCGATGGTCGAGCGGCTTGTCGCCAAAATTGCCGATCCGGATGCAGGTCACCTTCATGCCGTGTTTGTCGGCATAGAGCGCGCCGACCGCCTCGCCAAATGCCTTGCTGACGCCGTAACGGCTGTCCGGCCGCGGCGTCACGTCGGTGCCGATGCGGTGATAGCGCGGATAAAATCCGACCGCATGGTTGGACGAGGCAAACACGATGCGCTTGACGCCCTTCTTGTGCGCGGCCTCGAACAGGTTGTAGCAACCGATAATGTTGGATTGCAGGATGTCGTCCCACGGACCTTCGACCGAATAGCCGCCGAAATGAATGATGCCGTCGACGCCTTCGCACATCGCCTCGACCTCGGCCATGTCAGCGAGATTGGCCGCCTTGAACTTTTCGTTCTTGCCGAGATCGGCGGGCGCCTTCAGGTCGCTCAGCAACAAATCGGGATAGATCGGCGGCAACAGCTTGCGCAGGCTCGTGCCGATTCCTCCCGACGCGCCGGTCATCAATATGCGTGGCATTTCATCCCTCATTTTCGGATTGCTTTTGTGATTATGGCGCGGCGCGCGATGCGCGGCAAGCGCGCTTGCCGCAACGGTACGTCAATGTTAGCAGGTAGCAAGGCGAGGAAAATCACGCAACAACGAGAACACTGGTGCGGCGAATTTGACGTTCCTATCAGTGCTGGGGCAAGTTCGTCATAGGAACTTCAAATTCAAAGCCGCACCAGAAGACCAATAATTGCTAGAGCTCCTTTGATTCCGAAGTTCGCATCAGAGGTTGCCGCGATCGTTTGCGAACTTCGGAATCGGAGCTCTAGATGTCCGAAAAGCCCGCACGCCCCGGCTTTCAGCCGGC
>Ga0265342_10002386_pt1 | contig 16273 bp, 19 predicted proteins | sample 4CB327metaG_FD_203125 | JGI IMG/M metagenome (GOLD analysis project Ga0265342, IMG submission 203125) | Rhizosphere microbial communities from Carex aquatilis grown in University of Washington, Seatle, WA, United States - 4-CB3-27 metaG | ecosystem: Host-associated > Plants > Roots >...
CGCTGCCACCACCCACCGCCGTCTGGATCAATCCACCAACGCTGGCGTCGATCGACGCCGAGGAGGCTCACTAAACTCGAACCAACGTTGTCTCATTGTCGTTGACAGGTTCCGGTCCCCATAGCGGTTCGCCGAACCCTACGATCGAACCTTCGGTTGCTGTTTGTGCGCGGGCCATTACAGGGGACGACTGTTCCTTCTCCGCGGTAGAAAGACAGCGCTGGCTAGCCGCCCTCCTGCGACCAAGGGTCGTCGATATCCGACGGAGTTCTCCGCCACTTCCCCTTCTTTGCGTAGATAGTCCGCTGGACGGTCAGTTGCCGAAACTGATCGGAAGGTGCTCCGGTCGGCGACATGACAGGCGTCGCCTCTTTGGCGAAGCGGACTACGTTCTTGGCGACCTCGCTCATCTCGGGTCGGCGAACCGCCGCCACCTCGAAGCTGGCGTTCTTACGCCAAGACGGCCAATACCGGTCCCACAGCCGAGTCACGAGAAACGTGGTATCGGCGGGCGGATGGGAAGCGAATCGATAGAGCCCCAACTCCTTGATGTTATCCGGCAGAAGAGAGTAGTGATCGTCGAGACGTCGAAGATCCGCCTTGAGTTCTGGACCTGTGATGAACGTTTGCTCGGGCCTCATGAACAGGGGGGCAGCCAGTGCGTGAAGCTTGTCGCTCGAAGTGAAGACCTGACAGAACGGCAAGTAGTACAAGTAAGCGATATCAATCTTGTGGCTTGGTCGTGTGGATGCGATCACGCCTGCCGACATGGCGGCGTAGAAGAAGAGATCGACGGCAACCACATGTGAAAAGAACGGTGCGAACTCCCGGATCCTCGGTTGCCCAGTCTCATTCCATCTCGCCATGACCGACGCTTGCGCGTCAGCAGAAAAGCCGAGAAGAGCCATACCCATTCGAAGTGTTCGATCACGTCTCGGATCATCGAGCAAGTCGTCGGCGACCTTCTTCGCCTCGTCGGCACTCTTGGGAAGGGCGCTCTGGCCGAGAAGCGAACGAACGAAATTGCACGCCGCCGAGAAGTCGAGATTAGACAGCCCTCGACGCCACGCCTTTGCCAATAACCGCTCGAGATCCAGAAATTCGTGTCGCTGCCACCGACGGAAAGCCTCCTCCTCTGGTGTTTGCCGGAAAAGGAGTCCGGTCTCTCCGTCCAGCTCCATCTCCATTCCGCCAGATAGGACGGGACGGCCGTCCATCGTGATGGAGCCTGCGCCAGTCAATTCTCCTGCGACGAGGGTGGCATGGTGAACGTTCGGGTAGGACCCTGCGTCGGGTGTTTTGTAGGCCAGGTTCCCGACGATCTTCTCGGGGGTACGTCCAGATCGCGTGGCCTTCTCCAGGTCGGCCAGTGTCTCCACGTAAAAGAGCGGCGTAATGTTGGTGATGAAGAAGGCGTCGAGCCACACCGCCTCATCTGGGTTCAAGCTCTGAAGACCTGATTTATCGAAGATGATGGTCGGTCCGCTGGACATTCGATGCGCTCCGTGTGCTGCCCAACGATACTGCACTCGAGCGACGAGACCAGGACCGCGCCCGTTAGCTTGGGCCTTCGTTTGTGTCTTCGCCCTCCAGGTCGTCCTCCCACCCGCGCCCGAGGACCCAGTCGTCGTCAGCCTCGTAGCCCGGAGGCAGCTCTCCCTCGATGTAGCCGATGGATCGATACCCCGCGAGGCGACGGCGGAACATGCGATCGAGCACGGGTACATTGCGATCGACGTAATCGTAGATGCGGACCTCGCGTTTCCCAGGATGCAAACGCTGGATACGACCGGCGTACTGGATCACCGTCCCCTTCCAGGAGATCGGCATCGCTAGAAAGAGGGTGTCCAGAATGGGATCGTCGAACCCCTCGCCGACGTAGCGACCCGTGGCTACGACGACTCGAGGTCGATTGCCGGACAGCGCGGTGGACGCCAATCGCGCGCGTCCGCGCGATCCCGGGCCGCCACGCAAGACCACGACCTCGGGGCTGATTCCCCGGATGAGGTCGCAAAGGAGATCGAGGTGGTCCTTGCGCTCGGTCAGCACGATAGGCCACGGTCCCCGCCGTCCTCCGCAATTTCGTCGCGGGCCCGGCCTCGAGCAGCCACTCCTTTACGCTGAGCGATCCCCAGTGAGCAGTCGCAGTCCGGGCCCGCCGAGACCCGTGATCGCACAGTTCCCCGTCGATTTCAGTCCCGCGACGCCGAACCTCATCCCGACCTTCGCCGCCATCGTCGACGCCGGCACCGCCACCTTCAGCGTCCGGCTCTCCGCCAATCCCGACGTCGACGGCGGAATCATCGCGACGATCACGAAGGCGGCATCAGGCGCCGTCGAGCTGAAGTCCGCGGTGGGCGCCTCGTTCGCGCCGCTCGCTGCACCTGCGCTCATCAAGATCACCGTGGCCAATGACAATTCCGAGGCGAGCTGCCGAATCCGGGCCAAGACAGGCACCCTCCGCGCCGCGTGAACGAACGTCGTAGCCACGAGTGCCGGCCGATCTGTACCAGACGGCCGTCGCCGTCTGATTGGCAAACTTTCGTGAGGAGCTCATGACCATCACCGCCGAAGCCATCTGCTTCCGAGGAGGACGCCGCATGACCTGGCAACGAGTCGCAGCCCTCGGGCTGCTCGTCGGAGGAGCGATCGCTGCTGCCGCCTTCCACAACGAGGTCATCGCATCGACGCTGGCCGGTGCGGCGGCCGGATTCGCGATCAACCGCGACCCCGATCGGAACGGATGCTCCGCCGTACCATCTACCTCGCTCACGGACGCGCCAGCGAGGGGGATGTCCCCTCGCGTGCAGCCGTGTCGCAGCTCAGGCGTAGGGACCCGCGGCGCCGGCTGAATCTCCGTCGTCGACGCAGGTCGGTTGACAACCCTTCTGCCCGTCGATAACGTCGCGCCACCACACGACAATTAGCTGGGCGTGAAGTTCGGTGGGGGCGTGACACGATGCTGAAGAAGGTTGAAAGCGAGCAACAGAGAGAGCCGACTGGGACGATTGGCCGGGCCCCACCCTGGCAACTTGTTCGACCATCGGCCGAGAATAGGTCCGTGACTTCATCGATCGCTGTTTCATCGCCAAGCTCATCGAGGCCGGGCCTCATCGCGAGGCTTTGCATACCCGCAATCGTGTCCGCGATTCTCTGCGCGTGCACCCAGTACCACGTTGCTCCAAACGACGGAGGTGTCGGTGGAACGGGTCTAGGGAGCGGTGGAGCCAGCGCAGGGAGCGGCGGAGCCACCGCGAGCGGCGGTACCACTGGCTCCGGTGGCGCGAGCACGGCTGGCGCGAGCGGGAAAACCGACGCGGGTCCCACTGACATGGCCAGCGAGGGTGATCATGTCGATGCGCCGATGGATGTTTCTGCCCCTGCAGACGCCGGACCTGACGTCGTCGCCGATTCCGGTTCGGGCTCCGGGCAGAAGCACCTGGGCGACAGCTGCAGCGCAACTGCAGATTGTTCGACAGGTACCTGCGTCGACAGTCACTGCTGCGCCTCGTCGTCGTGCGGCACCTGTTCGGCTTGCACGGGAGCCGCCGGAACGTGCGCCAACGTCGGCCTCAACTCGCCAGACGTCGATAGCTGCAGCGGAGTCTGCGACGGGAACGGAGGATGCAAGCCGCCGGGATCAATCTTGTGGGCTCGTTCCACGTCGAACTCTTTTCTGCTATCGGCCATCGAGGGCCTCAACGGTGTCGTGGCAACCGGATCCTTGTCTCAGCCCGCCGTAGCGAATCTGGGCGGAGCCACTCTGATGCCCGTCGGCGCGACGGACACGGTTTTGGCCCAGTTCGGGATCGACGTTCCCACACATCTGGCGTCGAGTCGTTTCGGCGGGAGCACGCCCACTGGAACCGGCACTATTTTCGGGTGGGCTCGGATCCTAGATGCGTCGGGCTCGAATGCGATCATCACGGGGGTTTCGGGCTGCGACACGACCGCCACAACTCCGTGCACGCAGATCAACTTCGGACAAGGCCTGATTAGCCCAGGGGGTGGGCCTGGAGCCGACGGGTTCGTTGGGCGATACGCCATAGCCACCGGCGTTCCGACATGGGTTGCCACCTTGCAAGGTGCGTCCGACGAGAAGATCACCGCTGCGGCGAATGGGCCCAATGGGACCATCCTTATTTCCAGCTGGTACAGCGGCGACGTGACGCCTCAGAACGCAACCCTCAACTCCCGAACGTCGACGTCAGGTCTGGCGAGCATGACCTTTGGTGGGCAGGGCAACCGCGATATCTTGATCGCTCAGCTAAACCCAACCACGGGCGCCATTGGAATGACCAAGACCTTCGCCGGTACGGGCTTTGAGGAGGCGGATACAATCGCCTGGACGGGGAGCGAGATAGTGGTCGCGGGGTTCTTTGCAGGACCAGGAACCGACTTCGGTGTGACCACTTTGCATCCTACGACAGGCGGAACGGGAGCTTTCGATATTTGGGTCGCGAAGCTCAACGCCACGACCGGCGCTGCCGTGTGGGCCGTTCCACTTGGAAGTACCGGTGATGACAAATATCCGTCGCTGGTCCTTGACGCCGCCGGCGACATCTACGTCACCGGCTTTGTTGGAGCGCAGACGACCTTTGGCTCTTGGAGTGTCGGCGGCGCAGGGGGCCAAGACATCTTCGTCGCCAAGTTGCGCAACTCGGACGGAAGTGTGGTGTGGGCGAAGTCTTTAGGATCGGTAGGAGACGATAGCCCGTCAGGAATCGCGATGAACGCGTCTGGTCATATCGTCGTTGTTGGAGATATCGCGGGACCTCTTCAGGCAGGGGGGACCGCATTTGGTGGCCAGGATGCTGTCATCGCATCGTTCGCAGCCGACGGTACTCCCCTGTGGACGAAGGTGATTGGCACCTCGGGAACGGACTATGCGTTTGGTGTCGCGAGTGGAAACAACTCTTTCTACGCGGTCGTCAACCCGGGAGCGGACATCGGACCTAGCATCGATGGTGTCTCGATCACTGGCCCCGCGGCTCCTCAGGGCGTGCTCCTGAAGATCCTGCAATGAGAGCGCGTTTTTTTTCAGTGGCTGCGCGCCGTGCAAGAGGAACTGATTGATGGACGACAGCGATAAGCACTGGATCCGGTTCGGACAGTTCGATCCGTACTTGAGGACGGTCAAGACCCTAGACCCGTACAAACTCGATCCGGCTTTGCCTGGCGGGAGTGCATTTTACTTCGAGTCGGGGGAGCGGTACATAGCCGATCTTTTTCGAGAGATTGATCGTTACGTGTGCCCAGGCTTCCGGCCCAAACGAGCCGTCGATTTCGGATGCTCGGTCGGACGAATTGCGGTGCCGTTGGCAGCTCGCTGCGAATCGATGATTGGGATCGACATCTCCCCCGATGCTCTTGCGGAGGCAGAAAAGAACGCCGCGCACTTTCGGGTATCCAATGCGCAATGGTTGCTCAGCGACGACCAATTGTCGCGGCTCGGCGAACCAATCGATCTGTTCCACAGCTACAACGTCTTGCAGCATCTGCCAGTCGCCAGAGGGCTCACGATTGTCCATCGTGCGCTCGAGCTCCTGAGACCTGGAGGCGTCATCGCGGTGCATGTCCCCTACGCCGATCTCGCTTCAGGGACACGACGCGCGATCAACTGGGCACAAGCTCACGTTCCAGGAGTGGGGCAACTCGCCAACCTGGCCCGCCGCCGCCCGTTCGACTATCCGCTGATGCTCATGAACCCGTATGACATCGGCACGATCCTCTCTCTCTTGCGCCAGCGAGGATGCGAACAGGCGCATTGCCGGTTCATCGACCAGCAGAGATATCCAGGGGTCATTGTGATGGCAAAGGTCGCTGGGGATCTCGACCCGCGAGAGCGAGCAACAGCCACCAAAGATCCAGCGTCGGCGTGAATTCGAAGAAGTAGTCGACGAGTCCGTGAACGAAGAAGGTGATGGTCGCGAGTAGCGCGAACACGACCAGTGGATCCAAAAGGCCGGCAGTACTGATCGCTCGTCGTGCCTGGACGGCGAGTGCATAAATCAGAATGAGGAGCGCGGCGGCACCCGTCAGTCCTAGGTCGGCCAGCACCTCGAGATAGAGATTGTTCGCGTGCAGCCGCTCGTCGGTGTAACGGCTTCCCCTGCCGGGGCTGATGGCTTCACCATATCGATGCCGGAAATTGTCCGGGCCAACTCCGAGGAGCGTGTGCTTGCGCCAGAGACGTAAGGCCGCAACCCAGAGCTGAGATCTCGACGGCAAAGGAACGTGACTGGCGCCCCCCACCAGTTCTGGACGCGATCCAGCGATCGTTTCGATCGAGGGCTCGACCACAATCCGCTGGACAGCGGAGGGCGTTCCAAGATTACTGAACCGATCGCCGTCATCGACAACCAAATCCCAGCGAAGGAGGTACGTTCCAGGGCGCGCTGGCACCGCGAGTGGGACAGCGATCGTTGTCACCCCTTGCGGCACGACGTCTTGGCTGAGCGGGGTTCGGCGTCCTTCGAGTGTGTCATCGCGTGATGTCGTGGAACCCTCTCTCTCCCATCGGTAACCGAGCTCGACGCGGGGTGCTCGGTCGCTGTGCCAAGTGGCTCGGCCGACGTTCTGTACCTGGATGCGAAAATCCTCGGTGCTGCCCGCGCTCATTTTCGAAGGCGCCATACCTTCGGCGATGTAGCGTGCTCGGTACCAGTCGCCCTCCCTCCACCAAAAGAGGCGCTGAGCCATAATCGACGTCGCGCCACCCTGCCAAAGTACCATTGCGGCCAGCAGCACTTCGGTCAGCAGTATCGCGAATGCGAAGCGAGATACTGCGGCATTCGGTGGTCGTCTCTGAGAGCTTCGAGCTACTCGCGCGAGAACGAGCAGAAGGATGGCGACGAATGCTGCCCCGTAAATCGATGCCCGGGTCGCGCTGGCCAAGATGGCGTGAATGAGGACCGCAGCCAGTAGGCACCTGAACGCGAACCGAAGGCGCTCTGGCCGGCCCATCTCTGGGTTTTCCCAGGATGGAACCAGAAGCAATAGCGGAAGGGTGGCCTCCCAGTACATCGCCGCGATATTCGGGAAGGCGAACGTGCCGCTGGCGCGAAGCACCCCCGAAACCGAGAACTGCTGACCTCGAAATGGCTGCCACCAAGAGGACCATTCCGGCCTAAGCACCTCGAGGAACGTCGATGATGCCGAGAGCACTGCGCCGGCGACTATCGCCATCACCAGCCTTCGGGCCATCGACGATGACCGGGTCAGGTCGCGTGCGGCAAAGTAGAGAAGTACGCCGCTCAAAGTCCTGAACGCGAACTTCAGCGCGGGCAAACGGTGGCTCGACGCCACGACCGCCGACAGAATCGTGACGGCCATCCATAGGACGACGGCTCGAGGAAGAGGAGTGCCCGCAATCTCACCGAGGGTTGTTCGAGCACGCGCGAGCGTGCCAGGGAGGAAGAGGGCCTGATACCAGAGCGCGGCGACCCAGATGGCGCAAAGCAGATAGAGGAAGAGCTCGGGAAGAGTGATGACCAACGGACCGAGCGAGAACAACGGCACCTCGAACGGCAGCACGAATCCGAGCGCGAGAAGTAGTAGCTGAGCGATGAATCCGAAAGTCTTGGAGTCTTCCAATTGGGACATTCCTGCGACGATGGAGACTGAGAAGCCGGAGATCCCTTCGCGTCATAGGAGCACGCACGGGGCACCATATGCTACACCGACCGCACCGACGTGAGCGAATGCGTGCGTTCTCCTGAAGCCCATCGAGCTCGAGCTGCTCCCGCGCTGCGGCCAATCGCTTTCGGGCGGTCGCGACGTATCCCGAATTCATCTCCCATCCGACAAACCGGCGGCCGAGTCGGATCGCGGCGACTCCGGTCGTGCCGGAGCCAGCGAACGGATCGAGGATCACCTCGCCAGGATCCGAGAACAGGCGCACGAGGATCTCCATGAGGGCGATCGGCTTCTGGGTCTGGTGCCCCGTGCGTGGATCGCCGCCTTTGTTCACGATGAACACGCCGTGCCTTCCGCCGCCGTTCCACCGACTGCGTCCGGGCGCATGACATGCGACGATCGACTCGTACCCGATGCCGGGCCGATCGCCGCTGTATTGTGGTTTGCCGTCCGGCTTTACCCAAACGCAGGTCCGTTTGTAGCTGGCGCCGGCGTCCTCCAGGACCGCGCGCCATTTCATCGCCGCCTCGACCTGGCAGAACACCAGGATCCATCTGCGTGCGAGACGCGCCATGTGTCGCGCGGACTCGGCCCGCTGCTCTTCGGTGATTGGCGGGAACGTCAGCGGCTCGACCTCGAGTTTGCCGCCAGCACGGGCGACCAGCCGCTGGCTAGTGTGTGCTTCGGCTTCGTAGGGCGGATCGACACCACGACGTCCGCGGTCGCGTCCGGGAGAAGGGACATCCCGATCAAACAGTCGCCCTGATGAAGTATCCAGGGGGTCTGTTGTTCAGCGCCGTGCGCGTCGGCGCGCGCCTTCCCAAGGGACATACAGATTGGAAAAGCGGAACCCGAGCAGAGCTTGTGACCGAGATTCGCGAGGATTGCGACTTACCAGCGCCGACCAGCATTCGGCGCCCGTCGACGCGAATGGGTCGTCCCACCCTCCGGCAAGTGAAACAGTCGCCCTAAGGCCTGAGACGCTTCGGTGGTGCGTAGTGCTTGCCCTCGGTCTCGAAAACGTGGACGTCGCCCCTTTGTGACACGCCGGCGATGAACGGTACGGCGAATCGCCGAAGAGCTTTCTTCATCGCCGGCAGGGCTGCGCTGAAAGCGGAGGCCATCTGGTCGCCACGGAGGTCGCTCCGTCCGAGGAAGAATGCGGCGACGCCCGCGGTCAGGAGGGCTTGTCGCTCGACCGGATTTCGCCGAATCCGATCGTCCTTGCTTAGGATCACCCAGCCTTTGGTGCCTACGTCCGCTAGCCAGACCTCGTCGGTGGCATCCCTCGGAAAATGATCGTCATGGACCTCGACGCGCTCGCCGAGCGCCCTGAGCGCCTCGGCAAGGACCTTTCCGCCGAGCGAGCGATCGACGAAAAAGACCCAGGGTTCAGGCAGCCGCCGGGATCGCGGTCCTGATTGCATCGTGGGTTTGGTCTACCGAGATTCCGTAGTCCTCGGCAATGGCCGAGACGTCTTCTCCTGCTCGATAACGGCCCACGATGACGCTGACGGGGACGCCGGTTGCCGCGACGACCGGCTTACCGAAGGATAGGCGGGGATCCACGACGATGACCTTCGGCTCACGACCATCCCCTCGGACGAACGGGAAGAGACGGGCCGCGAGGCCGTCCTGGTCGTGCTCGACGCGGGCGAGCGACAGCCGCAGGGCATCGGCCATCACGGTCTGGCCGTCGCTCGATGCGTTGATCAATTTCCCCAGCTCCTCGACGAATAGGTCGACGCCGTCGGTCTGGAACTTTGCGGTGATCAATGGGTGCGACAGGCGGAGACGACGCTCGACGAATCGGAGCGCCTTACGGACGCGCTGAAGCGAAACGCCGTGCCGTTGGCGGATCGCTCCGAGCACGTGCGCCTCGACCAAGTTCTGAAAGGAGAGCAGTCTGGAGGCACCGGGCAGCTTGATGACAGGTTCGGCCTGGTTACCGTTCGGATCGACCCGACCGTAGACCCATCTTTTCAGCGTGGCGAGGGACAGACGCAGATAGTGCGCCGCCTCCGCAGGGGAGTACCGGGGCAGGACGCGAGGATCCTTGCCGCCGTAGATGTCGATCACCTTCGCCACAGCCAAGAAGTTACCACATGCTATCGCCGGCATCGCGGCTCGCGCCGGTGCGAGGGCTCGTCCTTGACGACGTGCCCGTCGACGAAGACGGCGAGATCGCTCGGCCGTACGCGGATCGAGTCGACGATCCGAATGTGGGGCAACTCGCCGGCCGCGCAGAGGCTGTACACGGTCGCGGTCGAGACGCCGAGTTGCTCGGCGACCTCGGCCACGCGCAGGAGCCGGCCCCGGCCGCCGTACAGGACACCGAGGTCCGCCAGCATCGGGGTTGTGGCGCAGGCCGGGGCGGTGTTCGGCGCGCCGTGCGCCCCCACGCGTTCTCCTTCGGTCGGCCCGTCGCCGGCAACCCCCGCCATCCTGCCTCCGGAAGTGGGTAGTAACCGGGTAGTAAAATCCTTGGGATTTCTTGCGAACGGCTGCGATGGCTGGACGGGGGACCAGTCCGGGTCTGTAATCATCTCGGTTACTTGTGAACCGTTCACGCCGCCCGGAATCGTTGCGTCAACGTTTTGGGAGCAGAATGTCGGAGGTTCGAATCCTCTCGCCCCGACCGGACTTAAGTGCGCGCGGATCCTTTCCAACGGCTCCGCGCCTCGTCGACGGTGCGCGCCCCTTCCGGGGGTTGGGTAGCAACCGGGCAACAAATGGAGCCGCAGGGCGCGCGTCCGCGCGCGTGTCGGCGGGAAGCGGCGGCTCCTGGGCACCGCCCGCCACGAGCGAAAGTCGGGGCTCCTCGGCCGCGTGTGGCGGCGACGTGGGCGCTTCCGCGGGCGCCTCCGCGGGCGCCGCCGGAAGGAGGCATCGAGGGCAAGGAAGCGAGTCCGGGAGTTGACAGAGAACTTCTTATCGGACAAGACGCGGACAGAGACGGCGTCTTGAATGTCCTGCTCCCCGGCGTCGCACGGCATTCCGTGCTAACCCTTTTACGGATCAACGTCCTCATGACGCGAGACTCCATGACCGCACGTGTGAAGAACGTTATCGAGGAAATGGCCGACTTGTCGCCGGCGGAGCGCGCGGAGCGCCTTCGGGCATTGCGCGCCGTCAACGACCAAGCCCTCCGAGTATGCCGCGGCGTTGATCTCGTGCACCTCTTCGAGAGCATCACCACTGATCCAGAGTTCGCCGACGACATCGAGGCCGGCGTGCGTGAGCGCCCTGCTATGGCCGCCTCTCGGGTCTCGCCTTGGGAACGCTAATCGATTCGAGCATCTGAAGAGGACGAGTGGCAAAAGAACCTTTCGGCCTTATCTCGAACCAGTGTGTTGGATGTGGGCAGGACACTATTGCTGCCCGACGTGTTTACTTTGAGCGCCAGGGACCCTTCTGCGACGAGGATTGTCGCAGACGCTCGGGTGACAAATGCGGCATGGCGATTGAAGGCTCGATGCCTTGCGCCCATCCCACCGGTCATGTCGGCGACTGCAGTCCAGTGTGGCCGTAGGGTGCCGCGCTCGCGGAGGAGGGATCGCTGATGCGTCCACGCGCTGGGATCGTCTGGAGGCTGGCAGGCTACAAGGACGCGGCGGCAGTTCGCCGATCCCTGGCGATTGCACTGGCCGTGGCCTTACTGCTTGGATTGCCTCGGGTCTCGCACTCAGCACCCGCATCGCCCCCGTCGGTGCCGACTTCCTTCAAGACCGAACTCGACAGCCTTAAAGCGAAGGACGGTCTGACGCTGGCAGACGCAATCGCGATCGACGTACCGGCGTCCGACCAGCGCTTGGCCGTCCACCTGATCTCGAACAGAGAAGATGCAGGCCCCCGTCATCGGTTCATGATTCTGCGCGCCGGTCCTCCATCACGGGCAGAACTCTCGTGGCCGGACCCGTCAACCGGCGTTGAGTTGGGCGGAGCGGACAGTCGGAGCCTCTGCGGGAAAGACGTCAATGGCGACGGCTACCCGGAAGTGATCGCCATGATCGATCCCGGTGGAAACTCAGCGGGTACGTCCGACTTCGTCATCTTGACGCTAACCCCTGAGGGTGTTCGGCAGAGATATAAGGGAAACATTTTTCGAATGGTCGACCTGAACCACGATGGCGTTCCTGAGAGTGTCACCATGGAGGAAGACTCCGACAAGTGGACTGCCGGCATGGGTCACGCCGATGTCCCCGTGATCTTCCACGCGCTGCGGTGGTCTTCCTCTGATGCGGCGTACCTGCCGGCACCGGACCTAGAGCGCAGACGCGCGTTCAAAGAGGCGACCGTCATTAGAACGCCCCCTCACCAAATGAGCCCATCGGCAACTTCCGCTTCTGAGACGACTCCTATTGGCTTGGCACGCAGTGACCTTGCGAAAGGTGCAGCCACTATTCAGTGGACGAAGGACAAGTCAGGTATTACGACGGGGCCGTACTATGGCTGCATGATTGCCTTCATCACGGAAACGGTCAGCCAAGGGGAAGCCGACGCATTCGCAAGCCTGGTCGTCGTGCCGGACTGGGGGCCCTTTTGTAAGACGTGGCCGGCTCGCCCATCCTATTTCCCCATCGCCGTCCTTTCGCGGAAAAGCGATGGGTTCCACGAGTCATTTCCCATCCCTGCGATGTTGTTCACATCAGACATCTCTTACGCGAAAAAGCTCCAGACCGGTGCTCAGAGAATGGCCAATGTTGTGAGTGATGCGTGGACCATTCGCGTTCTCGATTTTGGCGGCGCCGGGGGCGAGTTGATCACGATTCGTGCGTTGCCCACGAGCGCAGTGCCAAGCGCGCCCGCAGCGGCGCCTTAGAAGTCGTCGCTGACCGTCGGTTTCGCTATGCCTTCCGCGCGGTGACCGTCCACACGCAGGACTGAACCGCGCTCCCATTAAGGGTGCTCGTCTCCGAAACGAGGCTGCAACTCGGAGAAGACATCGGGCGCCCGGCGCCCCACGTTTCGGCGACGTCGATTGGTCTTGGGCACGTCAGGAATGGTCCTCTCCAAGAGGCGCTAGCGGCGAGCGAGGCGCGCGCGGCCCGATATGCGTTCTTATCGGGCCGACTTAAACGCCTGCTTTGCTTCGGACAAGCCCAGGAGACACGTAGAGAGTCCATACCCACATGACCGCCGTTTCTCAGCAAAGAATGAGCCAGCGATGCCCTCGTCGGCTGTGGTCGGGCCGTGTTTCGAAAGAGATCTTGAGCGCCGTGTCTTGGCGACCGTCGCCGCTCGCCACGTGGCGTCGCCCACGACGAATGCAGCGAGTGGCCGACTGCCCGAGCCTAGCTCATGCCGGAGCGGAGGCGTCACGGACTGAGCGCCCGTCTGGGGCGTTCCGGTCTTCAGGGACGGCGCCGATGTCATTCCTCGAAATAGTGGTCGACCTCGGAAGTGTCAATGTGCGGCGGCGCATGGTGACGCGTCCCCTGGCCGATGGGTTTGTCAGTTGGATCCTGCCACTTCCAGTTTCCATTGTCGTCGACATCTTCCAGATGCCCAGTCATTGACGCTCCCTTCAAGCGATAGTAGCGGTTCCACTGGTCGAGTCCGCCGAGGAGTTTTATCTCAGCGCGGTGGTGCGCTTCGCCAAGAATTCCCTCGAGTCGGTGCGCATGTTCCAAGTCCGTCATGTTGGCTACCGACGAGTAGTTCGTTGCGGATAGATCTGCGAGCAGGTCGCTCCAGCGGATGAGCTTCTGGACGACTTCAGGGGCGAGATGTAGCCGCGGAGCGACGGCTTCGATCTCTTCTACCCTCTCGGGTTTGAGGTTGAGCAGGAGATCGTGGCGTTCTAGTGCCTGCTTCTGCCAGGGGTTGGCGTCGCTCGACCGTGTCGGAGGGGATGCCGCCGACATCGTAGGAATTTCTGTGCGCCGGGTGGTGGTGGGCGGCGCCACTTGCGATGTAGACGAGGTTTCAGAGACGCGCTGGGGCTCCTTCGCGTCTAGTTGCTCCTTGCCGCGCGCCCGCGTGAGAAGGAGCCAGCCGACGACGATCACGGCCACCGCGCTCGCGAAAAAGCCCCAGCGTTTCATCTTCGATACCTCTCTGCTCTGCCTAGAAGCTTAGAACATCCCGCATGGAATGAGGCCGCAATCTCCGCCACTCGGAGGGAGCGGAGAGTCGGGCCGCGTTCCTCCCCCGTCGCTGAAGGCGCCGATCAGGACCAGCACGAGAACGGTCGACACCGCGCTGGTGATCAGAGTGATCCCCGCGGCGTAGCCGATCCACGTGTAGTCGGCGTCGTACCAGTGCTTCCCTTGTGCCTGGGCGATCTTGTACGGATCCGACGTGAAGTCGATGTCCCCCGTGGTCCCAATGGCTGTAAATTTTGTTTGCACTTGCCCATCGCTGATCACACCGTAATACAGAGCCCGTTGGGTATTCGGCGGAAAATACCACAGCGTATCGTCCGCGCGGATTACCATCATTGGGTAATCGCTTTGGTTGTCACCGTCCGGATCGACTGAGTCACTGCCGGTTGGATCCCACAGCCCGTGCGGATGGGTGTGTTCGACCATCACGACCTGAGAGCCCGGACGCGTTATCGCGGAAGGAAATAGCGTGGTCGACCAGCTGCCATCAGGGAGCTGGACGCCGCGTATCGGGGCCGTGAACCAGTACATTCCGTACTTGTCCACGTAGATCATGCTTCCCCACTCACCTTGCTGATACGCTTCGCCGGCTTGATTCCAGTACGACGCCATCAAAGCCCCATGCAATGCTGTTTGCTTGGTCAGGTATGGGCCCATTTCATTGGGACCGACGACCGCATAGTACGCGTCGCGCGCCGCTTTGTAGTCGCAGGCCGCCTTTGCCGGGGTACCCATAGGGCAACTACAGTCGATCCTCGCAGCCACCTGGCACAGAGAGCCCGGAGGCGGCGGATTCTGAAACCCGGCGCTTGCGTAGGACCCGAGCCCTAAGCTTCCAATAACCAAGCCCAGTAACGTCCCTCTGATACCTCGCGCAATGAATTGCTTCCGCATCGACTTCCTCCGTGTTCATTTTCGGTTCCGATTCCGACGGTCCTCATTTCGCTGACCGTCATGTTTGGCTGCACGGAGCAAAGGACACGCCAGCCGATTCGCCGCGCGCGGAGCGCCCCGTCACTTTTGCGGGCGGCCAGGGACTGGACGCGCGACCGCCATTCGGACATGACGAGCGCTCAGGCCGTCTGGTTTGAGGGCCGCTCGAAGTGGTCGCTTCCGACACCAGAGCTGTCGTATCCGCCATCAGCCCCGTGCCGTACTTCACGAGCTGCCTTCAGAGACGGGCGGCAGCGTTCCGGGACGCAGCAGCGCGAGGAGTTGCGCGTAGACGGCCTCGATTGCTTCGTCGCCGCCGCTCGGATCGAGCAAAAACGCGATGACGTCATTCACCGTCGCGGACGGCCCGAGCGGGGGACGCAGCGATGCCAGCATCTCGGGCCGCAACTCGACGAGCACCTCCGCGAGGATCTCGAAGACCGCCAGGCACCTTGCGAGCAGACGATTGGGTGGCCATTGATTCAGAATCGCCTTGCGCTGCTCCCGCTGCGGGAGCGTGGCCAGGATCGCGCTGATGCTCGCGGAGCCGTCGTCGCGCGCGGCATGGCCGCTCACAGGTTCCGAGTCCTGCGTGCGCGTTTGGGGCTGTAACGCCTCGCCAATGTGCACAGAGATCTCGAACGGTCCGACACGGACCGCTGATGTTTCCCTGACCGGTGTCGGGATCTGTGCTGCGACGGCGACTCCGTCGATCAGCGAACCAGTGAACGAGCCGAGGTCAACGTACTCGACGGAGAGGCGATCGAACGTGAAAACACCATGGAGCTCGGACACGCCGGCCGCGTCCAGGCACACCGTTCGGTGTTCATCACTCCCGATTGTGACAGGCGATTGGAAAAGGCGATGGACCACGCTCGTCCGAGTCGCCAGATGAGCGATGCGCATCGTGAGCCATAGGGTCGTCACGCCCGAGGTGGTTCAGCAACTGCTGCGCCACCACGACTGGCGAGCGCCACCGCTCTGTGGCGACTGCTCGACGTCAGGGCTTGACAGTCGCCCGTCGAAGTCGATTGACAGAGTTGACACCTGTCGGGGCCGCCGCCCCGAGTCGGCAAGCAACTCGACGATCGCGTCGCTCAGCGCTCGAGCTGCTCCTTCGTCGTTGCCAGACCCCTCTCTGCCAACATGAGTGAGACAGCTGGCCCCCGGAAGTTTAACGAGCAGGGCGAGCAGGAATCCCACCATGACTGCGACCGCGATATCGTCCCTCGGCGAGGTGACCGAGGTGACCGAGAAGGCCAAGCGACGGGCGTTCACCGTCGAGTACAAGCGCAAGATCGTGAAGGAGGCCGAGGCGTGCAAGGGATCGGGCGAAATTGGAGCACTGCTTCGACGTGAGGGGCTGTACTCGTCCCAGCTGACCACCTGGCGGCAGGCGCGGGACCGGGGCGAGCTGGCTCCCGGAGTAGCGACGAAGAAGCGCGGGCCGAAGGCAGCGCCCGTGGATCCACGTGACAAGAAGATCGCTGAGCAGGCTCGGGAGATCGCCAAGTTGACGACGCGCGCCGAGCGCGCCGAGGCCATCGCCGAAATCCAAAAAAAACTCGCCGCGCTGTTTGGGCGTCCGTTCCCGA